>JGI20151J14362_10001649_pt1 | contig 16112 bp, 7 predicted proteins | sample COG_01_FD_14362 | JGI IMG/M metagenome (IMG submission 14362)
GGAGGGTTATCGGGAATCTGCCCCATCTGCCACTGCTGTTGTTGCCATATTTGATTCGGATCCATCCCGGGCTGACCGGGCTGGGCCTGCGTCGGGGCGCCGCCGTAGATGTTCGGCTGCTGGGCCACCGCGGCGGGGGGCGCACCGCCGAACGCTCCCCCCGCCGCGCCCATGCCTCCAAAGGCGCCACCCCCGAACCCAGCCTGCTGCTGCTGCTGCGGCTGACCGTAAGGGTTCTGCTGCGCGCCGCCCAGTCCGCCGCCGAACGCTCCTTGAGGTTGCTGCGGCGCTGCTCCGTACGCTCCTTGGGGCTGCTGCGGAGAGAGCGCTGCTCCGTAAGGAGACCCGGGCTGCTGCTGCCCCATCATTCCCGGCATGCCCGGTTGCGTTCCCGGCATACCCGGCTGCTGCCCCATGGGCTGCTGGGGCACACCGCTCAGCATGGCGTGATCGATGATCCGCGCGGCACCCGCGGGCGCCATCCGCCCCTCCCGCGCGTTGTCCAGCACCTGCTTCAGCTGCTGCATCGGGAAGTTTAAGATTGCCCTTATGTCGGTCTCCTTGCCTTGGATGAACTCGTGGGTCTTGGCGAAGACCTGGTTGGGATCGATACCCCGGGACGCCGCCGCGCCCGTGACCCACCGTAGCTCCTCGAAGCACGTGTCGCCGCCCAGCAGGCACGGCTCGTCGCCCTTGCCGTAGCAAGAGAGCGGCCACATTCCGGGCCGATCGGTCATGAGATCTTCCCGTAGCACATCCTTCGGGTTCTTGGTATCGACGGCCCGCCCGCCGCGGCCTCCGCCGCGCCCGGCGGTTTGCCTTCCTCCTCCTCTACCGCCTCCGAAGCCCTGATTATTGTTGTAGCCGCCGCCGCCCTGGTTACCCCAGCCTCCTCCGCCTCCTCCGAACCCGCCGCCTTGGTTCCCGCCGTAGCCCCCTTGGTTGTTGTTGAGCGCGCCGTAGGAGTTACCGCCGCCGCCGTAGTTGTTGTTGTAGCCTCGGCCGCCGCCGCCACCACCTCCTCGGCCGCCTCGACCGCGTCCGCCTCGATTACCCGCCATGTTAAGGTCGCGACCCGGTGGTCGCGTCCTAGGGTTATGCGCTCCAAAATCAAAAAGAGTCGGCCTCAGCGCGTGCTGACTTGACTCGTGCTGACTGTGACTGGGTGAGGCGACATCTGAAAACGAGCGGTGCGGGGCCCAGTAGAGGGGGCGCGATGGGCACGCTCTTGCAGGTGAGCGCGGATGCCTGCGCGGCGGCGCTCGCTCGTGGCGATTCACACGTCGTCGCCGACGTCGGCGATCTCCCTCGCGAGCTCGTCGAGCTCGTCGCCCTTTCCTATTTCAAGTTCAAGCTCACACGCAGGGAACAAAAAAACGAGGGTGAAGGGAGCAACAACGCGCTTCCGCTCCCCACCTCATCGAACCACATCCCCGCGCTGAGGGCGCTCGCCGAGTCCGACGCGCTGTCGCCCACATCGCTGCTCCTCTCCGACGCGGCGATGACCCTGTCGCGCGGGGCGTTTCTCTACCTCAACCTCGCGTCGCACTCGCTCGTCCACCTGGACATCAACGGATGCGGTTGGCTCGACAATCTGGACTTTACACAAGAGCTTCCACAACTGCGATGCCTATCGCTGCGCGGGTGCACAGGGCTGAGATCCGAATCATTGGCGGCGTTGGCGTGTCCGTGCGAAGACGATGCCCATGACGATGCGCACACGGGACGAAGACGCGGCGGCCGGGGTCGACGGGGAGGGAACAAAGGAGGACGCAAAGTTTACAATCCTCCCCCGAGGCTCGAGGCGCTGGACCTCTCGGATTGCGCCGCGGTCGACGACGCCGCGGGCCCGCACCTCGCGCGTCTCCCACGATCGCTGCGATCGCTAAACCTCTCGGGCTGCGGCGTCGGTAACCTGATCTTAGACTACCTGACGTACCGGGGCAGACTGACGATGTGGCGACGCGAGCGCGGAGGTGTCGAGACTCCCTCGGGCTTAGACGACGGGTGCACCGCGACGGATCTTCGTTTGAGGCGCACGCGCGTGAGCGACGCCGGGCTGGTGCACCTCAAAACGCTCGGCCGCGACGTGGAGCTGCTGGATCTCTCCGAGTGCGCGGGCGTATCGGCCGGCGCGCTGGCGGAGCTCGCCGGCTCGCTCGGGATGTCCACCTCGACTTCGCGACCCGGGGTGTTAGTCGGTGTCGGCGCCGAAGAAGATCGGGACGCGTGCGCGTGTGCGGGGGCGTGCGAATCATCGAACGTCTGCGAATCATCGAACGTGTGCGAATCGTCTCACCGCGATCTCGCGCAGGAAGGTTGGCGCGCGTTCCTGTGCGCGGTGCGGGAGGAGGAGATCCGGGAGGAGGACCAAAGGGTCGCAGCGCTGGAAGCGGCGGAGCGGGCGGAGAGGGACGCCGTCGCCGCCATCTTGACGGGAGCGGCGTTCATGCCGAGCGTCGTCGCCGAGGACGACGGCGACATTCCGATGTTTCCCATCGACGCCCCGCCGATGTATGCGTACCCGAGCGGTGGAGAGAGTCCGCCGCATCAGGTCAGACGCGTTTCGTATCTCATAGACTAGTTTTGGATTTGCTATTTTATCCTAGTGCTCTAGCTACGCGAGTCCTTCTTGGAATCCTTCTTCTTGGCCTTCTTCGCTTTCTTCTCCTTCTTGGCCTTCTTAACCTTCCGTTCGCCGAGGTCGCTTTCCGACCGCGCGCGCTTCAGCGACTCCGGCCGTCGTCTGAAGAGATGAACGACGCAAGCGCCGCCGCCAGTTCGCCTAAAGTCCGGGTGCAAACCAGTCACCGGCACCTCCGTCCTCTCAAAGTCCACCGCCGTCGCCTCGCTGAAAAACTTGGTCTCCGCCATCGGATGATGCACCGGGTACCTCTGCACGTTGCCTATGACGACCAGCGTGGACGGTCCGCTCAGGTCGCACATGGTCTTGACCAGCAGCTTCCATTTCTTTGGGTCGTTTCCGTAGACGACGTCGGACGCGAGGATGAGCTTCGGCGGCTCGGAGAGGCCGAGGTGTTCCAGGGGCTCGTCGCAGCCCCACACTAAACGGGATACCCTCGCGCCGGTATCAGGGGAAGTGTTATTTTCTATGTTCTGTGAGAGGAGCTCGAGGACTTCGTCGTCGCCTGTCGGGAAAAGGGAGATGAATGATCGCGCGCGTCAGATTTTAGTCGAGAAGAAAGCGGACGGGGTAGTGTCTGGAAGCTACTATCAGAGAGCAATCATGGCCCAAGAACGGCGATTGTTGTCAGCGAAACTTCCAAGATCTCATGTACGCCCTATTTGAAACTCCAAGGACATCGACGGTCCAGTAGAGGGATTAACGAAGGGCGACATCCAAAAAGCAGGAACCGCGAGAAAAAACCGAGAGCGGAGCAAAGCGAGGGAAATAAAACGCACCGTCCGTGGCCACCATCTCCAGCCCGAGCTTAGAGGCGACAATCGAGGGAAGCCCGAGCCCCGCTCCGAGCTCCACGCCGGTCATACCTCTCCATCCCCCGCTCTCGTTCGGTCCCCACGCGCCGCTCATGACCTCGGCCATCTCGGGTGATCCCGTCGGCGTGCCCTGCCGGGACAGCCACTCCGCCAGCACAAAGCTGCCTTCCCACAGCGCCACTCCCGTGTTACCCCGGCCCCAGCCCCCGCAGCTGTCGTCCACGCGCACGCGATCGGTGCCCTGGTAACTCGTCGGGGTCTTGGAGCTGAGCTTCACGGACGAACTCGAGGGAACGTGAGTCGACAACGCGGGGAATTCGTAAGAGAGAATCCTCTGCTTCGACACCGCCCGCGCGAGCCTCACGTCGCTCCCTCCGAGCCTCTCGAACGCGCCGAGAAACTTGAGCAGCTCCTGCGAGTTGAAGTCATCCAGAACTTTCCGCGCGGTCCGGCCTATCCGCTCCACGAGTTTGGGCTTAGCCTCGGCGTTCACGCCCAACGCCGCCAACGCCCAAGCCGTGTTTGTCAAATCTCGCGGGTTGAACTCCGCCACCCGCTCTTTACTCATGGCGCCCATCGCCGTGTTCAGCATGCTCTCGTCTTTAAATCCCAGCAAACCAAAGGCGCACACGATCATGGTGAGCTGTTGCGAGGAAAAGCTGTCGTCGTCATCGCGCAGGTGGGCGACGAACGCGGCGGAGAGCGCGTCGAAGAGCCGCTTCTTCTTACACCCCAGCTTTGAAAACGACCACGCGAGGTTGGCGACATCCTGGGGGTTGAGCGACGCCGCGAAGGGCTGCTCGAGCGCGAGCACCGCGTCGGCCACCGCGTCCATGAGTTTCGGGTGGAGCGTGCCGAGCTTCGCGTACGCCATCGAAGCCTTCGCCAGCTGTCGCGGCGTCGCGTCGGTCGCCCGATCGCCAAAGGCTCTCGCGACTGTCTCCGCGCAGTCCGCGGGCCAACGCCCGCTCCCAAACGCCGCCGCGGACCACGCCACCATGGACAGCTCCTGCGTGTTCATGCGCGGCGCCAGGTTCGCGGCCGCCTTGGCGAGCGCGCCCGCCAGGTCGTCGCCCCCCGCGGCGCCCATCTTGGCGCACGCCCACGACATGTTAGCCACGTGTTGGGGCTCGAGCCGTTGCGCCTCGATCCACCGAATCGTTATTCTCGACGCCAGCGCTTCCGCAGCTTCTCGCGCGGTCCTCTCGACGGGCCCGGGTATCGTCCGCCCGCCGCCGTCCCCTTCGCCGTCGCCCGCGGTGAGCTTAGCGAGCGCGTGGAGAATGTTAGCCACCTCCTGGGGGTTGAAGTCGTCGGCTCGCGACGTCACGGCTGAGCACACCTCACCGAACACCTTCCCGTATTTGAACCCGTCACCCGTGGTGGACACGCCCTCGCCGTGCGTGACGTCCGCGTCGAGCTTGGCGAGGGACATGGCGACGTTGCTGACCCCTTGCGACGTCCACTCCACCCTAACGCCGCGCCAGCCGCCCGGTCCCCCACCCTTGGGATCACGCCGCGGGCCGCTGGGCGCCGCCGGGGCTTTGGGCAAGGACACCGCGATGGCGTCGGCGATGGCGTGGACGAGCTCGGATCGTGACGGGTCCAGCCCGAGCTTCGCGGCGCCCCAGACGGCGTTGGCGAGTTCTTGCGGGTTGAACTTGGACGCGTGCATCATTGATGCAGCCTCGATGCCCTTGACGAGGTCGGCGGCGCGGTTGCCGAGCTCGAGCTTGCCGCACGCCCACAGCATGCTCGCCAGCTGCCTGGACTCCACGTGCCGCGGGTCTTTGCGGACGAGCGCGGCGGCGGCGTCGAGTAATCGCGCGAACTGTTCCTGGAGAACCCTCGGAACGCCGGGTAGGGTGGATGCTGTGGGCGATAGATGGCGGTGGGTGTCGGGGCACTTGGCGAGCCTCTGGAGCGCGGTGCCGCAGTTCACGAGGTTGAACTCGTCCACGGAGTCCCTCACGATCGCGAGGACATCGGCGGCGAGGGTCTTGCGGGCCAGCTCCTGGTTCAGCTGGACCTGCCGGCCCGACATCGCGCCCGCCGCCGAAAATTAAGCGACGAGGTTAGTTTTCGTTCGGCACACGGGGGCTTTCGTCGCTTCGCGATGCCACAGGCGAGGGCCACCTTCACGCGGCGGCGCGGTCCATGCGAATCGGTTAGTTGAGAGTCACGGGGCGCGACGCCGATACGTCCTCGCCACCGCGACGCCCGGTGAAGTGGGCGAGTCGCGACCAGCTCCGTTAACCTTAACAATCGTGGAATATTATCGGGACTACCGTGGATCGCTTTTGGAGACTACGGTGAAAACTTTGGAGGCTAGCTACTCTTAGACGCGTACATGTTGTCACGATCGTAATAAGTCTTTCCAATTAATATCGCGCGCTCTCTCTCGCGCGCACTCACGTCACCACCCTCCGCCTCAATCGTAAAGCAGGAACCCGCGCCTGATATCCGCGAATCGCTCCAGCTGGCACTCCCACTCCGCGAAAACGCTTTCGATCTTCTCGTCATCCCCCGCGTCCACAGCCTCCCTCAACGCGGAGCCGCCGGTGAGCATATCGATGAACGGCGTCTTCATCGGGATCCACGCCACGGGCGCCGGGGACGCCGGGGGTAGCGGCGAGCGCGGGGGGAACGAAGACCTTCGCCCGCCGCCGCGGCTCTCCGGTGACCACGGCACCTCGCCGTCGTCGCCCCGCCATCCACGCTCATCCTCCGAGCTATCCCCTTCGTCGGACCAACGCCCGCCGTACGTACCGCCGTACCCGCCCACACCCTTCCTGGAGTAGTTGGAGTACGTGGACTTGGCGGGTGAGCGCAACACCGCCGAGTGTTCGGCGCGCCATCTCGCGTTCTCAACCCGGGTCCGAGCCGTCGGCTGACTTTGCTCCCGCCACGCGAAATCATTCGGGTAAGTCTTCCGAAGCGCCGACAGAATTCGCACACCCTCTCCGAACAACGCGTGCTCGATCCCGCGCGGGTACACCTGCACGCCGGATACGATGCGCCCCTGCAGCGCACCCGAGGATGGAGTGAAGTACGCCTCGCGGTACTTAGCCGCGGGTCCGTCGTCGGGGGCGCCCTCGCGGATCGGCAACGTTTGCTTGGACGCCGGCCGGCTGAGCCTGCTCTTATGAGTCCCCTTCCTCCCCCCTTTCCCCTTGGTGCGGCTGCCGCCTCTGGATTTCTTGCTCACACCGCCGCGCGGGGTTCCGGGCGAGGGCCGTACGGCCTTCTTCGGGCTGTTCCCCGGGGAGGACTCGGCGTAGTTGGGCCTGTAGTTCAGCCCCCGCTTCGCCGAGCTCCCGCCCCGCTTGGACCCCTCCCGTTCCCGTTCGTCCTCGGACCGGACCGGCGGCGGGGACTCGTTCGGAGACTCCGGCTTCGAGGACTCCGGTGGCGGCTTGGTACGTCGCATGAGAGCATCCGCGAGTCGCCCGTCCGCCCACGTCGCGCCCACCATCTCGAACGGCGCCGTGGTCCCTTTCCCCTCGCAGGCGTTGGTCCCCTCGAGCAGCGCTCCCCCGATGTACGCCAGCGCCGTTCGCGGCGTCGGCATGTTGGCCGAGGGCGGCACCCACGGCAGGCCGGTATCCTCCCATGTCATGCGTCGCCTGTATCCTCGCATGGCCACGACGCTCAGCTTGACGGACTTGTTGGAGCGGTTGTCGGGGTCGGTGGCGACGTATTTTTTGTTGAGGAACCACGCCAGCTCTCCCACCGTCATGCCGTGCCGCACCGGCAGTGGCTTGCGTCCCACGAGGCTGTCGCACCCGGGCTCGATGTCCACCGGTCCCTCCAGGACCTCACCGCCCAGCGGGTTGGGTCGGTCGAGGACCACGACGGATATCGGCCGTTTCGCGGCGGCGGCGGCGACCATCACGTCGTAGAGGGTCCACACGTAGGCGTAGTACCTGGCGCCCACGTCCTGGATGTCGAAGGCGACGACGTCCACGCCTGAGCGCTCGAGCACGGCTGTGAGCTCGGGTCCCTTCTTGAGGTACGTGTCGTAGACGGGGAGGCCCGTGCGCTGGTCGGTGAAGACGCCGTCGGATCCGTTCTCCTTGTCGGAGTCGTAGCTGCCGTACGGGTTTGAGTTCTGGCCGACGCCCCTGAAGCCCTGCTCGGGGCCGAAGACGGCCCGGATGTCCACGGCGCCGTTCGATGCGTGCATGACGTCCACCGCGTGCTCCAGCGTGGACGGGAGCACGCCGGTGGGGTTGCTCACGACGCCCACCTTCTTGCCTCTGAAGATTTTCCAGTTGTCGTCCCTCGCAACCTCCAGGCCGACTCGAACGCGCCTGCCGTCATCGCGCGACCTGGACCTGGCCGTGCGCTTGCGGACGGCGCTGAGCACGCCGTTCGCGGCGATCAGCGCGCCAGCCGCTGCGCCGGCCAAGAACAAGATCAGGGGCGGGGGTTGAGGTTGCGCCATCGTTGTGTGTGACGGACCAGATCTCACTCGTGCCCGCCTGCACCTCTCAACGACGGACAGCTGGAGTTTGAGATCTCGATTTCAAAAATGGGCACACGCCAACGGCATAAACCCTCGTTTTGGGGTTCCCAACGCCCGTATACCATCCGAGCACAGGTAAACAGTCAGAGACCGGATTCATTTAGGTGCGGCGATTCCTTTGAGGCTGTCTCAAAACTGGGTCAGGATCCAAAGTGAACGCGCGCACCGAGCGGGAAGGCCGCGAGGGTGCATAGACTGCGAGGACAGGAGAAACTTCACGTTTAGGTTCTCCCAGACACGCGCACCATGGCGGCTCCGCCCGTCACCGTGAAGGAGGTGGTCTCGGTGAGTACCGCGCCGGCATCAGACGTCGCGCGTCGCTTGGCAGGATTCCCAGTCCTAGATCTTCCTCGTCCGCTCGATCCTGACCTCGTCNNCGCCCCCCCTTTCCCCCACGAACAGCTCACCTCCTCCGGCATCAATCCGCAAAACATCTCCTTCACCAACCTCACGATGGAGTCGGAGAAGTTCATCTGCGTGCGCGAGACCGGTGCGGCGAACTCCGTCGTCATCGTCGACATGGCCCAGCCAATGACGCCCATGAAGCGGCCCATCACCGCGGACTCGGCGCTCATGAACCCGGCCGCGAAGGTGATCGCGCTCAAGGCTACCGTGGCGGGAACCACGCAGGATCACCTTCAGATCTTCAACATCGACACAAAGTCCAAGATGAAGTCGCACCAGATGCCCGAGAGCGTCGTGTACTGGAGGTGGATCTCCCCATCCCTGATGGGCATCGTGACAAACACGGCTGTCTACCACTGGAGCATGGAGGTGGGTACAATCTAGAGACTCCCGCGTTGTGCAGTCGGCGGGCGCGAGCGAGGCGCGCGACGAACACGTCGGAGACGACGTACAAGGCATTCGGGCGCGGAATCCGCCCGATTCTCCGCCGGATCCGCCGCCGTCGCGCCCCATCACCTCCCGCCTCCCGACGATTAATCCCGTCCGCCCTCACGATTTTCGTACCCTCGCATGCCCATTTTAACATTTCGACTCCGACGCGACCCGACCGCTGACCTCCCGTCCGTCCCGATCCCACCATCTTCCCACCTGTACAGGGCGATTCCGAGCCCACGAAGATGTTCGACAGGACGGGTAACCTCAACGGCTGCCAGATCATCGCCTACCGCGCCAGCCAGGACGGTAAGTGGTTCAGCGTCGTCGGCATCGCGGCGGGCGATCCCTCCCGCCCGGGTCTGGTCAAGGGCAAGATGCAGCTGTACTCCAAGGAGCTCGGCAGGTCCCAGGAGCTCGACGCGCACGCCTGTGCGTTCAGCACGCACCAGGTGACGGGCAACGCCGCCAAGTCCCAGGTGATTGCCTTTGCGCAGAAGACGGTGATGCCCGACGGGAGCGTCGCGTCCAAGCTCCACGTCATCGAGCTCGGCGCCCAGGCTGGCCAGACGCCGTTCCAGAAGCGCCAGGCGGAGCTGTTCTTCCCCCCGGAGTTCATCGATGACTTCCCGGTGAACATGTCCATCTCGGAGAAGTACGGCGTCATCTACGTCGTCACCAAGATGGGCCTCCTCTTCGTCTACGACTTGGAGACGGCGACGGCCATCTACCGCAACAAGGTGAGCAACGACCCGGTCTTCCTCGCGTGCGACTCCCCGTCCACGGGCGGTGTCTACGCGGTGAACCGCCGCGGTCAGGTGCTGCTGCTGAACCTCAACGAGCCCGCGGTCGTGCCGTTCATCTCCGGGCAGCTCAACAACGTGAGCCTCGCGCTCCAGGTGGCGGTCCGCGGCGGCCTCCCAGGCGCCGAGTCCCTCGTCAAGCCCAAGTTTGAGCAGCTCTTCGCCGCCGGGGACATCAAGGGTGCCGCTGAGTGCGCCGCTGACTCCCCCAAGGGTATCCTCCGTAACCCCGAGACGATCGCGAGGTTCAAGGCGATCCCCCAGCAGCCGGGAGCCGCGCCGCCGCTCCTGCAGTATTTCGGCATCTGCCTGCAGCGCGGCGTCCTCAACAAGGTGGAGGGCGTCGAGCTCGCCAGACTGGTGCTCGCGCAGAACAAGAAGCAGCTTCTCGACACGTGGATGGCCGAGGACAAGATCGAGTGCTCCGAGGAGCTCGGCGACCTTCTCCAATCCGTCGACGCCGACATGGCGCTCCGCGTGTACATCAAGGCGAAGGCCAACACCAAGGTTGTCGCCGCGCTCGCCGCGCGCGGGGAGTTCGAGAAGATGGGCAAGTACTGCGAGATGGCGGATTACAAGCCCGACTACTCCTACCTCCTCCAGTCCACGCTCATGTCCAACCCTCAGGGCGCGGTGACCATCGCGCTGCAGGTGAGCAAGATGGAGCCGCCCCCGCTGGATTTCAACACCGTCGCGGATCTCTTCCTCCAGCGCAACATGATCAGGGAGGCCACCAGCTTCCTCCTCGACGTGCTCAAGGAGGACAGGGAGGACCAGGCGGCGATGCAGACCAAGGTGCTCGAGATCAACCTCGTCACCTTTCCCAACGTCGCCGACGCCATCCTCGGCCAAGGCAAGCTCACCCACTACGACAGGCCCCGCATCGCGCAGCTCTGCGAGAAGGCTGGCCTGTACATGCGCGCGCTCGAGCACTACACCGATGTGTCCGACCTGAAGCGATGCTGCGTCAACACGCACTCCATCGACCCCCAGGCGCTCCTCGAGTGGTTCGGCACCCTCAGTAGGGAGTGGGCGCTCGATTGCATCAAGGAGCTGCTCGTGTCCAACCCGCGGCAGAACCTCCAGATCATCGTCAACGTGTGCAAGGAGTACACCGAGCAGATCGGTGCCGACTCCATCCTCAAGCTCCTCGAGGATCACAACTCCTCCGAGGGTATGTTCTTCTACCTCGGCGCGCTCGTCGCCACCAGCACCGAGCCCGACCACCACCAGAAGTACATCGAGGCAGCCGCCAAGACGGGCCAGATCAAGGAGGTTGAGCGCATCACCCGCGAATCCGAGCACTACGACCCGGAGAAGGCCAAGGTGTTCCTCATGGAGGCCAAGCTCCCGGACGCCCGCCCACTGATCAACGTGTGCGATCGCTTCGACATGGTGGGCGACCTCACCACCTTCCTGTACCAGAACAAGATGCTTCGGTACATTGAGGGATACGTGCAGAAGGTGAACCCGTCCAACTCCCCCCAGGTCGTCGGCGCCCTCCTGGACCTCGAGTGCGACGATGACTTCGTGCAGAACCTCATCCTCTCCGTGCGCTCGCTCCTCCCCATCGGCCCGCTCGTCGAGGAGGTGTCCAAGCGCAACAGGCTCAAGATGCTCACCCCTTTCCTCGAGAACCTCGTCGCCGAGGGATCCACCAATTCGGACGTGCACAACGCCCTCGGCATGATCCTCATCGACTCCAACACCAACCCCGAGCACTTCCTCACCACCAACGAGTACTACGACTCCAAGGTTGTCGGCAAGTACTGCGAGAAGAGGGACCCCAACCTCGCGTGCGTCGCTTACAAGCGCGGCAACTGCGACCTCGAGCTCGTCGAGGTCACCAACAAGAACTCCCTGTTCAAGCTCCAGTCCAGGTACGTCGTCGAGCGCATGGACGCGGACCTGTGGGAGCACGTGCTCGCGGAAGATAACCCCAACCGCAGGCAGCTCATCGACCAGGTTGTGTCCACGGCGCTGCCCGAGTCCAAGAACCCGGAGCAGGTGTCCGTCACCGTCAAGGCGTTTATGACCGCGGAGATGCCCCAGGAGCTCATCGAACTCCTGGAGAAGATCGTCATCCAGAACAGCGCCTTCAGCAACAACCCCAACCTCCAGAACCTGCTCATCCTCACCGCGATCAAGGCGGACACCACCCGCGTGATGGACTACATCAACCGCCTCGACGCCTTCAACGGCCCCGAGGTTGGCGAGATCGCCGTCGGCAACGAGCTCTACGAGGAAGCCTTCGCCATCTTCAAGAAGTTCGACCTCCACGTCGACGCCATGAAGGTGTTACTGGAGAACCTGGAGAACCTCGAGCGCGGAGAGGAGTACGCCAACAAGGTTGACCTCCCCGAGGTTTGGTCCCAGCTCGCCAAGGCGTACCTGTCCCAGGACATGGTCTCCGCCGCGGTTGCCGCCTATATCAAGGCTCAGGATACCTCCGACCACCTCGCGGTGATCGACGTGGCGAACAAGGCGAACGATTTCGACAGCATGGTCAAGTACCTGGTGATGGTGCGCAAGAAGGTCAAGGAGGCCAAGGTTGACTCTGAGCTGTGCTACGCGTACGCAAAGACAAACGCGCTGGCGGAGCTGGAGGAGTTCATCACCCAGCCCAACGCCGCAAAGCTGGATGGCGTCGGCGACCGGTGCTTCGACGAGGGCCTGTACGAGGCTGCCAAAGTTCTGTTCAGCACGTGCTCCAACTGGGGCAAGCTGGCGAGCACCCTGGTCAAGCTGCACAAGTACTCCGAGGCTGTCGACGCGGCTCGCAAGGCGAACCACACGCGCACCTGGAAGGAGATTTGCTTCGCGTGCGTGGAGGAGGGCGAGTTCAGGCTGGCACAGCTGTGCGCGTTGAACATCATCGTCAACGCGGACGAGCTGGAGGAGGTTTCGGAGTACTACCAGGTGCGGGGCAGGTACGAGGAGCTCCTGTCGCTGATGGAGGCTGGCGTCGGCTTGGAGAAGGCGCACATGGGCATCTTCACCGAGCTCGGCATCCTCTACGCCAAGTTCAAGCCCGAGAAGCTCATGGAGCACCTCAAGCTCTTCAGCACCCGCATCAACATCCCCAAGCTCATCCGCGCTTGCGAGGAGATGCAGGCCTGGAAGGAGCTCTCCTTCCTCTACATCGCGTACGACGAGTACGACAACGCCGCGGGGGTGATGATGGCGCACCCCGACGCGTGGGAGCACATGGGCTTCAAGGACGTCTGCGTCAAGGTTGCCAACCTGGAGATTTACTACAAGGCGCTCGATTTCTACCTCGAGGACCACCCCACGCAGCTCAACGACCTGCTCACGGTGCTCACCCCGCGCATCGACCACTCGCGGGTCGTCGCGCTCATGCGCCAGGCCAACCACCTGCCCCTCATCAAGCCCTACCTGCAGGCTGTGCAGAACACCAACCTGGTCGCCGTCAACGACGCCGTGAACGAGCTGTGCCTCGAGGAGGAGGACTTCGACTCGCTCCGCACCTCCATCGACACCTACGACAACTTTGACCAGATGTCGCTCGCGAACAAGTGCGAGAAGCACGAGCTCCTCGAGTTCCGCCGCATCGCCGGCTTCCTCTACCAGAAGAACCACAAGTGGACCAAATCCGTGGAGCTGTCCAAGAAGGATGGCCTCTTCAAGGATGCCATGGAAGCCGCCTCCATGTCCGGCGACAAGGACATCGCCGGTGAGCTGCTGCAGTTCTTCATCGAGCAGGAGAACAAGGAGTGCTTCGCCGCGATGCTGTACAACTGCTACGACCTGCTCAAGCCCGACGAGGTGCTCGAGATTGCGTGGATGAAGGGCCTCATGGAGTACACGATGCCCTACATGATCCAGGTCATGAAGGACTACACCAACAAGGTTGACGTGCTGGTGGAGGACAAGAAGGACCGCAACCACGAGAAGGCGGCGCAGGAGAAGGAGGCGGTGGAGCAGCAGATGAACCAGAACATGTACGCGCAGCTGCTCCCCGCGGCGCTCCCCGCGCCCGGTATGGAGACCACCGGAGGAATGAATAATCCGGGGATGTACGCGCAACCAGGCATGGCGCCCGGCATGAACGGCGGGATGCAGTACGGCGGATATTAAACGCGCGCATGCAAAGTGAGAGTCGCCGGCGCTACACATTGGAGCCGTGCAACCTTAAACATGCCTTAGCATTATACATACAACACATGTGCATCAACACGGCGTCCTCGCCTCGCCCCCCGTTACCCGTCTCGGAGTTCAACCGACAACTGGCGCCGATAAATTTCATTTCATCCTGTCAGCCGAGAAGATTTGATCTTCGGTTGCCTTCGTCACAGCTCACTGATGTCGCTCGCGAGTAGGCTGAACGCCACGGCGTTCCAACCCCGCCTCGTAAAAACGAGGCGGGGTGCATCTTCTTCCCGTCGTCATGTGGTGTTCCGCGCGGCGGATGAAGGCCCAGATTTCGCGCGGAACATGCGCATGGAGAAGGCCAAGGCTCTTCGCGAAGAACTCGACGGTGTGAGGACGCGCAGTCGACGATTGCTGGCGAAAGGAGACCGCCTGGTCGAGAGGGGCGTCCAGCTCAAGGCTGCGGCGGAGCGGGTGATGCTCGGCAACGAGATGAACAAGGAGGAGGAGGCGCGCGGGCTGCTCGTCGAGCGTAAGAAGGTGAAGGATACCTTGGATCTCACCACGGCGAGGGCTGAGGTTCTCGCCGAGCTCGCGAGCAAGTTGGAAACCGCGATCATCGTCATGGAGAACGCGACCGACGATGAGCCCGTGGATGCCGCTCAGGCACTCGCCGCCGACACTCTCACACCCACGGAGAGAGCATCGTTCCAGGAGTTCAGCACGGCGCCCGTCAGCTCACGCCCCGCGTCGATGGGAAAGGACGACGCGTCAGATTCGGTCGCGGAGAGATTCGCGGGCGACTCCCTCGAGAAGGAGTTTGCCGCTTTGGAAATAACGTCGCTGGAGCGGATGCTGCGGCTCACACCCGACGACGCCCCGGCATCCTCAGAAGATGCACCGACCGTCGAGGAGGACACAGCCACCATCGCGGCCAACGACGAGCCCGCGTGGTGGCAACCGCCCTCGGAGACCAAAGCCGGAGACGAAGAGCCCGCGGCTGTGCCGACGCCGCGAGAGGCTCTGCTCGAAGTCGACCGAGCCCGGGTATCGTCCGCGGGTGTCCAGGGCCATCACGTCGTCGCGCTCAGAAAATCATGCGCGGCGCACGGGAACGCATCCATCCGCGGCAGCGACCGGCTCATCGGGGGCAAGAAGGACACCGCGTTCAGGGCTGGGGTGTCCGCGGCGACGTCGGCGATCGAATCCGAGGGGTCCAAATCAAATTGGTCGTCTCTGGGCGGGTATGAACCCGCGGTTTTTCTGTCAGATTTGGCTAGGGACCTCGGCGTGAGACCTGAACGTGCGGGGACGCTGGTGGCCAACGCGACGGCGAGGAAGAGCGCGGCCGGGTTGCTTCAGGCGGGTGCGTTTGTTCGTTCAGGCGACGCCGACGGAGCCCGGGCGGATCTGATAAGATTGGCTCGGACGCTCGCGACGTTCAAGGCGTCGGCTGGTGAGTACCTCGACCTGGTGGCGTTCGGTCTGGAGCAGCAGCTGTCGGAGGCTGAGAGGAAGATCGTGATGGGGTTGGTGCCGGAGGATGCGAGCGAGGAGGTGCGCGGCGCGATTCGATGCGCGCTGGGGCTGTGAGACGGTGTTAGTTTATTTGGATTTGCACATTTGCACATTTGCGTCAAGGCCCAATCACGAAATGTGCCAGCTCAGCGCTACGAAACACACGTTTTACAACCGCACCATAATCACTCCTCGTGGGCTCCTCTCGAGGACACGATGGACAGGATCAAGGCGCTGTTCGAGGGGGAGAAGGAGGAGCCCAAGAAGAAGTTCCGGCTGCCATGGGAGAAGGAGGTCAAGCCCGTGAAGAAGGGCGGCTTCGCCGGCATGAAGGGTATGCAAAAGAAGATGATGGAGCAATTGACTGAACGCGCCAAGACGGCGATTACGGGCGGGGTTTCCGGCGTCCTCGTGCTGCTGACCATGTACAAGGTCATCAGCAGCCGAGAGAGCGTGCTGGCGGAGTCCCGCAAGGAGGTGCAGCGTCAGCAGATGGAGCGGAAGGAGCGGCTCGCACTGATGCGCCGGAAGCTCGCGGGTCCCCTTCGAGCGGCGGCTCGCGATTTGGACTCTCGTATCCGCGAAATCTTGCAGCCCCCGCCACCGAAGGACGACAGAGGCAACCAGCGCGGAGGGTACTTCGCCAGCCACTACCTCGAGGACCCGGATGAGTCAATCAACACCACGCTCTACCGCCTCTGCCGATACCTCTTCTGGGTCGAGCAGCTCGAGCGCGGCATCCACACCGGCGAGGTCACCCTCGACGACACCTGGCAGATCGCCGTGGACGTGCAGCTGGAACGGGTGCGCGAGGCGCTCGCGTCCACCGACCGAGCCGTGGACGCCACCAAGCCACG
>JGI20151J14362_10001658_pt1 | contig 16060 bp, 9 predicted proteins | sample COG_01_FD_14362 | JGI IMG/M metagenome (IMG submission 14362)
TTACTTGCCAAGGGTGCATTTTTGTCTGCGGGCAGACGTTTATTTGTGTCGCACCTCCGCCTCCCGTGCTCGGCTTCCACGAGATTTCGCACAGCCAAGTTAAAGCTTTTTGGCATTTGATACGATCCTGCTCCTTCACCGTCGCCATTCACAATAAGGTTCTCTTTGTCCACTAAATAGGGCTTTGGTTGAAGAAAATAAGGACCCCTGGAAAACAAAAATGAGTCATGACACGAAAACAAGGAACAAGGGGGAACGACCTTGAATCCTGCAGAGAGGTTGCCGCGGCGTTGTTCCGCTCGCGTTGAAGCAGCAACGCTCTGCATGTTTCGAAATAGGGGGGTAAAGGTTACGACGCAATCGAACTAAGACCTAGAGATATCTTTCAGAGTCTGGCTGTCTTGGGAGCGGTCGAAAATACAGAAAGCAGAATCGACCGCATCATTGGCTAAGAAGGCATGGCGGTTGGACATGCAAAAAAAATCGGTACCTGGCAAGTTTAGCCTGGACTTTGATCTCTGAGATACGATTCACAGCGGCCGCCTCAACAGTCACCGCTAGTTTCTCGAGCACGTTCGCCATGATGCACTCCAGATATCCAGGGAAGTTCTCCAGATAACCTGCCGCTCGGTTTCCAACTCTGACTTCGCGAGCAGCAGAAGTCAATGTTCTGAGGGACGGTGGCCGGAGAAATCAATATCTGCAGTATGTCCAGGTCTTTCTTGCTTACGCGCGCACTCCGAGTGAAACAGATAATCGAAAGCTCCGAGGAAACGGTTTTCAACGGGCGGATATTTTTCATGAGACTCTCGCTATTTTTCATATTCTTTTAGATATTTATCAGACCTGGCCAAAACCCAGGCACATATAAGAATTCCCCACGAGCGAGCTTCCTTCATACCTTCGAAGGTAATTAATCCCACAGGGGCGAACGAGGGACGGAATGACTGATTTGGGTGGGTCGGCATAGCCTCAGAGGGGATGGTTAATTAGTATGCATTAAATTAATTACAATCTTAATGTGAACAGCCGTGTGTCTTACATTCGTATGAAGTAATAAGTTGACGCCAATAAAATTCAATTAATTACAAGGACCTGCGTATATATATGTATTATTTATTAGTTTTAACGATACCAGATGAAACCTTATTACTTGGATCGAGTGACATGTGTTTAATATATCACATGTGTGAGTGTGACATTTTTTACAGTCAAAAAATGTCTCAGTAGTCGTCGTGTAGTGCAGATCGGGTATAATAAATATGCCGAACAAGATATTTCAATAATACTGTCTTAATATGAAACTTATTAAAACACTTCTTATAAAATTTTTAGATCTTATTTAATTTAAATAATAGAATAGAATATCGATCCTTCATTATTCGTAATAAATAAATAAATAAATTGTCGCGATTATTATATTATTATCATACGAGTTTATCTTCGTTCATTATTATTCGTAAACTTTCGTAAATAAAGCAAGTGTTATTTGTGAGAGCTTCATTCGTGTTATTTTTGTATTAATGGATTTCTGGAGTCCGGTCACCAATATGCAGCGCTAAGAACACTCAAGTTCATGACGTCCGGCAACATTCAACAATAATAAAAATCACGCGTGTGGCATAAAAGCAACTTTCAACGATCGCAACAGGTTTGCAGTCACAGGGAAACGCTTCTTCCCAGCCGAGCTCTGTAAGAAGAACACTGTTGTATCACTCGAAGCAGAACGGTACCGTTTGCGTTTAGTGTGCTGTGCACCGTCAAGATATCCATGATTTTTCCTAGTAATGATCTCAATGTGTGAGGTGTATAGACTACATGCGAACGTTTCCCAGGCGAGACGTCCTGGCCAATATGGTGTGATGACCGTAAATGACAAAGCTTTCTCAAACTCTTCCGACCTTTTGAGAAGGAGGAGAACGTGCTTTGCAGAGCGCAGTACTATACCTTCTTCGAAAGGCGGATTACATTCGAAAGACCCCTCCGATGGGAAAAAAGCGAAAAACGAACCGACAGATCCAAAAATTGTGTCCGTATCTGGAAAAAGACTGCAGTATTGGTGCAAGCGACAGTTTAAGGGGGAAGCAAAACACTCTGCTTCCACATTTAAGCCAAACCGCAGAATATCAAAAACTGCGCCGTGAAGAGCGGCGTGATGACCTCCAGATATGTGGTACATGCCGCCCTGTGCTGCTGTGTATCGACAAAGCAAGGAAAACGTTGCTGACTGGAAAATAGTTTCGTCACGAGAGGAGAACGGAGTTGACTTCTTAGACGTCATCGCAAACAATCGACGAAGTTTGTCAAAGTATTCGGTGTGCATCTCTACTTTGGCACGGCCGAGAGACATTATGACACGAGGTTCGCGCTTGGAGTTGTCAAAAACCGTAACGAGTTGAGGCAGTTCACCATTTGAACTTGACAGCGTTGCTGCTGTCATAATGCTGCGTCTTGCTTCTCTCAAATGAGTAAGTAGACTGAAAACAACTTGGTGAACAGTTGGCTTCTCGATACCAGTGGCGATCAAATGGGATATGAGAAAAGAAGTGGCATCGTTGTCACTCGGTAGCAGTGGATCTTCACTGTGGTCATGACATAAGAGGAACTCTTCAAACTTGTTTGCCCAACAGCGTCCCAAATGTTTTCTGGTGGCTTGCTCGAAACGAAAGCAAAGGAGAGATATTGCCTCTAGCCTAGCCCCTTCGACGTTCGGTGTTGCCTGTAGCCATGCTCCTGGAAGTTGGGGCTTCTTTTCGGATTTCAAATCCAACGCTCTCGTAGTTTTAAGAGGAAAAATGCCTTCGTCGAGTGAGCGCCCCACCGCTTCCAAGCGTTCCGTGCGCCTGATAAACTCTCCCGCGGAAGGCGATTTCTTATTACCGTGTCGCGTTGACAGATCAGTGGGGGAGACTTCCTCCGTGAATGGATCAAATGATCGCCGTAGCTCACTGACCCCATCGCAGGAACGACGACGTGAGCAAGGGAACGTGTCGCAGTCTTTTGGCGGCGCCGAATATCTCTTCCTTTTCAGGTTCCTGAAACTTTTCGCGCTACCTGACTTGAACCCTTCCTCATTCTGTAAAGTCGAAGGTTTTGCCGCGCTCGGCAGCGAAACGTTCTCGCCGTTCATGTGGGCGGAAAACTTGGATCCTCAATTATAGTTGGCCGTCATGCTTTGCCGCCCGAGGAGAATCTTCTGAATCAGGAGAACCTTCTGATTCACAATGGTCATTTCCTTCTTGGATGAAATGAGAACCATTTCCTTTGTGTTTAAGAGCAAATATAAATAAACAGGACTAAACATATATGCATGAATGAGGGCAATTATTGAAGCCTTGCTTCATGTAAGATTTATATAGATTTATTACTCATATTTGAGGGCATATGTCTATCTCGCACTCGTTTATTTAAATATGATTGTAATCTGTTTATCATTGTAATTATTACATATTACTACCGTTCACACTCATCGTAAGTTTATTTCACCTGCTGCATATATATAGATATGCAAAATATTATGGTAACCATTTATTATTAAACATGGGGTTGTATTTATATGCCTAACTATGGAAAATAATAATAATGATAATCTTAATTATTCTGAATTTCATCAGGGTGTGCCATTTTTAACGCAATAACTTAACTTGATTATATATAGTTAAGGATAAGTCGCTTACGTGAACATGAGCGGAATCTTTAGACTGTTTGCCCACTGGAGTGATTGTGTGGATCGTAATGATAAAGTCTTTACGTTATATATATTATAATAAAAATCGTTATGAATAAAAAAGTGTCACACCCTGCGCCTGATGAAATTCAGAATATCATATATATAATAAATAATAAGATATATATATGGTATATTATAACTTGATGATGTAACTTGTGGTCTCTTGGTTGATAAGTTACTTAGATTTGATAGGATAGATCTCCTATCAAACCGCTCTTTTCGGCTCGCGGCACTGGAAACGATCAGGATTTGATCGAGGAGGCCATGATGGTCTTGATCGTGGACTTGAAAGTGAGATTCAGATGCTTGATAGGACCATGATGAACAGGATCATCGCGGCAGCTTTAATTACGTAATAAGAAAATTCTGCATTCTGCATTTATGTATCCCTGTTCAGATTATCGTCACGGTTTAAGGGTCAGCGTAAATAAAGAATAGGCATTCTCGATCAACCTTCCTTCTAAGCCGCATTTTTCAAAGCGATCGGTTGAAAGCAAAAACTCCCGAAAATTTTCAGGATCTTTTTGGCGATCAAAATGCCTTTCAAGCAAAATATTTCCAAACTGAACATGATCAATCCCATGTTGTCATAAGCGCCCTTCTCTTCTTTTCTTTGTTGAACACGATCGAGCGAGTATAGATACTCGTTTGAATAATAATGATGGTGAAATACTCGTCGTTGAACCAACCGTTGACTTCTTCTACTTTCTGCCACGCATCGACGTTCACGCGTTTGACAACGGCTGCAAAAATGAAATCGAATGGTAACGAGCCGATACTACCCAGACAAACCAAATGGCTGCGGTGTTTACAATGCGACAGGAAGTTTCCAGAGCCGAACTTCAAGGCACATCAGCGTGAAAGCAAATCACCCTGCGAGCTGGTGCGCATGCCCGAGTTCGCCGTGTGCGACCTTCGCTGCATAATTCCCCGCGCTGTCTGGGTTGCCCGTTGATTATCGGGCATGTTGCTCGTCGTTGGCACACTACTGCCACTTTTGTTTGAATGCGAGCGACCCAAGAGGAAAGCGCTCTGCGTCTGTTGTTTTTTTCTGCAAGTTTTTCCGTGCAGCAGGGCCTGGAAGTTCACGTCGCAGATCGACGTGGTTTGAAACCTGATCCCGAAATCCGCAGTCTCGCGTTCATTGAATGCGATTGCACAAGTCTATCCTCAGCACCTATCTTTTCTCTCCTAAACATGAGCAATCCCATCCCTCCTGATTTCTCTGCCTGCAACTCGTCTGACCTGGTATCTTGTATCTTGATCACAGGTTAAATGCGGCCAATGCCACCAGCTTTTATTGCGTGGTCAGAAAGAAGTGCACGACAAAGAATGTAAAGTGCACCTCCGCAAATCCCAAACAGATGCTGCTATATGCAAACCTGTCGTGAGAGCTCGCGAGGATTCCATGCCAGAAAAACGTGGTTCCATAGCCCAAAGTAATAGAGTGTCTGAAAGGGGAGACGTGCCAGCGTCTAGCAAAGAAAATGCCAACCCTGTTTCTTTTTCGGAAGACCTGAGTATTGTTCAGCAGATGATGAACCGCCCTACATATTTGAGAAATGATGTCACCCAAGAAAGCGCAGGAAACGTTCGGCCAAACTCAGCAGAACAGCCTCATCGACATGCACTTGTTGGGCACATTGCTGAAAAGAGAAGAATATACAAGCAGAATATACAAGAAGAATATACAAAAACGGGGCTGGCGAGACAAGCTGCAGCTATGGAAATAGACAACAAGGTCTTCGCAGAAAAACTATATGTTGGCGACAGAGTAGAAGTCACCGGCCGGAAAGGGACGGTAATGTTTATTGGTCCCGCACAGTTCGCAGGAGGCCGTGTAGTTGCTGGCCTGCGACTCGACGAAAAACGTGCTACATCGACATGTGATGGAAAGTACAACGGTGAGCGTCTGTTTCGTTGCAAAGCCGGTTTCGGAATTATCGCCCCGCTCGAAGATGTGAACAAGTTAACTGAGTCTGACTTGGAGCCATTGCCTGGTCTACTTATCCCTTTTTGCCACAAGGAAGTATGTGATCCTACAATTGCTGTGAAATCATTGGTCGGTCATGAACATGCGAAATCCAAAATTCAGGCCGTGGTCAACGCGCTGCAGGTCAACCGACGCAGAGTTGCGGCAGGTGCCAAGGCGGAGCCGGCGCCTCACATTGTACTTGCCGGTCCTTCAGGTAGCGGGAAGTCGCTGTTGGCCCAACTTCTATCTCGCATTATATCTAACCATGATGTATCAAGGCACGGCCCTTTAATCAACGCATCAAAAAGTGATCTCATGGCGATTGGACGGTCACCGGGACGAACCACCGAGCTTGTAACTCAGCATTGCGAAAAAGCTGAGGGTGGGGTACTTTTTATTGATGACTTTCACCGCATGCTTCCAACAGGAATCGACGCGGCCAGGGACTCTCCTGGGTTGGAAGCAATCGAAGCTCTGGCGGTGGAACTTGACAGACGAGCGCGTCGACCAAATAGATACGTGGTTCTTGTTCTTGCAGGCGACGCAGACGGTATTGCATCAGCAAGGAGGATGTGCCCTCAATTTGATGCCATGCTCCCGCAGCCAATTTTGTTGCCGAATTTTTCTCCCTCAGAGATTGTTACCCTCATAGATAGGATGGCAACAGAGAGAGGATTTACACTTGCCGCGGGGCTCAAGAATGACCCAATATTTGAGCACGCTGTCGCTGAAGCAGAGCGTTGTGCAGCACGCTCACGAAAAAATGCACACCTGGCACGTGCACTGCTTGAGCAGGCAATTGACCGTCAGACTGAGCGCGTTTTTACACTCGGAACTTTGGGGAAGGACTCACTGACCATTCTTGAGAAGTGCGATTTCATCACGGACGACAGCCAAGTCAGATCACGAGAAAATGAAAGCAACACAGCTTACTCCGCATCAGCTCTTCGAATGCAACAGGACACTGCGACAGCGATTGCTGAGCTGGAAAACATCGTTGGCTTGAATAGTGTTAAAGAATTCATCATGTCCCTTAGGGCACAGCTTTTGGTTGAGAAGGAGCGCGTCGCAGCGGGTCTCCCTTCAACAGGAGGTGGCGTTCTGCATATGATTTTCACCGGAAATCCTGGTACAGGGAAGACTACTGTGGCTCGTATTGTAGCAAACCTTATGAGAGCACTTGGAGTCATCAGGCGTGGACACCTTGTGGAAGCTGACCGTTCCTCACTCGTTGCGGGATATTCGGGTCAGACAGCCCTTAAGACGAAATCCGTTGTCCAAGAGGCTCTTGGGGGGGTTCTTTTCGTTGACGAGGCCTATGCACTTGTGTCTGGTGAAAATGATTCTTTTGGAAAGGAGGCTCTAGATACGCTTATGAAAGAGATGGAGGATCATAGAGAGGACTTGGTGGTTATTGCTGCTGGTTATGTCGCTGAGATGAGGGCTTTGCTGGCGGCGAATCCAGGACTAGAGTCACGGTTCCCTACCACGCTTCACTTTGCAGACTACAGCCCTGTGGAGTTGATGAAGATCGCAGAGAGAGTTTTAGAACCGCAGAAAATGAAGTTCGGAAGCGGGGCGAAGGAGCTGTTGATGAGTTTTTTTGAGGCAGAAGTTGCAAGACACGGACCCGAACATCAAGGTAGTAATGGCAGAGGAGTGAGGAATTTGCTCGAGGCAGTAAAGCGAGCGCAAGCGTTGAGATTGGCACAGATTGAAACACCGAAGAGTGTGAATGATCTCATCACGATATCACGGGAAGATTGTGAAATCGCTTGCACCCACGTGAAGCAGTAGGAATGCACTACTTAGATATCAATATCATAACAAGGCAATCATGCCGACGACAAGCTTGCGAGCGCAAGAGCAAGAGCTTCGATGCCGTTCTTGATGTCCTCTGCAGATGCGAACTCATCTGGCCTATGAGAGTATCCTTTGTGGCAAGGTATGAAGAGCATCCCAGTCGGTGTAACTTCAGCCATGAACAGCGAGTCATGGTACGCACGCGAAACCATTCGCTTGTGACTTAGGTTCAACTTCCTCGCAGCAGACTCCGCTGCATTCAGCACCTTTGGCGCGCATGTCGCTGGTGGGTCTGAATTCACAATTTCATGAGACCAACGGACTGCTCGACTCTTCGCTACCTGTTCTCCATACGAAATAATTTTTGACACAACTTCATCCCTACGCGGACCAATTACGTCTCTGACGTCAATTTCCATATCTGCTGTCCGGGGAACGGAATTGATTGCACCCGGACCGACACGCAATACCCCAACGGTGGCCACCGTGTCGCTTGACCCTGTGTCCAGAGCAAACTTTTCAACAGCAGTTGTGATAGCTGCCGCTGCCAAAAGAGCATCGTTTCTGCGTGACATGACTTGCCCGCCGGCATGGCCTCCATCACCTGTGAGAGAGAAGCGAAGTGCAGCTGGTGCTGCGATGGCAGTTACGATCCCGAGCGATACGTTCTCGTCCTCGAGGTCTGGGCCTTGCTCAATGTGAAGCTCAAGAAAGGAGTCATAATATGTACCATATTCACCAAGTGAGCTTTGCTTTACCATATCCTCTGTGTTAGTAGTTGCATTTGCGTATCCAGCCTTCAGAGCAGCTCCGCGAAAGGTGCCATTATCTGGTGCCAACACATCTTTGAGTGAGTCGAGGTGCTTTGGATCAAGCTTACCAGCCATGGCTCTCGAACCCACGCAGCTGATACCAAACCGTGTTGGTTCTTCAGAGGTGAACATCAAGGCCTCGATGGACCGCTTAGGCTTGAATCCCGCGCGCCTTAGGGCCGCGATGGCTTCTATCGGGCCAAGAACGCCGAGCGTCCCATCGTATGCACCGCTATTAGGAATAGCATCTATGTGGCTACCACTTCCGACGGCCGGTAGGTCCGGTTGGCTTCCGACCCAGCGGCCAAAAATATTTCCCATACTGTCCACACGCACCAGCAAACCGGCTTGTTCCATCAATGAACGAACGTAGGCACGTCCAGCTATGTCGCTGTCGGTAAAGATGAGACGCGTGACTCCTGCGCTAGACTTGGTATCGGATAGTTCTGCCAGCTTCATAAGTTGCGACGGGACTGTTGCTGGGTCGACCACGGGACTAGGGATCTCATTGACGGATGCGGTGGCCGGACAATCAACGTCGGCAAGGCACTCCCCTGGAACGGCCTCAGACGACCCAAGAACTAATAACACAGAAAGTATCAAACAAACGAGTGATGAAGCGGAGTTCATTTCTGTCGCTGTCTTGCAGTGGAGTTGAAGCGACCTTTGGCAATCTGAAGAGTTTCTGTCCACGTGTCAAAAAATATTACGAGTATCAAAGCTTATTTAGGCATGTACGAAGGTAACACTTACTTGTTTTCCACTTATTACTTGCTTGTAGAAACTCTTACTCGTACGAAACTTAATAAGCTTCGAATATTAAATACATTTAAATACCTTCGCACGTACGTCTCGAAGGTAAGTGTTTATGAAACTTTTACCTTCGAACTTATTATTATTACTACGAATGAAGGTCTTTAATATTTCTGTATTGTAATATTTCTGCCTAACAACGCTGTGCACGCCTTTCCGTTATTTGGACGACGATTGTTCAGCGGGACGTTCCTATCGTTGCGTTTGGCGTGCACTTAGTCGTCATCCTAACAGGTATGCCACTTGTGAACGAAGAAACGACGCCAAGGCGTCTTCTGAAGACGCGGTAGTGGACGTCGAAGTTGACCCATGTATCGATGAAAATTCGGCTTCAAACCTGAACTACAGCCCTTCTTTCACCGAAGCTCCATCGATCAAAACCTTCGTAGAACGCTGTGTTCCCATTTTTTTGCCCCCCGGGCGGGACGAGTCATCCTTGAGTCAATTCTTTCCCACACGCATCCTGAAGCGGAAGCGTGCCACGCGTCCTGACAGGAGCGCTTTTTACATGAGCAAGATGCGCGCTCATGTAGCCGCTGACGCGCGAGTAACGAGAGGTGCGCTGTATCTTTAGGTTCCGCGCCGTGTCATTAGGAGGTTGGGGTTGCGTTTTCAGGGTTTAGAGCTTAAACAGCCGCTACGCGGCTCGTCGGCCACTCCCTCGTGCCAGATCCCCGCCCCCGGTGCCAAAAAATAAAATAAATTGGCACATTTCGTAACACATACAGATTATTATAAAAATCTTAAGATCTTATTAATAATGGTAAGACATGCTATGGTAAGACGAGATTATTAATTATTATAAATAAGTTTCGTTCGGTAATAAGATTATTATTATTAATATATAATAAATAATACTGTAATAAAATACGAAGGTATTAATCTTAATCTTAATAATAATATGATCGATAGCAAATAAATCATATGGAATAATTATGAATAATTACAAGAATACATAAAGTTATAAACACTAAAGTTGTAAAGATACTACGCACGTACAGTATTTAGCTCCGTATGTAACTCTTAGTGCTAGCTAGAATATTTTTATGCTGCGTGAATCGCAGAAAATAAAAAAGGAGGCGCCTGCTGGGCTGCTAGACCTACCGGGACTTCCAAAAGTGTTTTTTCAACACTCTCCGAATCGTTCCCGACTCGTGCCCTCCTGCTAGGAGACATAATTAAGAAAACCTTCTTTACATAGCAAGCAATTATGGCAGCCGCTACAAATGCAGTAACTTCATGGGTTCCATGCCCCCGCCAGAACTGGCGCTCGTCTAACAGGAATCCGCCCCCGTCGGCTGCGACTCGCGACTATGCCCAAAACAGGCCGCTGAGTGCCCGCCTGCTCTCGAATGGATCGCGGGGATACATTGGCCTGATGCCGACATCTTTGTCGAAGGTACGAGTGCCCGTAAAGTATTACCCGCCAGCAAAAACGAGAGAGCTTTGCTTTTTTCTTTCCATAGGCAATACATAGCACACGGCGTGGTCATCGCATAACGACAAACATGTGTTCCATTCTCGCTTGTTATGATCCGAACGGTAAGAAGTATCTTATTGAATGTACCCAATCACAACACCCGTATCGGTAATGTACATCATACATCGATTGCCCTCTTCGTTTGGAACCAACTGACTGCTGCACACTCGGGAGACCAGATGTTGTGTTTTTCTCCGTAACTATTTTAGCCTACCCTGACGGTTGCTCTTTTTGTCTTCTCGTGGGAGCCAGGTGCTCTCGCCGACGAACGTGAAACATTAATGCGCGATCTATCTGCCCGCATGCGATCTCGTGGTCCCGATGGTTCTGGTTATTATGGAAACGAAAAGTTTGGGCTCGCCCATGAGCGTCTTGCGATCATGGATCCTGAAGGTGGAAAGCAGCCAATAGTCTATGAGGATGCCAAGTATTCAGTTTGTGCGAACGGCGAAATATATAATTTTCGCCAGCTACAGGTAAGAATCGAATGGCCGTTCCACCTTGCGGCCCGCCCTTACATGATATTTACTTGATGGTTTTGTTCTTTATCATTCGGACAAATACAACTTAAGTGCTGCAAAGACTGGTTCTGATTCTGAAGTCCTCCTGCAACTATATCGCCACAAAGGCCCAGACTTTGTCAAGGAACTGAACGGCATATTCGGATTTGTGTGCGTCGGGGATGGTGGCGATAAGATGTTGGCAGCTCGCGACCACTGCGGTATAAAGCCTCTGTATATGGGCTATGGGGAAAATGGTTCAATATGGTTCGCTTCAGAGCTGAAGGCAATTTGTGACCAGTGTGATACAATAGAAGAATTTCCTGCTGGATATTATTGGACCCCCGCAAGTGGTTTTGTCAAGTACTACAATCCTGAATGGGACGACGACAATTATGTTGGAGTCAAGGTAATCACATCAAATTAGATTGGCAAGATGCCCAGCGAACTTCACGCGCTAAACTTTGTTTGTAAGCTTGCCGAATTCCTCGCAACCATCTAGCAATCTTCCCTTTGATTTGTTGAACCCTCTCTTTGGGATACGTCTGATGTTCGTCAAGTGCTGACCCAGGCAGTAAAAGACCAGATGATGTCGGATGTTCCGATAGGACTCCTACTTTCTGGCGGCCTTGACTCCGCAGTGATCTCAACAATAATCAAACCTATGCTGGAGCAAACACAGCAGAAGTTCATCACATTTACCGTGGGCCAAGATGGTTCCCCCGACATCACGACTGCGAGGATGATGTCCGAGCATCTCGGCACTGAACATCACGAATATCTCTTCACCTCCGATGAAGCCTGTGAGATAATCCCGGATGTCATCTACCATCTGGAAACTTATGAGCCAGAACTTATCCGTTCAGCGATACCTAACTACTTCCTTGCCCGTCTGGCTGCACAACATGTCAAGGTTGTTCTCACAGGCGAGGGTTCCGATGAGCTTTTTGCAGGGTATCTGTATTTCCGGGATGCACCTGATGCTGCCTCGATTCACAAAGAACTTCGTCGCATCTTCCATCACCTACACAACGTCAATTGCCAACGAGCAGATCGCATGACTATGGCCCACGGGCTTGAGGCCCGCGTCCCTTTTCTTGATCCTAATGTGATTGATACCGTCATGCAGGTTTGTTTACGTGCCGAAACATGATTGTCCACACTATTTTCAAGATTTTGTTTGAATTTCGTCGCCCCTTCACAAAGGTGGACCCTGAGTTGAAGCGGATTGAAGGCGAAAGTAAACCAGAGAAACACGCACTTCGTGTGCTTTTTGACGGCGAAATACCAGATCCAGTTCTTTGGCGAACGAAGGCGATGCAGTGTGAAGGAGTTGGACTCAACTGGGTCGAAGATTTGCAGTCGTTTTGTGAGGCTAGGGTAACTGATGAGGAATTTGCAAGAGCTGGGCTTGAATATGCAATCAATCCCCCTCAGAGCAAGGAAGAGCTGTATTACCGGAAAATCTTCGAGTCTCATTTTAGGGAAATGGACAAGTTCGTCCACGTGTGGTCCGGCGGCTGTAGGGCGGGCGGTGCCGCGTGGCAGAACAAGGCATACACTCGTTTTGGTTTGAAAGACGTCTCTCAGCTAGCGAAAGGCATTGAAGGTGCCCTCTAAAAAGTCCTGCAAGTAAGCTTGGCGACAAGAGAAGGACGGCAGCACGGTTGCTCTGCACTCCAATTCGTTACGCCGCCAGGGTAACCTGCCAGGGCTAGCCAGTTCTCGTTGATCTATTTGAAACATTTCTGGTATAGCTATTTCTTGATAAAACTGTATGTTAGTTGCTTATGCGTGCTCATCTTTGTGGGCAGGTTTGGCCTGCAGTTCGCGTTGCGAGTGGATAGCAGAGAGATACCTTGACGGAGGGTGGTGTCAATAAGACACCGTGTTTGAAAAGTATTCGATATGTAGATTACTTCTTTTTCGAGGCGGTTTTCTTCGCCTTCTTGGGCTTCTTGGCAGGCTTCTTGGCGGCCTTCTTAGGCTTCTTGGCGGCCTTCTTGGGCTTCTTGGCAGCCTTCTTCTTGGGCTTCTTGGCAGCCTTCTTCTTCTTCGGCGCAGCCTTCTTCTTAGGCTTCTTGGGAGCCTTCTTAAGAGCTTCGCCTAGCTTGTATGAGGCCTTCACCTTCAGCAGCTTGCCGGACTTGACAAGGTTCTTGAGCTGGGTTGAAAGGATCTTCTTGAAGTTGTCGGGAAGTTTGTAGTTTGCTGCCAAGTACTTCGCGATGGCCGGAACAGAAGAGCCGTTCCTATCCTTCAGGGCGAGGATGGCCGCCTTGACCATATCCTCATATTTTGGGTGTGCCGAAGCCTTAGGGGGCATAGTGAAATTCGTAAAGTGTTGCAATAAGTGGCCATCCTGGACCTGGAGAGACTTTGAAAAAGCCGGCAATTTCTTCATTTCGATGGTTTTTGTGGAATCGTATGAAATCCTTTCTACACGTTTTTATTTTAAAGAAAGCTCCATCAAGCATCGATGCCGTGATCGAATGAGCCGTTCAACCAGAACAAATAAATGTCTCATCACTTGAGGAATTGTCCCCTGAATTCATTTGTAAGGGCCAATCAGCGATCGTTGTTTCCACAGATAGTTGAGTTTTGCCACAGATAATTATCCGTGGAAAAAAAAATTGGTCACCAAAGATTTTCCTACCGAATTGATCGATTGCTGATTTTATTTATTTTTTTGCCGCACAGGGATGCAAAGAATCCAGCAGGCCCGACCAGCCCGACATAGTCAATAGACTGACAGCTACCTTCATTCGTGAAAGTGTGTGAATAATTGAACAACAACGACGATCTAAATACAATCTTCGGAAATAACCCCCATAAGATTTCTATTTCCCGGAAATTAGTTAGAAATCGGCACCACACTCATATTAGCTTGCAAGTCTATTGACGCAAATGCCGTGCTGGTAAGGACTGTCAACTGCACAGATATATGAGTCTCCAAGATAGATAGTTAAACAACCCTGCCTATGAGTATTCAATTGGTATTCCGTAAAGACTACTTGAGAAGTAAGATCGCCCGTGTTGTGACTCGCCGGCCCCTTCATCCTTTTGTGTAGCGGGCATTTATTTGACTACCGCCTGAGCAACATGTCACGCTACGATGGGGCTATTACCGTTTTCAGCCCGGACGGACATCTATTCCAGGTAAGAGCCTCTGAACTTCTCCGCTTAAGACTGGTATCCGAATAAATTTACCAACCTGTCCAATGATATGAAGGTTGAGTACGCCATGGAGGCCGTGCGGAAAGGGACGCTTGCAGTCGGCGTGTGTGGGAAAGACTCGGTCGTTCTGTGTGTGGAAAAGAAGTCAGTCGCCAAACTTCAAGATCCACGAACATTGAGGAAAATACAAAAGATTGAGGACAACGTCTGCGTTGCATTTGCAGGGTTAACCGCTGATGCTCGCATCTTGATCAATCGCGCCAGGCTTGAAGCCCAGAGGCACAAGCTTACCCTCGAAGATGTAGCTACAGTGGAATACATCACGCGGTACATTGGCAGTGTTCAGCAAAAGTACACTCAGAGCGGTGGTGTTCGTCCCTTCGGTATATCAACCCTTGTTGCCGGGTTTTCACCAGAAGAACAACCGCAACTCTATCATACTGACCCATCAGGGACGATTTCTGAATGGAAAGCGAATGCCACCGGGCGAAATGCTAAAGCTGTTCGGGAGTGGCTTGAAAAACAATATGCTGACACCTCAGGGCTTGAAACAGTTAAGCTGGCCCTGCGGGCTGTGTTAGAACTTGTTGAGCCAAGTAGCAAAAATATCGAAGTTGCCATTGTTGACAGGAAAGGGCTGCGAATCATGCCAAGTGATGATATTGATGAAATTGTCAAGCTTATTGAAGATGAAAAAGAGTACGCTGACAAACAGAGAAAAACTAGTGCAAGGCAACAGGCTATGGAAGCTCATGCAACTGCTAAGACGGAAATATGTTAGCGGCACCTTTTTAGCAGAAACGTCAGCAGACATTGTGAACGAAAGAACCTGCCGGTGTCAAAAGTTCCATCGGTAGAAAATTGAGGCATCATTTCCTCTCAGCATCTCGTAGCTCATGTACTGAACGAATTGGTTTCTCGACAACAAGTGTGTGACCCTGAGATCTGAATTTTCGAGCATTTGCTGATGGAATGAAAACATGTCACATTTTCACGCAGTTCATGCTGCTCGCATTTTGTGAAAACCGAGTCTGACCTACGTACGCTGTTTTAGTTGTCATATAATATATAAGCAGTCCTGACCAGCACGTCTTTTCCGTTAGTTGACCTTGCAAGCTAAGAGTGTGTTCTTGAGGCAAAGTAAAACATCGCTGTAGAACAGTCAAGGAACACTCATAGAGCGTAATACTCACGGACACTAATGCGCGTCGCAATCGAAGGTCGTCTTCCATGTTCTGTGCGCCGAACAGCATCTTTTCAAGCGGTCCAGACAAGAGGCGCTTAGAAGAAAAAATCGTCGGTTCTTTCAACGCGTGTCGGTTAGACAACGATGGTAAAAAAATTACTAAAAAAATCCGGTTTTTCGGATTTTCACCCGGTGAAGGCTTCACCCAATTTTGGTGATCCTATGGGCAATCACACTCGGGAGGCTTGGTCGGCATCGGCAAACAGTCAGATAGGTGGCACAATCGGAGATAGCCGAAACGAAAGAGTTTTGACTTGGCAGGAGCCTCCGCGCACGACGACACCGCGTGCGTCCGAATCTTGACAGAGAGCGGTATCATGTTATGGCGCCATCGGTTTCTTTACGGTGCTTCGATCAGGTCCTTCACTGATGGCACGTACTGAAACTCTCATCCACTGTCGGTAGGTTCGCGTCAACACAGGCTGCCCGCCATAACATGATACCGCTCTCTGTCAAGATTCGGACGCACGCGGTGTCGTCGTGCGCGGAGGCTCCTGCCAAGTCAAAACTCTTTCGTTTCGGCT
>JGI20151J14362_10001659_pt1 | contig 16060 bp, 13 predicted proteins | sample COG_01_FD_14362 | JGI IMG/M metagenome (IMG submission 14362)
GGTGGAAGCCGGACAGTTTCAACGACACCGACAAATAGAAATCGATCGGTTTCGTTCGCCACTCGCGATAGGTAAACACATCTTCGGGAGAAGAAGAATCTGAATCTGAAGAGCGTTGTTGTTGTCCATTCACTTCCTCTTTTGTGTCCTCGCTAAACTCCGAGTAACTGTCGTAGGTGTTGAAATCCGTCCGCCACGGAGACGTTTTCCCGAGAATGGTGGACAGTTCTGCTCGAGCACGAGCGGCTGTGTGTAAATCATCATCGTTTCGTTGCGCCGACGAGACAAACGAGAAGAACGAGAGCAGTAGCAACGACGAACATACTCTCGCCAGGCACACCATCGCTTTTTGGCCGCTCATTTTCTCGTTTGATGTCGTCCTTTTCTCGTGACAAACAACAGAAGCGCTTTCGAGGGGAATGAGGGGAAATGGAGATGTGAAATGTCTTCACATGTACACGCGCGAATAGAAGAGCGCTGTTTGCGAATAGAATAACACTAATAAGAATACGAAAAGCAGCGGTAAGAGAACACCAATAGATAACATCAAAATGGAAGCATCCTCGTCGTCGAATGCAGGCGGTGGTGGTGGTGCGAATAACATACATTTAGGACAAACGTCCGATATCGCGACGGCGTTTTTAACCGCTTTGGATACGTCGTTATCGAAGAAATGGCGCGAGGAAGACCGGATGTGGCGGAAACAAGACGTCAGTTACAGAAAAGAGGAACGAGAGTATCGAATTGTAGAGCAGTTATATCGAGAGCAACAGGTGAACTGGAGGAAATCGGACGTGAAACAAAGGACGTTGGAAAACGCCAGATGCGTGTGGAACAGATACGTGGAAAAGAACAGACGAGACGTCGAGGAGAAATCGGAACAGTTGAAATCGATATCGAACTTATCGGCGTTGATTGCAGGATTCGCGGTGGTCTCTTTAGTGGAGTTGAACTTTACGAACGATTTCGAGAAAATGCCTTCGCACGTGAGCGAGTGGTTGATTTGCGCGTACGCGGCGTCGACGGCGCTCGTCGTCGGGTTGATGTTGAACGCGATGGTGTTGTGCACGTTTATTCTGAGTTCGATTTTAAAGAGAGGAAAATCGTACGTCTCCGAGGACGAGGAGGCGGAGTTCTTGTTTCGATGTCGAAGGTTTGCGAACCATTTTAAACCCGGGGATTACCCTCCGCAACCGAAAAGGACGTTCGAGAGACACTGGGAAAACAGGTGCGAATCGAGTTGGAAGAAAGCGTTTTACATGTTCACGTTGGGAGTCCCGATTTTCTTGGCGAATTTAGCGTGTTGCGCGTGGTTGAAGTTTTCGTACTCGAAAGTGACAACCGGTGTCGTCAGTGGGATCGTCTTTCTGAGCGCGTGCGTGTGGGCGAAAACGAACAAAGATTGGGGTTGGGAAATCGCTCGAGGAAGCGACTCGGCGCGAACGAGTATCAACGGGGGTATTAGGAAGAATCTGAAACGAGGCGCAGACGTTGGCGGGAAAATCAACGGTTTGCCGTTTGATTGGCACGCGCGACCGAAAGAAGAAGACGACGAGGAGGAGGACGAGGAGGAAGAAGAGGAGGAAGAAGAAATAGAAGAACGCGACGACAAAGACGAAAAATCCGACGACGACGACGTACACGACGTTTACGACGAGAAAGACCAGAGAGTGTTCGTCCCGATTCACCCCGACGAAAAGGAGTGACGATTATTCAGAGAGAGAAAGAAAGAGAGAAAGAGATGATGATGATGATAATAATGATGATGCCTTTAGAAGAATAGCCAGAATATATATTCCGTAGCGAGCAAAACCGCCTCATTATACAAAGAGTAGTACGTGTAAAAATCCGAGATAAAAAATTGTTCACACTCTTGGCAAAAGTTTTTTTGTTTCACTCGGTTGAAAAAAAAAAAAAGAGGGGAACAAACGCTCGTCATTTTTTAGCATAAGAAGAAGAGAGATGTCATCGGGAAGAAGATATTATACTAACGATAACGGCACGAGGAGCAGCAGTACCACCGCGACGAATACTACTCACCACCACAACAGAGGATATTATATTCAGAGCAACTTTTTTAAGAGCGAGGAGGAGAAGGAGGAGATGAATAAAAACGACGAAAACGCGCAGCCGGGGAAGAATCATCATCGTTCGTCTCATTTTCAACACCAACAGAAGTCCTCCGCCTCCACCGCGACGGCGAAAGAACTCCTCCATCGCGCGAGAAGCGAAATCGTGAACCAAGTGAGAAAGGATATTCGAAACTCTTCGAACACGTCGTCGTCGTCTCACGGGGGGGACTTTCGTCGCGAGAGGGAAGCGTTGAAAGAAAATAATACGAATACTAAAGATGGTCTTGGGTTCCAAAGTCGGTTCCCGAGCGCGTTTGGAGGTGCTCAAAATATTGACGGAAACGACGAGCAACAACATGTTGCGCGAGAAAAGCAACGATTGGAAGAGAAAAGACGGAAAGCACAAATGGCGGAGACGAGTTTACACGAGAAGATGGACGAGACGAAAGAGAGGATCATGGAGAGAGGAGGAGGAGGACGGAGTCGCGCCGCCGCCGCGAATACTACTACTACTCATACTACGCACAACAGCAGTAAAAATGTCTCGCAATGGATGGACAGCGTGGTGGCAAAAGCGAGACACGACGCGTCGATGTCACCACCATTACAACAGCATAGCAGGAATAATAATAATAGTAGCAACAATAACTCCTCGGCGACAGAGAGTTTGAGAGAGGCGGCGAAGAACGCGAGAGAGGCGGTGACGAGGGCGGTGTACGGCACCGCGACGGCGCGACACGACGAGGGGAAAGAGAACACGCCTCCTCCAGTTGTCCGACGAAGCTTTAGCGATCCTTCGCCTTCTTCTACGATGAATTATCAACAACAACACGAAGAGACGGACGCGAAAGTGACGAAAGCGATGCTCAAATCTGCGTTGAAACAAACCGGAGAGTTACGAACAGAACTGAGAGAGACAAAATTGACGTTAGACGGCGTCAAAGAAAATTTGGAAACCGCAGAGAACGACTTGAAGAAGGAAAGAGAGAATCGCGAGGAAGATAAGCTGAATTTCGAGGCGGCGAAGAACGAGTTGGAAACGTCTCGCGAGGCGGCGAGGGAAGCTTTGGCGAGAGAAGTGAGCGTGACGCAAGAGTTGACGAAAAAGTTGAGCGCGAAAAGAGACGAAGCGCTGGAACAAAGAAACTTGGCGGATAAGTTTAAGAGAGAGTTGGAACAGTTACGAAGCGAGCTGAGAAACTTGAAGAACGAAAACGAAAGTTGGATTCGAAAAGCCGAAGCCGCGAATGAGACTTCGAGACGAAGATCGGGCGACCAACAGAAGGACGTGCCAAAAGTTTCCTCGTCGTTTCCTCAACAGCAACAACAACGACCGCAGCAAAACGAGCAACAAAAAGTAAACGCGACGACGACGACGACGACGGCGCAAACTCACCAATCGCAACAACAACAACAAGTCAACTGGTCTCGAGAGCGTCGCGAGGCTGAAGAGTTGAAAACAAAAGGAAATCGCGCGTTCCACGCGAACAAGTTTGACGAAGCGTTACAATCGTACACGGCGGCTTTACAGGTGAACTTTGAAGACCAACCGTTCCGCGCGGTGCTTCACGCGAACAGAGCGGCGGCTTTGCAGTCGTTAAAGAAACATTTAGAAGCGATTGTCGCGTGTTGCGAGAGTCAATTTTTTGATAAATCGTACGTTCGAGCCATTCAACGACGAGCGGACGCGTACTTATCCATCGGCGATTGGACGATGGCGGCGAAAGATTTAGAAGCTTTAGTGCCAATCATGGGCAAAGAGTGCGACGCGAAATTGCGAGAAGTCAAGATGAACATCCAAAGAGGCGTTCATATCGAACACTACGCCGTCTTGGGCGTCTCCTCTCGAGCGAGCGCTTCAGAGATTCGAGCGTCCTACCTCAAGAAATCTTTGAAGCACCACCCGGATAAAGCGGAAACCGAGCACACGAAAGAGATCGCAGAGTTGATGTTTAAGAGAGTGGTCGAGGCGTACAAAGTGTTGAGCGATGCGAACGCTCGGAGAGCGTACGATAACAAGAGGATCCTAGGCTCGAGCAACGCGTACAACAGAAGATATTAATTTTTAGTAATACTTTTGAGAAAAAGAGAACTTTCGTCGCGCGCGTACTGTAGGTGTTATTGTTGAAGTCAGAACATGACTATTAAAATCACCACTGCTATACTTTCCTTACTACTACTATTACTACTACTATCACTACTTTTATGCTCTACATGTTCCTCACCGCTTTCTTCATCTCAAAACCGGCGTGCGCTCCGAAAATCTTCTGCAACGCCCTCACCGCCGGATACATAACTTTCGCCAAAATATGATCTGGTTTCGAAAACGTCTCCACTTTAAAATACACTCGGTCGTTTTGCAAGTCCTTCTCCACGGTAAACTTCTCCTCTCCGGCTAATAAGTGCCCTTGCAAAGTCGTGTGCGCGAAGGAATACGACTTCTTTTTCTCTTCGCTTACGTATGTGATTTCCAGCGGATTGAGCAGCCACACCCTTGGAAACGGTTGAATCATGACGCACACTTTTTGCCCTTTTCTCACTCGCGTTGCTTCGTCCACTTCGGTCCATCCGAGTTGAAACTGTTTCCACGATTTCAGCGCGCTCTTGGCTTTTTCGTAATCCACGTCGCCGTTCGTGCCGAGTAACACTTTCGTCTCGTCTATGGCGTAACAACACGACTTCGTCTTCTTCGCAAAATTGGTAAAGTTTTTCGTCTTTCCGACGTCCTCCTCGTCCACGTTGAATGAATGATTCTTCTTCTTCTTCTTCTTCTTCCTCGCATCTGTTTCGTTCGTTCCTTTTCCTCCAAATCCTTTTTGTCGCGATCCAATATTCTCGAGTATTTCTCGCTGCGTTTTCACGCTCGGTTTCTGTCCGAACGTTATAAAAAAGAATACTACCATGTGTATTCCGTGTGTATATTCTCTTGAGAGTATCACGTTCCTATATACGTTTTGTCGCACACTTTTACAGAAGTGTGTTCTTTTTTTTATCCAAAACACACGCACACACAAAGAAAAAAAAGACCGTCTGACGTCATAATAAATCTCTTCCACACGACGAGAGATACAAATTTAATTCACTTTAGACAAGAAGAAGAAGAAGAGACAGTATACTTACGCCAGAGTATGCTCCCTTTGAAAGCAGTCACGTCTCCTTCTGTTGTTCTCACGTCTCACACCGCGAGTAAACAACTTACCAAGAAAAGAAACATTCGCATGAGCGGTTTGTTCGACATGTTGACGGGAAAAGGCGGCGAAGGAACCCCGAAAGTGAACGCGTCTTCGATTTACGAGTTACCGAACGGTACAGACGTGGACGGGAACGAATTCGACTACTCTTCGTTAAAAGGGAAAGTGGTGTTAATCACGAACGTGGCGTCGAGGTGAGGCGCGACGCGCAGCAATTATGAGGGACTTGTTGCGCTCGAGAAGAAATATAAAACCGAAGGTCTGGAGATTCTTTTGTTTCCAAGCGGACAGTTTGGAGGGCAGGAGTTGGCGAACAACGCGGACATTAAAAAGTTTGCCAGAGAGAAAGGGTTCAACGGGACCGTCATGGCGAAAGGAGACGTGGAAGGTGCAAACGCAACGCCGATGTGGTCGTATTGTTTGGACAAATTTCCGGGAGGCGTAGGATGGAACTTTAAGGCGAAGTTTATCGTCGACCGCGAAGGCAACGTCGTGAACAGAAACAGTTCCTCCGCGCAAGACCAAGAGGCGCTGATTAAACCGTTGCTGTAAAAAAAAAAGAATAAGAACAACAACAGCGACAACAACAACGAGAAACGAAAACGCGAGCGAGAAAGAACGAGATGGAAAAAGTACGCCGCCGCGAAAAGAAGCGTAATAATAATAATAATAATATGTCCTCGCAATAATAATAATATAGCAATAAAGGCGTTTGTCTTATACCGCGAGCGCGAAGTATATTCGGCCCTCATCCGAATAGCGCTCCAACCAAAGCAAACGAGACGTTCCGCAAATTCTACTAGTTTATAAAAAAACAACGTGATTGTTTAAACGTAAAAGATCATTACGCATCTTTGTTTAGACTTGATAAGAGAGTTTGCGCGGGTTCGTCCCGAGGATTTTAATAGAAGAAGAAGAAGAAGATACACTTGTTTTTAGAGAAGGAGTTTGTTGTAAAAAAATAAAGAGAGAGACAAACTCAAGATGTATATCTATCGCGATCATAATCTATGTATCTACTACTATGTATCTATCTCACAATCTCTTCTTAATTTACTTTCGTTGTTTTCACTCGTTCCGTTGCTTGTTTCATCACGTATGTCATGCCGATGAAGGGTAACGCGACTATCCATTTCAAGATTCGATAGTGCCTTTCGTGAAAAGAAACCGAGTACGTATCCGTCGCGACGACGCCTGAACCATCCTTCATTTCGATAAAAATTTCGCCTCGAGATTTCACTTTCGGCACTCTGAGAGTAATTTGATCAATCTCCATGACATCTTCGTAATATTTTGACGCTTTCTCCATGAAATTCACGTCCAGCGCGTTCAACGTTACCGTGACGACGTACGGACCAAAATTCGACGCCTTTTTCTTCATTTTGGAACCAAAAATGCTTCGGTTATCGCGCATGCGATATTTAATCGTCATAAATTCTCCTCGAGCGTCGAAATATCCGCGATCTTCTCCGTAAATACCGAAATATTTATTCCTGTGCGTCATCAAGTTTGCGGATAAAAATTGAGACTGTTGTCCTTCCAGGGCGTGCGCGTGCGGACCGGAATGCGTCGCTTCGAAACAATGCACCTCGCCATTCATCGTCGCCAAAATAATACTTAAATATCCAGAATTCGTTAAATCATCAATCAAAGGAAGAGCGTAAGACGTTTCGCCTACATCGATAACGTCTCTGCATCCAGTTTTACCGTCGATGATGTAGACGTAACCGTCGAAAGATGTCGCCACGAGCGATAAACTCTCCGGGGAAGCCTTTCTCACTCTTCCCAAAGCAACCGGCGCTAAGATTCGACCGCCGGTATAAAACGGGAACGGGTACTTCTCCTCGCCAGTTTCGGCGCTCAAAACGTGAATTGCACCCGACGACGTGCCAACGACGATTTCTAGGAAATGGTCGCCATCTACGTCGCCCAGCGTTGGATTCGCCGAGATCGCCGATTGTAAGTGTTTCTCCCACAAAATGTCGCCGTCTTTCGTGAACACGGCTACGTTTCCTCTCAAATCGCACGCGATAAATTCATAGTACCCATCGTTATCGAAATCAGCGACCACAATTGGCGCTTGAATCTCGCCCATTTGTTTCGGAAACTGTCGCGGATTTTTGTTTTCCAAAGTTTTCCCGTTCAACACGTAGACGTTTCCCGTAGACGTCGCGACGATGAGTTCATTCGTACCGTCTTTATCGATATCTAAAACCGTCGGTTGCGAGAACGCGCGCGCTCTGAATGCAGTCGCTTCTACGGAAACGTCCAAAATGACTGAATTTTTAACTCGATATTCGTTCGCGATATCCAAGAGAACGATACCGGTGGCGAGATACTTCTCCGCTTCGATTTTATTCCTCTTCCGGTATTGCATGCTGGATAAATCTTCTCTCTCTTCGTCGAAAAAGTATGAAACCGCGAGTATCAGTTCTTTTCGACCGTCGTTATCCACGTCAGCAATAATTGGTGAACATAAAACGTGTGCGTCTATGTATACGTTGTTCGCGTCTTTTCGTTCTCGGATTCTCGTTTCGTCTTCTTCTTCTTCTTCTTCTTCTTCTGTTTCTTCTGTTTCGTCTTCTTCCAAAACGTTCGTGCCTTCCTCCTCCTCCTCCTCCTCGTCGTCGTCGTTGTTGGTGCTACTACTATCTTCACCATCCTCATCGTCCATGGTAAACTTTATATCTTCGAGCGTGCTTTCGGCCAACACTTTTCTCCCTCTTCTTCTACTCTCCTCGCTCTTCTCGGAAATTTCTTCCGGAGGCGGTTCTCTCCCGTGACCGCTCAAAGAAGGCGCGTCGAACCCGGAATGCTCCCAATCTCCAGGCGCGCGCATCGGCTCTTTCGCCTTCCGCTTTAATTCTTCTAAGTGTTCCTTCTCCTTTCGCTCGCGTTCCGTCTCTTTCTCTTTGAACCAATCTTTCGTCACTTTCGCTCGAGGGAGTCGAGCGACTTTTACGTCCACATCGCCCCTCGCGTTAAACTCTAAAATCTCCCCGTCGTACGTGGCGACGATAAACTTCTTCTCGTTGTTGTTCCTATTATTATTATTATTACTCTTGTTGTTATTTTTCGTGTCATCGTTATTCACGTACACCGCGGTGCTCCCGTGCAGTTTACTCTCGCGAAATATCGGGAATCGACCATTCGCAACCGGTTGCCCGGTTTCCGGTTCCAACAGTTCAATCGCGTGCACGAACGTGTTCACGAGAACTTCTTTGTGCCCGTCATTGTGCACGTCCACTAACAGAGGAGTCGCGTACACGGAAGACGAGACGCGTTGGCGCCATTTTAAGTGCACGTTTGATGGACAATATCCTCCAACAAACTTCTTCTTCTTTGTCTTCTTCGAATCATCTGTGAGTATTCCTCGTCCGATTTTCTCCTTGAACGAGGCGTCTGGTTTCGCTTTTCGTTGCAAGAATATACTCCCGTCGTTATTAGTGTTAGTATTATCTGAAGAGTATTTCATCAAAACGTCGTCGTCGTGCGTTATTTGTTTAATATCAGAAGCAGAAGATACAAAAAACAGCAGAGACGAACACATTACCAACAACAGACTTCTCATTCTCATTCTCAACATCATCATCATCTTCTTCTTTTGTAACGTCGTTTACGTCGAAATCAGGTCGTCACTAAAACGATAACACTACTCCTACTACTCATGACAACAACAACAACAATAAAACAAGAAGGAAGGTAGAAAAAAGGAATTTTCGATGATGATGTTGAGATGCGAAAGAGCAGACAAATGAAGAAAATTTATTAGAAAAAAGAGCAGTCAAACGAAGAGAAAAAAGTATTCGTCAGACGAAAGAACTGCTAAAGAATTCTTTAAGAAGAATATATAACTCTATTAAATGTCGTCGATCGCGACGCAACGTCTGATGGCCGAACGCAAAGCGTGGCGGAAAGACCGACCTTTTGGCTTTACCGCCGGGCCGACGAAAGAAGTAGCATCAGAAACAACGACAACAACAACATCAGGAGGAGATAAAGGAGGAAACAATGTGAATTTCTTCAAATGGAAAGCGTTGATTCCAGGACCGAGAGATACCATCTGGGACCAAGGGTTTTACCCGGTCACGTTAGAGTTCAACAAAGAGTACCCGGTGAAACCACCGAAAGTGAAATTTCCGGAAGGGTTTTACCACCCGAACGTGTATCCGAGCGGAACCGTGTGTTTGTCCATCTTGAACGAAGAAGAGAATTGGTCGCCCTCTATTACGGTGAAACAAATACTTTTAGGCGTTCAGGATTTATTGAAAACGCCAAACCCTTTGTCACCGGCACAGTCGCCGGCGTACGTGATGTACACGCAAGATCGGACGGAGTATAACAGATTAGTGAAAGAACAGAGTAAAAAGTATCCAGCTCCGATTTGAGATTGGTTGCGCTCGCGATGACGAAATACGCTCAAGAAAGAGAAAGGAGTAGTACTATTACTAGCATTCATCCATCACGCTTAGAAGATTGAAAAAGATAGCGAAAACGGTAGATATAAACAACAACAACAAGAGAGGAATTAATAATAATAAAGAGCAAGCAGCTGCACGTCGTATTAAATAATGTAATTATAAAAATGGTAGTAATATAATAACGACGACGACGTTAATCCTGTTTTCTACCGCCCAAACTCGAGACCGAGCCAGTTTCGCCTCTCATCCTCAAAGCGAATACGGAGCCACCTTCCCTGGCTGCATTCGGTCTCGCCGGGTACGCACCAACTCTCGGAATCTCGCCACCACCTTTAATAAACGCGTAGTCGACGTACGGCGGGTCGAAGACAGCCGGAGCGATTTCCATGGCGCCGCCCGGGATGGCGTTGTCCGTGATTTGCTTGAAGTTTTTGATGATCGTCACCGCTGGCCCCGGCGCTCTCTTACCCAAAATTCGTTGCGTTTCAAAGACGCCGAGCAATCTTTCGCACGTGCCGTCTTGAGAGACAACTTCCAAGCCTTTCGCCGGGTCTGAGTACAAATACGGCGCCAAAGCGGCCAACTCGTTCGGACCTTTACCCATGCGTTTGAACCACGCGAGTAACTCTGCCCCAGTCGCGGTTTCCAAGTTTGGAATCAACCCTTCCGGATCGGCTTCGGTGGCGTCCAAGCGTCCAACGCGCACCTTCGCGCCCAAAAACGGGTTCGTGCCGATGAACAAGAACTCGTAGTTGTCGTCGTTCCCGACTTCCTCGACGTAATCCTTTTTGAACTGGATTCTCGCCGCAAAGTGCGGGACGATGGCGATCAAATCCGCGTATGAAACCGGTTGCGTCGTCTCCTTATCGACAGCTTTCTTGATCTTCTCAATCGAAGCCATCGCTTTCTTCAAACCTTTATTTTCCGGTCGATCCAACTCGAATCGAACGGAACCGTTCAAACCGTACTTCTTCCCGACGACTGAGTGCGTCCCGGCGTCCGCCAACGCCAATCGACAATACGATCCAAAGTCCAAATCGATGTTATCTTCGATAATCGGAGCGATGTACTGTGCGTATTCAATTTGCGCTTTCGATTTGTTCGCCCCAGACGTTCTCGCCGCGCCTTCTAATCGATCGAGCGGTTCCACCTCCAACTTTGGCAAGTTCACCGCTCTCTTCGCTTTAATCGCATTCATATCTTCGTTCGCGGACATGTCTTTCTCCTTCAAGAGATCTTCCGCGAGAGAGCCTAAATCCAAAGCAAGAGCGGATTGCGCAGCCGAGGTACCGATGACGGTCATCGCGAGCAACGCGTTGCGTCTGTTCACCGAACCGTTGTTGTTGTCGACATTCGCATCGTCGTCGTCATCGGATTTTACAGAAGCTGCTCTCGCGCTGCGTTTTGATCGAACACAAACAGAAGACGACGAAAATCGCTTCTTGCTTTTGCTCATCATCAAACGCTGTTGATGTTTGATCGTCGAGGATGTCGTGGAAGATGCGATCATGTTTGTTCAAATATTTATAAATCCGTGAGAGTGATGAGATGGATCCAACGAAAGAGTGATGAAAGATATTTTGACGCGATATTCCGTCCTTTTTCGTAAAAGCGTGTATTCGTGCTCTTTTTTCGAGCAAAGTACTACATTTTTTATTATACGTGTTCTTATTATTAGTATAATGATTATTACTTTCTACTTTCTCTCTTCTTCTCTCCCTTTTTGTTTAATCTTTGTTTAATCTTCATCCTCACCAAAATCGTCCGGGTTTTGAATACTTTCCGTGACTTGCGCGTACACCGCTTCGGTGATGATTGGGATTTCCGGGTACAAGCCTTGCACGGCGTTCCAAACGGAGTACAAAATAGCGTACGTGCCGTTGGCAAAAGCTAAGATTTCTACCAAAGCACCAAAGAAGGTGACCGCGAGGAAGAGGGGTAAGTATTGCATGATTAAACCGGCGAGCATGATGCAAATATCCAACATGATAGCTTGCATGGTGTTGTATCGAATAAAGTGCGGCACTTTCGGGTTCCTCACGACGGCTAAGAACAAACCGAAAAACGTGCAAAACGGAATGAACCCGTTGGAGTAGAAAATCATCATCGGCGCCGTGAAAAAGTCCAGAAACTGCAAAGTTAACGGGAAGAACTCAAACCCGTCGTTGGTGAAAGCGATGCAACCCATCATAGGGATTAAATACGGCAGAATAGCCAACAAACGGTCCTTTGCCGGCGGTCGGGTTCGACCTTTGTTCCACCCGTCGCCGCCGAACAAAGTCTCCATCAACGTCGCCGGTTTCCCTTCGTCTTCGCCTTCCGCAGCACCCGTGCCGTCGTACTTCGACGGGTCGAACGAGTCTGGAATGTTCGCCGCTCGGGTTCGTAAAAGAGCTCCTCTCTGTGTTTGTTATTATCGTTTAAAAAAAAGACGAATTTTGTATTAGTTTAGTAGATAAAGTGGTTTGTTGCGGGTTGTTACGCGATGAGAAAAAAAACAACACCTTTAACAAACGCGCGCAAAACAACCACGACGCGAACGCGAAAAACGTACCCTCTCGCTCCCAATCCGTTCAACAATGCTTAAATCTTGTGTTTCTCTTTTTAATTGAAATCTACTCGTTTCCTCGTGTCTCTTATTTATGCGCGAAACGTGTTGATGATTTTGCGCATTATTGACGACACTATTAACTACAATTTTTCTGTTCGAAATCGACGCCGTCTTCCCGGACGAGAAGTGCGTGCTCAATCGAGACCCGGTGCACACAGTCGCATCTATTCTTTGCATCGAATGCATGATAATTCGTTCTAAAATATCCTTCGCAAAAGCTTATTGTTATTCTCGAAGTTAGCTCTGCCGACGGCTAAGTTTTTTTTTTTGAGGTGATACTCGTAGATAAAACAAAAGAAAAGAGACTGATGAAAGAAAAAAGGGGGGAAAAGCCTCTCAAAAACATTCATCACATCGTCACTCTTCTCTTATATATAGTACCATAAAAAAGAAGAAGAAGCGAGAAGAGAATACTACACACACATATAAGAACAATAAAAATGACGAGAGAGGATGATTTATACCGCGCTTTAGGTTTGGAAAGGACGGCGAGCCAGGAGGAGATCAGGAAGGCGTATAAAACTACAGGTAATTAAGAAGAGAGAAAATTCTTTTTTTATACACGTGCTCGAGAGATATCATTCTTTCCCCAACAATCGAATCAGTTCTTTGAACAAGAAGAAGAAGAAGCAAAGATAAAGAAGAAATGATATGGTTGTTGGGATGTTTTGTGTCGTCCGTTCGTCCGTTCGTCCTTTATTCGCTCCTTTATGTACGACTCGCGTGCGAAAGGATAGTAGTTCTTTTACGTATACTCACACAACACTACTAACGGCACCCTTCTTTTTTCCTCCTCCTCCTCCCCCTCAACCTTCTTCGTTGTGGTACGTAAACATGAACACACAACACGACGATAAACAGCTTTAAAGAACCATCCGGACAAGAACTCTGGTAACATCGAGGCGACGGAGAAGTTCAAGACCGCCGCGGCCGCGTACGAGATATTATCGGATGAAAAGAAAAGAATAAAATACGACGCGTTTGGGATTGCCTATTTCCGAGAAGGAGGAGGAGGATCGGACGAGAATAGATATAGCAATAATGATAACGATCAAGGGAGGAGAGAACAACAGCACAGACCTTCGTCGTCGTTCCGAACGCCTCGATCGTACGAGTTCGGGAACTGGGCCAGAGGCGGGTTCTTTCGGGACCCTTTGGACGTTTTTCGAGAGTTCTTCGAGGAAGTGTCGCCGTCGAACGAGCACGGGACGCACAGACCGTCGGAGTTTTTCCCGAATATGTTTTTAGGGAGAGATCCGTTCGGCTTCGACGAGTTTGGTCGGTTACGAGAGGAGAGACGGTCGCTGTTCTCGGACGANTCCATGAAGAGAAACGGNTGGAAGGAGAAAGCCGGGACGAGCTCGTCGACGAGAAAAAGCGAGTACGTGTTCAGCGCAAACGGAGAAACGGTGAAGAAAACGATAGAAACGGAAACCGTCGTCGGTGAAGATGGGGTGGCGAAAACAAAAACGGTGGAAACAGTAACTCACCCGGACGGGCGCGAAGAGAAGACGGAACACGAAGAGTTGGGGCCGCCGCCGAGCTCGATGAACAGACCTTTGGAAATCCCGTCGTTTCTTACCAGTCCGAGTCGCGGCTCGCTGATTCCAGGCACTCGACCCGGATCTCGACGATGGTAATCTTTCAGACAACAAACGCAAAAGGAGGAGGAGGAGAGAAAAGAGCAGAGCACGCCAGAAGTACGGAGGAGGAGGAGAAGGAGGAGGAGGTGGTGATGGTGCGCAATTATACATCATCATATAATAAAAACAAACAACTGAACATTCGCTATTATTAACCGCACTCGCGCGAGTGCAAAAAAAAGGAGGAGGAACATATACCCACGACAAAATGTAGCGAATTTGAAATATAAAACGCAAACGAGAGCACTGTACGCTACCGGTTAGTTATGACACGCATGGAAGAGAAGATATTTCTTTTTTTATTCCGATACTACGCTCGTTTCAATTTTACGAAAGAGTTCAAAAAGAACCGCTTCTTTCTCTTTCCAAGAAAGCTTTGTAAAATCAATCGCGGCCGCCGCCGCAGACGATGTCGGGGCACTCACGTGCACGTAATCGTCGTTTTCGCTGCTTTCTTGTCCTCCTTCTCCGTCGTCGACGTCTACAACAACCAAGGCGTTTTTTTCTTGTTTTTCTTGTTTTTGTTCAATCTTTTGTTGTGTTTCTTCATCGATCGAGGAGGAGGAGGAAGAAGAAAAAGAAGAGGAGGACGCCGACGTCTTCGTTTCTTGCTCTTTCATTTTTCTTTCTCTCACGTCGTCTAAACACGAGATGAGAAACGCCTCGCAATCGTTGCGTTCGTTTACGTAAGCTTGCGCTAACTTCCGCAATTCGAGCAATTCCTTGTTTCGTAGAGAAATAGCGTCGGCGAAGTATTTCTCTCGTTCGCGAAGTTCTTCCGTCGCGCGAGATTTCTCATCCATCCAGCGGTTTCGCTCCTCATCGAACGCGGTTTTTAGTTCTTCGCACTCTTCGTTCAGTTCTCCCAAACTTACTCGGGCCGTGTTCAAATCTTTACCGATCGTTAGCGCCTTCTTCGCGGATAGTTTCGTTTCTTCTTTCGCTTCGTCCAATAATCTGCTCAGCGTAACTTTCTCGGAGTTTGCGGCTTCGATATCTTCGCGCAGTTTATCCGTCTCCGCGACGTGTAACCTCAGTGCCTCGGCCATTCGTCGATTATGCGCGAATATTTTTCGAACGTTCGCTTCCAATTTCTCTTCCATGGCCAACTCGTGTTCCCGCGTTGCTTTTTGAACGTTTTGTTCGAGTTCGTTTTGCATCTTCGCTGTGAGCGCGGATATAGCTTCCTCTCTCTCCTCGTCGATGTTTTCAATCTTCAACTTTGCGTTTTCCAGCTCCTGAGAGACTTTCATGTACTCTCGGTCGAACTTTGCTCTGTTCTCTACGTGTTCTCGCGAGTTTGCAATCGTAGTCTTCAACTCTTGAATCTCCAGTTGTAACTGCGCGACGACTTTCTCGTTATCGGCGTTGAGTCGATCCATCTCTGTCACTCTCTGATGGTTCGCAATCATCGCCCTCTCTCGATAATTCTTCCTCTCCTGATTCAAAAGTTGTTTCGCTTTTAACACCTCGCGTTCCTTCTCCAACAGTTCGCGTCGAAGATGGCTCGACGTTTCCATATTTTCTCGTTCTCGTCGTGCCATTTTTTCTTCCAAGAGAGAAACGAGTTGGAGATTTTTTTCTTCTTTTTCTTCCTTCTCTTTCTCTTTCTCTTCTTCCGAGGTGGTGGTGTTCTCCGTGTTTTCATCCTTACTCGCAACGATTGAATGATACATCCTGTTTTGTGTGATGTATTTAATCATCACGTGTTAGTATTAAAAGTATAATATAAGTCGTCGTTTACGTCCGTCTTTAAGAAAAAAACGAGAGAAAGAGAAAAGAACGAGAGAGAGAGAAAAAAAAACGAGAGAGACGCAACTCCTCTTCCTCCTTTCGCGTNGCTTTTCTGCTGCTGATGAAGGGGAGGGCGTGGTCGGTCTCCTCCTCCTCAAAGTCCTCTTCAAACGCCTCCTTTTTGGTGTTATCTTCTTCGTTCATCGTTTTCTTCTTCTTCTTCGTGTTATTAAAATCCGAAGAAAGAAAGCTTCAACGCGTATTTTTGAAGGTTTGACCCGAGACGATTATTCACTCAGACGACGATTTGATGAGAGAGCAGAAAGAGTCCAAGAGAAAAAAATTCAAAAAAAACAAAAAAAAGAAAAAATTTCTCTCCTTCGTCCCC
>JGI20151J14362_10001675_pt1 | contig 15991 bp, 12 predicted proteins | sample COG_01_FD_14362 | JGI IMG/M metagenome (IMG submission 14362)
CTTTTTGAAGAATATCATTCATTGCATTGAATATATCTGAGGTGGTATTGCCTACTTGAGCAGCATTAAAGCCAGCCTCAGTCGCCTCATAGGTTACCCTGTATGCTTTTTTGGCTTCATCACTTATTGACCCAAAGGCATAGTTTCTATCGAAGTCACAATAATAACTATCAAAAACTGAGCCCGTATCAATGATAAATAAATCGCCTTCTTCTATGATCTTGTCCGTTGGACCCATAATGATTGAGCCATACCCCTCTTGTCCTGAACCAGAAACGATATAGGGCGAGTCATCGACACCTAATGACAAAAGATGTTGTTTAAAGCGCCTACAATTTTCTTGCTCACTTTCACCCGCACNAAGAAAGCCCTCTAAATCAATAAAGCCTTGAGAAGTAATCTGGCATATGTGTCTAATTTTAGCTATTTCTGCCTCTGACTTCACAAAACGAACTTTTCGCATGATAGTGTTAGCATCCTTGATCTCGATTCCTCTAAGATTGCTAATTAAAAACTCATAGTCTTCTAAAGGCATTCGCAAAGTACTCTCCAGAGTTTTTGGGACGCCCAACGACTTATGATTCACCATTAATGATTTAATCGATGCCAGAAGAAGGCTAATGCCGTCATCATCAGGATTTGGAGACATCCAAGTCTGGATATCATCGATCCAAGTTCCCTTCATTCCAGACTCACCAATTGTTGGAATAATTGCTTTTGGTTTGCCAGTGCTTGGTATTAAAACGTACCAGGGCCTCGTTGGACTTTGAAAAAATTGAGATTTAAAGCCAGTGTAGTACTCTATATCGACCTGCGTAGTCAATAAAATTGCATCCATCTTTGCATCAAACATTAACTTTTGGATCTTGCCGAGTCTATTCTCATATTCAGCAGTTTCAAATCCTCTTGTAGGGATATTCATTTTTTCTCCTTTGAAACTAGGGGGCGCTTAATACTTGTTCGGATGACCTTCCAACTAACTGTTCATACATTTCTTCATCAGTGTCACCCTCTGTCCCAAAAAAAAGAATTTTTGAGTTTTCGTTAATCATTAGCTTTGATTTAAGGTCACTATCATTGCAAGCAATAAGAAAACCAGCTAAACCCGTTACAGCAGACTCACCAGCCACAATAGGCGTTTCTCTGTTAGCTAGCAGTTGCATTGTTTTAGGAATAGACTCATCTGTAATAGTCATAAAATGTGAGGTATAGCTTTCTAGTATAGACCAGGCCAAAACTGAAACTTCTCCGCAAGCAAGCCCTGCCATAATAGTATCTAATTCACCATGCACTGCAGTTGGTTCTCCATTAACAGCACTTTGAAACAAACAGTCCGCATTAACGGGCTCAACGACTATAAATATTGGTGGACAATCGAGACTTTCTACCAAAAAAGAGACTACGGCTGATGGAAAACCTCCAACACCTCCCTGAAGAAACACATGGGTTGGAGTTTCACCCATTTGTTTGAGAGCCTCATCAACCATTACAGTGTAGCCCTGCATCACATCCTTTGGGATGTCTGTGTAACCTTCATAAGAAGTATCAGATACGACAGTATAGTTATTAGATTCAGCAACTTCAGCAGCAATTCGAACTGAGTCATCATAGTTTCCTTTAATTCGATTCACTAGGGCGCCATATTTGGCAATCGCTTTTTCTCTTCCTATACTCACATTTCTATGAATATAAATCTCACAATTACAACCAAACTGCTGAGCTCCCCATGCAACTGATCTTCCATGATTTCCATCTGTTGCACAACAAACTGTAAATTTTGATGTTTCTTTTTTATAGACTCCAGAAATTAGGTCTGATGAATTCGCATCAATGCCAAGCTCTTTTAATTTTTTTATCAAAAGGTTTGCAACNGCATAGGCACCGCCTAAAGCCTTAAAACTTTTAAGAGAAAAGCGTGGATTCTCATCTTTATATAGAATCGATGTCACACCAGTGTCTTTTGCCATATCAGAAAAAGAATGCAATGGAGTCGGTTTGTAATTATCCCAAGATGTGATTTCCTTATTTGCAAGCTCGAAGCCCTTTAAGCTAAGAATGTGTTGATGCTTATAATCAAAATTCTTCGCACTTGGATTTTTAAAATGCGAGAACGATAATGAAAAGTCACTGTAGCTTTTTGTCATAATATTTTTTAGTCCTTTGAGAGGCTCAAATTGTACCTTATACCTCAGAATTGTTGTTTTGTTTTAATTGTCTTTTTTCGATTGTAATTGAAGCAATTGCCACCAATATTACCCCGATACCTTGTATGAAAGTGATAGCATCTAGGTAAGCAATAAAACCAAAGATTAAAACAAGTAGTGGCTCAGTGTAACCAATATTTGCTGTTCTGACTGGACCGTACTTTTTTACAGAGATGTGATAGAAAAGCATGCCAGTTGCAAAAAAAACGCCTGAAACAAGAGAAAGGATTAAAGCTTGATTACCTGGCCAGTAGAAACTTGTTTCATTTAAAAATAGGTATAGAAATCCAAGCGCAGGAATGAGCGTAGTATATTTGACAATCTCCCAATTCTTTAAGGCACTCATTTTTGGAGTAATAATCAAAATTAAAGAATATGAAATCGCTGAAAGTATCGCCAAAACTATACCAATAGCCATTGTGTAAAAGCCATCTTCACTCTGAGATATTGCAGCAATTCCAATTATTGCCAGCAAAAACATAAGTATTGTTGAAACATCTAGCTTCCTTCGGCTATTAAGTGAAACAATTAAATACGTAATTAAAGGATAGGTAAAAAGAACAACACTTGCTAAACCCACTGACATATATTTTACTGCTTCAACATAAAGCCAGGATTGAACGCCAAATAACAAAGACAGGATTAATACCCAGAGACCTAATTTTTGCTGCTTGATTTTATTATATGAAAATAAACTTTTAGTTATAACTAATGACGTAAAAAAAGTTGTACCAAAACGAATAAATAAAAACAGAAATGCACTAACCTCTAAAGTATAAATGAGAGGAATCATGCTAACATTAAGCGCATAAAACAAGGAGGATAAAAGTGCAAAACGAATTACAAACATTTGGACCTTATACAACAATAAATTAGAAATTTAATTTTATAAGATATATTTAATGCAAATTTAGTTCATTTCACTTCAAATTAAGGTTTTTTTTCCACTTTTTAAGCACTTTAGGATATCATTGCCGCTTCATTTTATTTAAAGGAGAAGAAATGAATTTTGATCAAAATTTAATAGCGCCTGGACTCGGTGTTTTAGGCTTGATTATCGTAGTTATTATCTATCAGTGGATAACAAAACAAGATGGTGGCAGCGGCGCCGTTAAAAAAATTGGTGAACAAATTCATATTGGCGCGATTGTATTTATGAAGCGCGAATATAAAATGCTTAGTATCTTTGCATTAGTTCTTTTAGTCCTTCTCTATATCTTCCTTGGTGCAGCTAGTGCATTATGTTTCCTTGTTGGAGCTGTAACATCTGCAACTGCAGGGTATATTGGTATGAATACAGCCACTATTGCTAACGTTAGAACAGCCCAAGCAGCTCATGACAAAGGAAGTGCCTCTGCTTTGACCGTTGCATTCTTTGGTGGCTCAGTTATGGGTTTATCTGTTGCTGCTTTAGGTCTTTTAGGGTTAGGCGGATTATATTACTTTTTTGGCGCAGAGCACTCTGAAGCACTTCATGGTTTCGCGATGGGTGGCTCAGTAGTAGCATTATTCTCTCGTGTTGGTGGTGGAATCTTTACTAAGAGTGCTGATGTTGGCGCCGACCTTGTTGGAAAATTAGAAGCAGGAATCCCAGAGGATGATCCTCGCAATCCTGCGGTTATCGCTGATAACGTTGGAGATAACGTTGGTGATATTGCTGGTATGGGCTCAGATATCTTTGAGTCTTACTGTGGATCCATGATTGCTACAATTGCAATTGCAGCAACAATAGCTGTAGACTCACTTGGTGGTAATAGAAGTGAGCTTATGTTCTTACCTCTTGCCTTAGCATCACTTGGACTGGTTTGCTCAGTGATTGGAATCATATTTGTTAAGCTTTCTTCGAATAAATCCCCAGAATCTGCTCTAAGAATGGGAACTATAGGTTCAGCTTTATTATTCATCGTTACTTCATTCTTTTTAATTGACTATTTAGATGTCTCAAATAATATTTGGGCAGCTGTGTTAATGGGAAGTATTGGTGGAATTATTATTGGACTTGTAACCGAATACTACACTGCTGGAAAACCAATCAGAGACATTGCTGAATCAGGAAAGACTGGTGCTGCTACCGTTATGATTAAAGGATTGGCAGTTGGAATGCAGTCTGTAGTCATTCCAGTTCTAATGATTTGTGTCATTATTTACGTCTCTAATCTTTTTGTTGGTTTATATGGAGTAGGTATTGCAGCTATTGGAATGCTTGCGACTGTTGGCATGACTATGGCTATTGATGCTTATGGGCCAATTGCAGATAATGCTGGCGGCATTGCAGAAATGGCTGGCCTTGGTGAAGATACTCGTAAAATTACTGATTCACTTGATGAGCTTGGTAATACGACTGCAGCAATTGGAAAAGGTTTTGCAATTGGAGCAGCTGCACTTGCAGCCCTTGCAATTATCACAGCATATACAGAAACTGTTAGCGCGAACAAAGTAGACTTTTTACTTCAGCTCAACAGTGCTGAAGTATTAATTGGTTTATTTATTGGTGGAACCATTCCATTTTTAATTGCTTCTCTTACAATGACTGCTGTTGGTGATGCCGCTTTTGAAATGATTGAAGAGGTAAGAAGACAGTTCAAAGAAATCAAAGGTCTGCTTGAAGGTAAAGCTGAGCCTGATACAGCTAAATGTGTCGATATTGCTACGACAGCCGCACTTAAAAAAATGATTCTTCCAGGTGTAATAGCTGTCGCTGCTCCAGTTTTAGTTGGCTTCTTAATTAGTCCTGAAGCACTCGGTGGAATGCTTGGTGGCGCCCTTCTTGGTTGCGTCCTAATGGCACTGATGATGGCTAATGCTGGTGGCGCTTGGGATAACGCTAAAAAGCATGTTGAAAAGGGTAACTTTGGCGGCAAAGGTACAGACGTTCACACTGCAACTGTTGTTGGTGATACAGTTGGTGACCCGTTCAAGGACACCTCTGGCCCATCAATGAACATTCTTATCAATGTGATGGCAATTGTTAGTTTAGTTATTGCACCGCTACTGTAAGAAATTAATAATTTCAGCCTCACTCAATGTGGGGCTGATCATTAATTTTAGTATCAAAAAACTTTCATTTATTTTTTTCTAAAAACCGTAATAATTACTTTGTCACTGCCATGATCTTTATCTAGATTGTTACCATAAACGCTTACTTCATGAAAGTTAGGCTTAGTTATACTTTTTTCAATCTCTAGAATTTTTTTATCAAATCCAGCTTTTTTATATAACTGATAATGAATTGTAAAAATAAAAAGACCGCCAGACCTCGTGACTCTTAATAGTTCATCTAGCACATCTGGCCCGACATGACCATGGGTAAAGGTGCCAGCGCTTACAATTGCACCATAATGATTATCACTGATTAATAATCTTTTGGTAAGGTCTGCCTCAATTATTTTTGAATAGCAATTTTTTAATCTAGCAATATTTAGCATTTCAGGAGAAATATCAATAGCATCTATTTCTCTTGAGCTTTCATCTAAGCACTCTCCAACAAGACCTGTTCCTGCTCCAACATCTAGAATTGGAGTGTCTTTATGATTGGAGTATTTATCAAAATATTTACCTATCTCTATAGGAGAGCGGTAGTCATTTTGTTTAGCAAAATCAATATCGTATGTCGATGCCCAACTTCTATAAAGGTTAATAGAGTCTTCAGGAGTCTTGATTGAATATGCATCTTTTACACCTTTTTTTTCTGACATATAATTCTAATAATTTCAATATTGATCTAAGCTATTGCCTCCAGAATGCTCTATGGAAAATGGCAATAATTGTTAATACTTCAAGTCTTCCAACAAGCATTGAAAAACTTAAAATCCACTTAGCAGTATCACCAAGTGAGCCATAGTTTTGTGCAACCTCCCCTAACCCTGGACCAAGGTTATTCATTGTCGCTGCGGTTGCAGAATACGCTGTAACCTGATCTAAGCCAGCAAACATGAGTAGCATCAAAATAAGGAAAAAAGTAATCGCATAAAGTGAAAAGAAGCCAAGCACAGAAACTAAAGCCTTTTCATTAATACTTCCACCATTTAATTTAACACTTACCTGAGCATTAGGACGAATGAACTTATGTATCTCTTTCATTCCCAACCTAAACATTACTAGGATTCGAATAACTTTAATTCCTCCTCCTGTAGAGCCAACACAAGCCCCAATAAAGCTCATCATTATTAGAAAAACAGGGATAGCTGCTGGCCAACTACTAAAACTCTGAGAGGTGTATCCAGTTGTTGTAGCTATCGAAATTGTTTGAAAAAGACTATGCCTAATAGTTTCAATTGAAGAGCCATACTCTGAGTTTAAACCAAGGGCAATAATGACAATAACTGATGAAGCAAAAAGTACCATCGCATATGTCTTAAATTCGGAGTCTTTAATATAATCTATTAAAGACTTATTATTCCAAGCAAGAAAGTGTAATGAGAAGTTTATGCCCGCTAAAAACATAAAAAACATAGCGACCATCTCTATTGAAATCGAATTGAAGTAACCAATTGAGGCATCATGAGTTGAAAATCCACCAATTGCAACAGTACTAAAACTATGACTAACAGCATCAAAAATAGTCATTCCTGATAAAAAATATCCTAATGCACACAAAACTGTCAAAGACAGATAAATTTTCCAAAGTGCAATTGCTGTATTTCTAAGTTTCGGTGTAAGCCTATCTTTTGCAATACCACTTGACTCTGCATGATAAAGCTCCATTCCACCAACACCCAGTAAAGGCAATACTGCAACCGCTAACACAATAATTCCCATACCTCCAAGCCACTGAAGTTGCTGCCTATAGAACAAAATACTTTTAGGTAAATCATCCAGTTGAATCATTACAGTTGCTCCTGTTGTAGTCAATCCAGACATGGATTCAAAGAATGCATCAGAAAAGGAAAGATTACTAATAGAGTCTGTAATTAAGAATGGGAGAGTTCCAAAAAGAGATAAAACAATCCAAAAGCACACGACGATTAAAACGCCCTCTCTCAGCCGGAATTCTTTTTTAGTATTCTTAAAGGGCCACCAGAGAATCAAGCCGCCCAATCCAGTTAAAGCAAATGACAACAGAAAAGAGAAATACTCGCCTTCAGAATAAATTAAATCAATAATAATTGGCGGCACTTGGGCAAAACTAAAGACCATGAGCAGAAGGCCAATAGTTTTAGCAACGATACTTAACTGCATTTAGTTTTCACCTTTAAAGTATGCTTTCTAGAAATTATTGTTCATTCTCTAAGAAAAGAGCCTCAACTTCATGAATCTTTCGAACGTCCATTAACACCATTAAAATATGATCTCCTGATTCAATCACCAATTTTTTAGAGCCCATTAAAAGCTCATCATCTCTAACTATAGCGCCTACAACAACGCCTTCAGGTAGAGGCAAATCTTTTATTTGAACTCCAATCACCGCTGAAGTTTTTTCATCGCCATGAACTACAATTTCAATAGCCTCGGATTTTCCATGCTGAAGCGAATGAACCTTCATGCAGTCTCCCTTTCTTAGGTGAGACAAGATACCACTAACTGTAATTTGATCTGGCGAAACAATAATGTCAACATCTCCACTTTGTTCTGCAAGAGAAGCGTAAACATCTCTTTTAACTAGCGCAATTGTTTTATGAGCACCAAGACGCTTTGCAAGAATGGAAACAATTACATTAACCTCATCTGAATCAGTCAGAGCTAGAAATAAATCAGTATTTTCAATACCTTCATCTTTAAGCAAATCTTCATCTGAAGCATTTCCTTGAAGAACAAGCGTGTTATTTAATTTTTCACTTAAATATTTAGCTCTCTCCTCCGATAGCTCTATGATTCTTATATTGTGAGAATCTTCAAGTAGTTTAGCTACGTTGAGACCAATACTTCCACCACCGGCAATAAATATTTTTTGATAGTTATTTTCAGCCCTTCTAAACTCTTTGAGGGCCCTTGAAATATGATTTTTTTTCGCAAGAAAATAAACTTGATCACCCTCTCTAATGACTGTATCACTTTTAGCAGGAATTGCCCTTTCATTCCTGTAAAGACTTACGATGCGTATTTTGACATCAGGCATGTGTTCATGGAGCTCTTTAATAGGTCTATTAACGATAGGTGTTCCAATAAAGGCTCTTGTCTCTACCAATTGAACCAAGCCATTCTCAAAGTCAAAAACCTGAGAAGCTCCAGGCTCTTCAACAATTCCCTGAATGTAATCTGTAATTAAATTCTCAGGAGTAATTAAGAAATCAATAGGTAATGCTTCATTACTAAATATTTCTGGCCTAAGAAGATATTCAGTGGTTCTTATCCTTGCAATTTTTTTCTTAACGTTGTAGAGGGTGTGTGCCATTCTGCAGGCTACCATGTTTCTCTCATCAGAATTCATTACAGCAATGACCACATCCATCGATTTGATTCCTGCCTTCTCAAGAATACTCGGGTATGCTCCGTAACCAATAACTGTTTTAATATCTAAGTGTCTTTGCAGAGGAGTCAGCATTTCCTCCTTTTGGTCAACGATCGTTATATCGTTATCATCGTCTAGACAAAGATATCTCGCTAGCGTTGAGCCAACTTGGCCAGCACCAAGAATTAATATTTTCATTTTTTATCGATTCCTAAATCTTTAAGTTTTCTGTATAGCGTTGTCCGCTCCAAACCAGCAATTTCTGCCACTACAGCAATATTGTTATCGTTGGAGGATAAATGGTGAAGTAGGTACTGACTTTCAAAGATATTTCTAGCTTCTTTTAGTTTTAAAGAGAAATCNATCCCACTGACATGTTGGGCCTCTTGTTCTGGCTCTTCACGCGTCATGATATTTCTTAAGATTGGTAAAAAGTCATGTAGTGGTTTTTTTAGAAAGTCAACCGCACCTAACTTCATTGCTCTAACTATGTCACTTGGCTCCGCATGGCCAGACATCATAACAATAGGTGTATTAAAGCCATCTGAATTCCACTCAGACAGTAAGGAAATTCCATCCTGACCTGGCATCCAAACATCCATTAGAATTAAATCAAAATCATTTGCTGCAAGGATTGCTTTAGCCTCACCAGCACTTCTAGCAAGCATAGTTGTATAACTGACATCCTCAAGGATGTCTTTTATTATTTCGGTATTATCCTTTTCATCATCGATGATTAAAATTTTTCCGAATGTAGAGTCTTCATTCATTTCGTCCCCTTTGGATTCTCAATTATACTTAATTCAATAGTTACTCTAGCACCATGAGGTGTTATATTACTTGCAAATATTTGGCCATCATGCTGCTCAATAATATTTTGAACGATTGCAAGACCTAAACCACCACTCTTCTCTTTTGTAGTTATGTAAGGCTCAAAAACTTGATCAATGATATCACTTGGGAAGCCTTTACCGTCATCTGTAATTATTAATTGAACCAAGCCATCCTTTTCCTTGAGAGTTGATTTAATATTTATACTTAATTGCGTTTTTTCTTGCTTNGCTTCTATAGCATTTTTAATGAGATTTATTAGAACTCTTGAGATAGCATCTTGGTCAAGTTGAAGCTTAGGTAAGTCACCACTCAGATCAAGGTCTACTCTCACTCCATCGTGATTATCATAAAGTGAAGCTGATTTGTTAATCAACATATTTAATGATGATGAAGTCTTTTGTATTTCTGGCGTGTTAGCGTAATTAGCAAAAGCACTAACCATTGAATCCATTGATGCAACTTGATCCATAATGGTTTGCGTTGTTTTATCAATAATAGCTGCATCTTTCTTTTCAAGTTTTTCTAAAAATAAATTCCTAAGCCTTTGTGCCGACAACAGAATAGGAGTTAATGGATTTTTGATTTCATGCGCCATGCGAACTGCTACTTCACCCCAAGCAGCCTTCTTTTGAGCCCTATTAAGTTTTGAAATATCATTAATAATAATGACATAACCCAGAGATTTATTTTCTGCATCAAGAACTGAGCCTTGGCAATAGAGAAGCCGAACTCTATCATTAAGTGTTAACTCAATCTCATGACTCCACTCCATAGAGTCTTTCTCAATCTTATCTTGAATATTAGAAAAAAGTGGACTTAGATTGGGATGGACGTCTACTATAGAATCATAAGACTGACCATTAAAAATCGACTCGTTCTCAATCTGAAGCATCTTTCCTATAACTGGATTAATGATTTGAATTTTCTTATCCTTATTTAGAGCAATAACACCAAAGGAATACTTAAGAATTGTTTCAAGATAAAGGTTGTGAGTATCAAGCCCCTCCCTTGAGAGCTTAATTCGCTTACTCATCTCGTTAAAATGACCTATTAGATCATGCATATCTTTATGCTTAGGATCCTGCTCAATCTCAACATCATAGTTACCTGAAGAAATCTCTCTTGTAGCTATCGACAAATTATGCATTGGCTTCATAAGCTGATCGATCATTCTTAGAACAATTAAGAGTGCGCTTAGAACCGATAATAGAATTGTTGAGGTAAAGTCAATCATAAACCTCGTTTTAATTATGGATGAGTTTAAAGTTAGCTCAGCATCTTTTGCTGCATCACGAAAACGTGTCATTCTTGAGGTTAAGCTTTCAATATTGATATCTAAAGCAAAATGAGCAATCAATGTAAACTCATCCGTTGAGGCCGTGTAACCATCATTCATACAGTTCGTCTCTGCTCTTTTACTTGAGGCAGCAAGATTCATCTGAATATCATAAAGTTTCAATTCACAAGCCCAAAAATCACTTGTTAAAAGACTCAAAACAGCTTGCATTTTTTCATTAGAGGCTCTTGGCGCATCAAAATAGTTGACTAGTTTTCCAATATTTCGTGTCCGATCTTCATAGTACTTAATTGCAACATTATCGGTGTTACGATAAAGCTCATCGACTTCACCACCTACTTTCAAATTAAACTCATCAAACTGATTTTCTGCAATTTGAAGGTTATCTCTAATTGATCCAAATGAAAAAAGATAAAACGAGAGAACGGGAAGCAATACGAGAACTGGAACAATTTTAATAAAAGACCAGGTGAACCTGGAACCTATAACGCCCTCTTGCGTGTTTTGTTTTAACTTTTTCATTGATAGATAAATATAATAAATCGCCACCAAACTCATCAAAACGTTAAAACCGACTAAAAGTAAGTACCACCTCTCTATGAGCTCAGCATTAAGCCCCAGATAAAACATTCCAAAGAATGAAATCAAGAAAACGCCTATCCAAAATAAAGCGCGGGGAGCTTCTCTTAAAGAAAAAGCCTGATTAAGCAACATAATTTTGTTAACCAAATAGTAAAGACTTTCGATTATCTCATAAATGAAATATTACTATCACAAGTTGTTGATAAAATACAACAACACAATTAATGTAATTATTTTGATAAAGAACAACGAACAACTAGAAAAATATTTAAATGATATAAATGAGGAATCTATTCTTGGTATAGACACTGAGTTCAGGAGGATTGACTCCTATTTGCCTGAATTGTGTTTAGTTCAGATTGCATCAAAGAATCATCTAGAGTGCATAGATGTTCTTTCAATAAATAATCTAGAACCTTTATTTGATAAGCTATATGATGGCAAAACACTATGGGTTATTCATTCTGCAAGGCAAGATATTGAAGCGCTTTACTATTTGTCTAATAGGATTCCAAACCTTCTCTTCGATACACAAATTAGTGCATCATTTTTAAATTACCCTATACAAGTCTCATACCAAGTGATCACCGAAAAACTTCAAAATATTTTCTTAGAAAAAAAATTTACTCGCTTTGATTGGAGAAAACGCCCTCTCCCCAATGATGTTTTAAAATATGCACTAGATGACGTAAAGTATTTACTACCAAACTATAAACTTCTTAAAAAAGAGCTTATTAATCAAGGAAAACTGAGTTGGGCCGAGGAAGAAGTCCAGTTTTTATTGAATAAAGATACTTATGAGCCTAATTATAGAAAAATTTTAAAAAAAACAAAGGGCATTCATAAAATTTCGCATAAAAATCAAGAAATTGCGTTTAAATTAATCCACTGGCGTGAATCAATTGCGCAACAAAAAAATAAACCTCGTAAATGGATTATGTCAGATGAATCATTAATTGATTATGCTAATGGCCAAAGGAAACTTTCAGATAGTCAAAATAAACTTTTTGAAAATTTTACAAGAAAAAGTAAATTCAAACCTATACTTAAAAATTCATTAGTCGTCAAAAAACCTCTATCTGAGGGTGAAAAATTGTTAAAAAAACAGCTTAAAGATAAAATCAGTCTCTTGTCTACTAAACATGCCATTCCTTCTGAGCTTATATGCTCTTCAAAAAATCTTGTTAATCTAATAAAAGGAGATAATACTTTATCGATGCAGAGTGGCTGGCGTGCAGAATTATTTAAACTGTAATCTTATTTTATTTCAATCTAAAAAATACTATCAAAACAAATACCTTTAAAATTATCTCAGGAAACCTTAAGGGAAGAAAATTCCATTTTCCAGATTCAGATGGTTTGCGACCTACTTCAGGAAAAACAAGAGAAACACTCTTTAATTGGCTTCAGTTTAATATTAATGGAAAAACTGTTCTTGATCCCTTTTCTGGGAGTGGGGCTTTGGGTATTGAGGCAATTTCTAGAGGCGCAAAAAAAACATTTTTAATAGAGAAAAATATTAAAGTGTTTAAAAGCCTTAAATCGAACCTTGAATTCATAGACTCAACAAGATTTGAACTGGTTAATGAAGATTCAATTAATTACCTTAAAAAACTGGAACATGATGCATTCGATTATATCTTTCTGGATCCTCCATTCAGCCAGCAAATACTACCCTTGATTCTCAATTTACTTTATGAAAGGAAGCTTATTCATTCAGATAGTCAAATTTATATTGAATCTAAGTTTCAGATAACAGAAGAATTTTTAGGTAATAATTGTGACTATGAATGTAAAATTGATAAAGAAAAAAAATCTGGCAACGTTTATTTTTGCTTGATAAGCTTAGGAGTCGTATGAGAAAAATTGCTATTTATCCTGGATCCTTTGACCCTATTACTAATGGACACATTGATCTAATAAAAAGAGCATCTAAACTATTTGATGAAGTTATTATTGCAATAACCCAAAATGCTAACAAGTCAAGTTTTTTATCAATAGAGCAAAGGGTGAGTGCTGCTGAATCCTCTATTAGCTCGCTTGGCAATACCAAAGTACTTAGTTTTAACTCACTCCTTGTAGATTTTGCTTCTGAGCACAACGCTCAGATAATAATTAGAGGTTTAAGAGCTGTATCAGATTTTGAATATGAATTTCAGTTGAGCGGCATGAATAAGAGACTTAATCCTGAAATTGAAACCCTCTTTATGACCCCTTCTGAAGAATTTGCTAATATTTCCTCATCTTTAGTTCGTGAAATCCTCTCTCTGGGTGGTGATATAAGTCTATTTGTACCCAATCAAGTCAAAGAAATACTCCTAGATACAGTTCAAAAATAATTTCANATATACCTTGAAATTAGATTTTGTAACCCTAAATAGGGAATATACAAAAAATACAAGGAGTAAATAAAATGGCAAAAATTATAGGAATTGATCTAGGAACAACCAATTCATGCGTTTCAGTTATGGATGGGGGTGTAGCTAAGATTATTGAAAATTCTGAAGGAAACCGCACAACCCCTTCAATTATTGCATATCCAAAAGATTCTGATGAAATACTGGTGGGTCAGCCTGCAAAGAGACAAGCTGTAACTAATCCTGAAAATACACTTTATGCTATCAAAAGATTGATTGGCCGCCGTTTCGATGAAGAGGCTGTTCAAAAAGATATTGATTTGGTTCCATACAAGATTATTAAAGCTAAGAATGGAGATGCTTGGGTTGAAGTGAAAGGTAAAAAAATGGCTGCACCTGAAATTTCTGCTCGTGTTATTCAAAAAATGAAGCAGACAGCAGAAGATTATTTAGGCTCTGAAGTTACTGAAGCTGTAATTACAGTCCCAGCTTATTTCAATGATTCTCAGCGTCAAGCGACTAAAGATGCTGGAAAGATAGCTGGCTTAACAGTAAAAAGAATTATCAATGAACCAACTGCAGCTGCTTTGGCTTACGGTGTTGACAAAACAACAGGTGATAAGAAAGTTGCTGTCTACGATTTAGGTGGTGGAACGTTTGACGTTTCAATCATCGAAATGGAAGATATTGATGGTGAAAAACACTTTGAGGTTTTATCCACAAATGGAGATACATTCTTAGGTGGTGAGGATTTTGACCAAAGAATTATTAGTTTTCTTGTTGAAGAATTTAAGAAAGAACAAGGGCTTGACTTAGCAAAAGATGCCATGGCTCTTCAAAGATTAAAAGAGGCTGCTGAAAAAGCAAAAATAGAACTTTCATCTTCTGAACAAACAGAGGTTAGCCTTCCATATATTACTGCAGATGCATCTGGTCCTAAACATCTTAACATTAAAATGACTAGGTCAAAACTTGAGTCACTTGTGGCAGACCTACTTAAGCGCTCAATAGATCCTTGCAAAACAGCATTAAAAGATGCTGGGCTATCGAGCGGCGATGTTGATGAAATCATTCTTGTGGGTGGTCAAACTAGAATGCCTAAAGTTCAGCAGATGGTTAAAGATTTTTTTGGTAAAGAGCCTAAGAAGGATTTAAATCCAGATGAAGCTGTTGCTATGGGTGCTGCTATTCAAGCGGGTGTTCTAGGTGGTGATGTTAAGGATGTCTTACTTCTAGATGTAACACCGCTTTCACTTGGAATTGAAACAATGGGTGGAGTTATGACAAAGTTGATTGAAAAAAATACAACAATACCAACTAATCAATCACAAGTTTTCTCCACTGCTGCAGATAATCAATCTGCTGTTACTGTTCATGTTCTTCAAGGTGAGCGTGACGTTGCTAGTGCAAATAAGTCTCTTGGACAGTTTAATCTTGAAGGTATTGCTCCAGCCCCTAAGGGTCAACCTCAAATTGAGGTAACTCTTGACCTCGACTCAGACGGTATTTTAAATGTATCTGCTAAGGATAAGAATACTGGCAAAGAGCAATCAATCACAATCAAATCTTCAAGTGGTCTTTCTGATGAGGAAGTCGACAAAATGATTAAAGATGCTGAAGCCCATGCTGATGAAGATAAAAAGTTTCAAGAGCTTGTTTCTTCAAGAAATATGGCTGATTCACTTGTTCATTCGACTAAACAATCTCTAGAGGAGCTAAAAGATGAGATTTCTGATGATGAAAAAAGTGCGATTGAAGGTGCTTTAAGTGAGTTAGAGGAAAGCATCAAAGGTGATGATAAAGAAGCTATCGACGCTAAAGTCCAAAGTCTAAGTGAAAAAGCTCAAGTATTAGCTCAAAAAGCACAAGAAAAGGCCGGAGCTGATGAGAGTAATGAGGCAACTTCAGATACTAGTGATGATGTAGTAGATGCTGACTTTGAAGAAGTTAAAGAAGAAAAGTAAGTAGTTTTATTTGCTGATTTAAAGAAACCTTCCATGTTCTGCATGGGAGGTTTAATATTTTAAGGGAAATATGTCAGAAAGAGATTTTTACGAAGTTTTAGGTGTTGATAAAGGGGCTGATGAAGCCAAAATAAAAAAAGCCTATAAGCGTCTTGCTATGAAATATCATCCAGATAGAAATGCGGATGATAAGNCTGGTGCAGAAAAAAAGTTTAAAGAAGTCCGTAAAGCTTATGATGTGATTTCAAATCCACAAAAAAGATCAGCCTATGATCAATTTGGACATGCAGGTGTAGAGCAAGGTGGTCAAGGCTTTGGTGGTGGTAACCCATTCGGCGGTGCTGGAGGCTTTGGTGACATTTTTG
>JGI20151J14362_10001682_pt1 | contig 15957 bp, 3 predicted proteins | sample COG_01_FD_14362 | JGI IMG/M metagenome (IMG submission 14362)
CTCCAGAAAACCTCAGAGGGACCAAAAGACAGTCTGATGAGAGCTCAGAAAAGGAAACAGATCCGGCTCCAGATTGATCATCGTGTTCCAGACTGTTGAGATGAGCAGTTTGGTGTATGGGACCCTCACGCCGGAAAAAAGACTGAAGTGTGTTTGTGTGCTCAGAGTTACGAAGGTAGACTAGCTAGACTAAGTGTTTACGTACTGCGAGGTCAGGCGGCCAGGTCATCATCGGCGGTGAACACCACTCGAACCCGCGCAGAGAAGGAGAGGCACACGCCCGCGCGGCATGTTCTCCCGTTTCGCAGCCATCGCGCGCGCGGCGCGGACCGCCGCGCGACCCGCGCTCGTCCGAGATCCCGCGCCGGGCTCGGCCCCCAACGCCGGCTTCGCGGCTATGGGCGCCGCGTCCGCCGCGCTCCTCGGCCTCGCGGGCGTCGCGCACGCGGACGAGGCGGAGCACGGCCTGCACTCCGCCGCCTACCCCTGGCCGCACGAGGGCATGTTCGACTCCTACGATCACGCGTCCATCAGGCGCGGGCACCAGGTGTACCAGCAGGTGTGCGCCGCGTGCCACTCGCTGAACCTGGTGGCGTACCGCAACCTGGTGGGGGTGTGCTACACCGAAGATGAGGTCAAGGCGATGGCGGAGGAGATCGAGGTGAGTCCCCGGGCGCGAACCGGACCCGCGACCCGACCGCCGGCGTCCACCGACGTAATAGCCACTAGATCCCGCGAAAGCCGCGCGACGGCGTCCGCCGAGCGCGCGCGCGGCGAGCCCGATCGCGACGAGCCGTTCGTGTTCCGATCATTTCTAAACCCGTGTTTTTCCTGGTTTGCGACCCGTGGACGACGCACAGCGATCCAAAAATATCTCCCCGCGGAAAACCTAAAATGGAATTGCCCCCACCCTTTCCTCCCCTCCGCAGGTGACCGACGGCCCGGACGACACCGGCGAGATGTTCGATCGCCCCGGCAAGCTCAGCGACAGGCTCCCCGCGCCCTACGCCAACGAGGAGGGCGCGAGGTACGCCAACAACGGCGCGTACCCGCCCGATCTTTCGCTCATCACCAAGGCGAGACACGACGGCCAAAACTACGTATTTTCGCTCCTCCTCGGGTACCGCGAGCCCCCCGCGGGCGTGAGCGTCCGCGAGGGCCTTCACTACAACCCGTACTTCCCGGGCGGTGCGATCGCCATGCCCAAGATGCTCGTCGACGGCGGCGTGGAGTACGACGACGACACCCCCGCGACGGAGACGCAGATGGCTAAGGATGTCACCACGTTTCTCGCGTGGGCGGCGGAGCCCGAGGCGGACGACCGGAAGCTGATGGGGGCGAAGTTCATGTTCGCCCTGAGCCTGGTGGCGGTGCAGGCTGTGTATTACAAGCGGTGGATGTGGTCGCCCATCAAGGCGCGCCGTCTGGTGGTCAACGCCGTGCACTGAGTCGACGTTTTAATTTCTAATTCATCAAATTTGTTGTTCCAAATTTGTTGTTCCAAGCCGAGCCCCAAACTCAACGCGCGTTGCTCCCACGCAGCGCCGCCCACTTCCACTGCGCCGTCGTCGTCTGGACCTCCTTCGATGCCGCGCTCGCACCCGCGGACACCTCATGCGCGTCCCCATTTCCCTCGGCGGCGTCCTCCCGGTTGAGCGCGTCGACGCGCCGCCGCGCCTCTTCTCTCGCCGCCTCCAACGCCGCGACAGCCTCGGACACCGCCCGCTGCAGCGCGGCGGCGTCCTCCGCGTGACCCAGGGAGACGAGCAGCTCGGTGAGCTCGCCGATCGTCTCGAGCGCGGTGGGAGCCCCGATGGATCCAGCGACCGCGCCGCTCGCCAGGTGCGCCGCGAGGTCGCGCTCCTCCGTCGGGCCACCCGCGCGCAAACCGGCTCCAGCCTTTTTACCCCGCCGCTGCTTCCGGGTCGGCTTGCGACCGCCCTGGGTGGACGGAACCCCCGATCGCGCGTGCGACGTCGCCGTCTGCGCCCCCGTCGTCCTGTCGGTGTACGCGCTCATGCCGGACACGCCGGACGCGAGACTCGGAGCCTCGGACGCGGCGTCGTCGTCGTCGCCGCCGCCGAGCGCGCCGCCGCGCCACGCCTCCGCGCCCGCGTCGATCGCGCGACGCATCGCCTCCCTGCGATGCCGAAGATCCCTGAGCCGCGTGAGGTACTTGTTCAGGCGGGCGGGAAGCTCCGTGGCCTCGGAGAGGATGCCCTGCGCAGCCTCCGCGGCGGCGGGCGCGACGACGGTCTCGACGAGGTCGGCGCGGTCGTGAAGGTACGCCACCCGCGCCGACTCGCGCCACTCCCGGGCGCGGGTGAGGGACCCCACGGCCCTGTCCACGTCCCCGAGGTGCTGCGCCGCGACGACCGCCGCCGAGGACGGGTCGGTCAGCTCCAGACCCTCGCAGAGCTCCTCCGCGATCGAGGCGCGCTCGTTCCGGGGCAGGCCCAGTCGAGCGGCGAGAGCCAGCGCGGGGCGCCACGCGATAGCCTCCCTGTACTCGTCCAGCGCGGCCCTCGACTCGCCGACGGACAAAAGAGCCACCGCCGCGTCCTCGTGCCTTCGCTCGCGCGATAAGAACGCGGCGTACGCGCGTGTCACCTCTCGTCTGACCTCGACGGCGGGCTCCTTCGGCGCGGCTGGATCCTCCGCCGCGACGACGTCGCTCAGCGCGGCGAGAGCGTGGGGGAACAGACGTCGCCTCTCCGCCACCTCGCACGCCCCCGCGATGTTACCACCGCGGAGTAGGTTCTCCACACACGAGGGCCATCGACCCAGCCTCGCGTCCACGTCCGCGCGACGCAGTGGCTCCGATTCGATATCCTGCAACCGCTTCAGATCGGCGACAAACTCTCCGGGATCCATAGCCGAGTGGGTCCCGACCAGGTACGCCAGCGAGAGGTCGTAGGTCCCCAACGCCGCGTCGTACAACGCCTCGCCGCCGACGAGGGCGAGTAAATGCTTCAGCGCGGTGGCGGAGTCCAGCGCCGTGCCAGCCGTTCCCCCGCCGCCGGCGACGGCTGCCAGCTCGAGCTCCCGACGCCGGCCGACGCGTCGAAGAGCGGCGCCGAGATCCGGCGGCTCGGTCCGCGCGTGGGCGGAGAGGACGACGAGCTCCCATCGATCGTCGAGGAGGTGGACACCCACCGCCCCGTCGCTCCCAACCGCCGCGGCGGCGCACGATCGAGCCTCGACCGCGGCCCGTATCGCCGAGCACGTCCCGGCGACTTTTTCCACAGTTTCGTCCCGCGCCCCGCTTTTGTCTGTGCTCGATCCGTTACTAGTGTCGGCGTCGGGCCTGCGAAGATGCGCGTACACTCCCCCCGGCGCGGTGGTGTCCGCGGAGTCGAGCACCTCGATGAGCTCCATGACGACGTCGGGATCGTCGACGCTCTCGACGAACTCGTTCGCGCGAGACAGGAAGCTCGGCCAGGCGTAGTCGACGAGCAGGTTCAGGTCCACGCGGTGGCGCGCGGCTAGCGTGGATGCGGCGGCGAAACGTCCCGCGGCGAGCGCCGCGGTGACCGCCGGCAGCGCGAGCGAGCGCGGCGCCACCGTCTCCAAGTTCCCCCGCGGCATCTGCAGCACGACGTTCACGGATCCCGGCGGGGCGGCGACGATGCGAGAACCCTCCTCGACGCGGCGCGTTCTGGAGTCGGCGGCTCGAGCCCAATCCGCCGGGCGCATCGCGGCGCGCATGGACACGTGCAGCTGGTCCATGTACACGCCGCCGCGCTCGGCGCTCCTCGAGTTCCCGCCGCGGCGCTTCCCGCCCGCCGCGGATGCCAGCTCGTTGCGACCCTGAGGCGCTTCCGCCTCCGCCGGTCCCGCGGCCCGCCCGCTCGAGTCGCCCGCGCCCGTGAGGTTCGCAATCTCAGTGAGGTCCGCAGTCTCAGTGAGGTCCGCAACCTCAGCCACCCGAAGCTCGTCGGCGAGCGTGACGTAAGCCACCCGAGGAACGGAGTCGCGACTCAACGAGACCGCGTACGACACGTCGGGCGCGTCGGATCCGGCGGCGACGGTACCGTCCCCGGCGCATCTGTGCACGGCGAACGAGCGAACCCCGGTAGCCACGGCGCGAGAGCCGCATCGAAGGGTCCCGCCGGCGTCCAATCCGACCAGCAGCGACCGCCCGTCCGCCGTCGCGAAGGCTCGAGCGACGGCGCACGGCTCACCGAGCGCGAGGTCGGGTAGATGCGTAGGGGAACACCCGCCCGCGTCACCCTCGCCCCCGGTCCACACCGTGGGCGTGGACTGCCCCCTGACCTGCACGAAAGCCGTAGCCGTCGTCCCGCCCTCCAACGAAGTCACCCGAGTCGCCTCCCCGGGAAGGAAACACGCGCGCGTCATCGATCCGCTCCATCCATCGTCCCGATCCGCGCCGACGCACACCTCGTCCCGACGCAGGTTCAGGACGAGGAACGCGGCGCTTCCGTCCTTCGGTACGTCGGCGGTCATCACCGCCACGCTCGGCGCCGGACACTCGAGGTGCCGCAACCGCCGAGCTTGATCCCTGCAGTTGGCCGCCCCGGAGAAGGACGCGTCGACGGCGGCCACGGTCTCGTCCTCGACGATCCGCACCGATCGCGCCTTGAGAGCGATCGCGTCATCCCCGTCGTCTCCCTTTGCCGCGCTCGCCGCGTCCGCGAGTTCTTCGCACGTCTCCTCCCATTCCGTGCCCCGCGTCGACGAAACAATCTCGAGCGTCCCGTCGGCCAAGAGCGCCAGGAGGGTCTCCCCGGCTTCATCCTCCCCTTCCACGGGGGGAAGCCACGCGAGCTCCGAGACCGGCGCGGAGAACACCGCGGTCGCGGCGCACATGGGCGGCGGGAGGGGCGTGCGGGCCAGCGGGGTGATGAGCGCGCGGCAGCCGTCGACCACCGCCGCTGTCGCCGCTCGAGACACGCACGCGTCCCACCCGAACAAGTGCTCCTCCACAGTCCCGTCGGCGGTGAACACCCGGAGGACGTCGGCGTCGTCTTCGTCCCATCTCACCAGCGGCGCCCGCGAAGGGGACCCATCGCTGACCTCCACGCGCGGATACCGCATCTCTCGTTTGAGGTACCAGTGCATGTTTCCCCGCGTCCACACCTGGACGCCGTGAGCCGAGTCGCCGGACACCGTCACGCAGAGCGCCGAGCTATCCGACGACCACGCCAACGCGCGCACTCGATCGCCCGCGCCGTCGCGAGGAAGATCGAACCCACCCCGTCGCAGCCCGTTACGCTCGAAGAACACGACGCCTCCACCCGCCGACGCCGCGGCGACGAGCGCTCCCCGCGGCTGCCACGCGAGCGGCGGCGAGGACGACGAGTCGAGCCCAGTCGCGACGTCCTTCCCGCCGCCGCCGGACTCGAGCGGCGACGACGGGCTCACCTCTCCGTCCGAGTGCGGCTCGAGGTCCTCCCTGCTCCATACCCGCAGCCGGGGCGTCTCGTCGCCGTCTTCCAGGGTCAACGACGCGGCGTAGGCGCCGTCGCCGCGCCAGCTCAGCGAAGCCGTCGCCGTGGTTCTACAAAGCGGCGCCTCGGCGAGTACGAAGAAGTCCTTGTTCATGCAGACCAGTTGGCCGTCGCCCGATGCGAGGAGGAGGATCTCCCCGTCGGGGTTCCATCGCATGGCTCGGATCCCCGAGGAAACCGCGCCGACGCACTCGGGGATGCACTCGGGGCNGACGGCGCCGGCTGGAATTTGGACGCCCGCCTCGCCAACCTTCGCCCCGCCGCGCGCGGTCGTCGTCGCGTGGTCGTCGTCCGGGTCGGGCGCGACCAGGATGAGCTCTCCCGACGCGACGGCTATGCACACGCCTCTGAGCTCGGCGATGTACTCGACGCCGACCGCGACGGACCGGGCCGGGAGCGCGGGCTCCTCGTCCGCGAGCGCGCCGTCGCCACCGCCGCCGACGAGCAGGGACATCCGGAGGAACGGACGCGACGCGTCCCCGCCGCCCGAGTCCCCGCCGATGTGTACGCCGTAGAGGTTGCATGCGCTCGTCACGGCGTACACGACGCGCGACTGGGGGTCGTAGCAGCAGCCCACGATGGTCTCGAGCGCGCCGGGTTCCCCCGCGTCGGGATCCGGCGCCATCTTCAGGCGCCAGCGCCGAGCGCCGAGAGGTACTAAGTTCCGCATGGCCGAAAGAGCGCTCGCCGAGGGCTAACCCGGTCGTCGTGCAAATGCGAACGTGCGGCCTTAGGGCTGCGAACCCTGCCCCGGCTCCCTGTCGCGCGGCGATATGTCGATGCACACCTGGACAGCAGGATCTCCCCAGCAGTCCAGCCGAGAAGTTTTCAGAGACGGGCAGACTTGGTTGGCAGACCAGTGGAACTCCCAAATTGGAAACCGGAATCGGCCATTGGTGAGCCGCTCTGTAGGGACAGCGGGCATGACCGCACCTCCCGGAACGCACGCGCGGGTCGGGACCGCACGCCGAGGTCCGACTCCCGAGGAGATCGAATCCCTGGACGCGGTTCGCGACCAGGCGACGCGCAGGTACGTCGCTCGACTCGCGCCCAAGTTTGGGGAGCCCACGCACGGCAATCGCGACGTACCCGACGATGGCGAGGGGCGAGGGGAAGAAGACGGAGGCGACGCGGCGGCGAAGAGCCACGACACGAAGGCTGAGAAGAGCGGAGCCGCCGGACGGAAGAAACCCTCGGGAGACGACGCGCTGACCAAGCGATTCGACTCGCTCAAGATCGGCGGGGGAGCCCGTCGGGGCAAGAAGGGGAAGTCCCGTATGTCGGCGCTCGACAAACCCGAGCGACCCCCCGACGCGGCCGCGGACGCCGGCACTGCGCCGCCCAAGGTGAGCGTCGGGACGCTCAACGCGGAGGTGCGCCGCGCCGCGCGCGCGTACATAGAGCGTCGCGAATCGGAGTTTTGGGTCGAGGCGAAAACTCGCGAGGCTAACCTCGAGGCTGTGGAGCGCAAGAGGCTCATGGATGCCGTGAGCGGCGGGCGCGGCGATGCCGACGACCTTCGTCTCGATTTCCTCCCGCACGGAGCCGAGGACAGGATGCACGCGGGCGCGAGGAAGAACGCTCAGAGGGTCCTGAACAACGAACTCCTGGAGGCGAGGCTCCGCGCGTGGCCGCTGGCCCGCGTGCTCACGGAGTGTGAGTCGGCTTACAAGGCTGCGCTGAGCGAGCGCGAGGAGAACTGGCGACGCGGTATACCGGACGCGCCCAAGCCCGTCTCGGTCCCCGCGCCAGAGCCCGATGTTGACCCCGCGGCGGACGCTCCGAGGGACGTCACATTCGCCGAGCCCGAGGGGGTCGAGCCGGCGGAGGAACCCGGGGCTGAACCTGAAGCCGCGCCAGAGCCAGAGGCTGGTGCACAGGCTGATGCCGACGCAGAAGCCGAACCTGGTATCGCGACAGAGGCGACATCCCAGTCCGAGCCCGAGGGTGACGCCGAGGGTGGCGCCGAGGGTGGCGAGCCCGAGCCCGATGCAGAAGCTGATGAGGTTGAAGCCGAGCCCGAGCCCGAGCCCGATGCAGAAGCTGAGGTTGAATCCGAGCCCGAGCCCGATGCAGAAGCTGAGGTTGAATCCGAGCCCGAACCCGAACCCGGGGTCGAGGTCGAGGCACAGGCCGAGCCCGACGCACAAGCTGAAGATGTTTCCGAGCCGGATCCCGAAGCAGAGGGTGATGCAGAAACCGAAGCAGAAGCCGAGGCGGAATCCGAACACGATGCCGAAGCTGAGGCTCAGTCGGGTGCCGATGCAGAGCTCGCTGAAGCAGCCGAAGGAGACCTCGCTTCGGGGTCTGAGCCGGAGGCGATGCCGGATACTGAACCAGAGCCCGTGGAAACATTGCCCCAAACCTCGAAGGACGATGTGGACTTTTCGGAGGGGGTCGTGTGTCGCATAATCGACGAGAGCGACCTCGAGAACATCGACGAACTCATCTTTGAGACGGCACGCTCGCTCGCTCGCAAAAGGCTGACCCGCGGGTCCGAGAAGGTGACGTTCCGCGGCGATGAAAGCCAAGAATCACAGGTCAGGGCGTCGGTCACAAAGCAGTACATCAAGACGATTCAGACGGGCGTGAAGTTCGGTGGCGACGCGGGAGATGTCCAAACCAACCGCAAGTTTGACCCCGAGACGCACGGTCTCTTCGACAAGTGGGACATCGCGACGCACAGGACGCACGACCGGGACGCCAACGCATGGGGCGCACTAAAAAACAAAGGGATCAAATCAAAGCTGAAGACTGAACATCGATCACCCGCTGCAAGCGGAGGTGCCCATGGTGACGATGACGGCAACCGACAAATCACGGATGTGTACGCGGAGAGCTGCAAGGAGCGCGGGTGCGTTCCCAACACCCGAGCGTCCCAGGGTTTGCAGATGCGCGAGTGCAATCTATGTCACGCGGGTTTGGGTGACGATGGCGTCGCTGCGCTTTCGTTGGCGATGCAGATGTGTACCTCCGTGATTAGCCTCGACCTGAGGGACAACAAGCTCGGACCGGAGGGTTTCAGGGCGGTGGCGCACGGCCTGTCGGAGAATGCACACGTGAAGATGTTGAACCTGTCGACCAATCCTGGACCCGGTCGCGACGGGATCGCGGCTATCGGCCGGTTGATCGATCCCTCCCATCTAGCTCATCCCAGCATCGTGGAGCTGCGCCTCGCAAACTGCAACCTTTCAGACGCAGAAGGCGCGATGCTTCTGCATCACATGGCTCGCAACAGCAGCGTCCGCGTCTTGGACCTGTCCAACAACAAACTCGGTCTGCAGACGTCGAGGGCTTTGCATGCCTTTGTCGAGGAGAATCACACGTGCGCCTACCTTGACTTGAGCGGCAACAGTTTCAACGCCGAGTGCGCGAGTGAGATCTCGAACGCCCTTTCCCTGAGCCGCAGTCTGTCGTACCTATCCCTGGCTGCAAACGGCATTGGCGACGTCGGAGCTTCTCGCGTCGCGGATATGATTGCCAAAAACGGATCCATCGAGGACATCGACCTGAGCTCCACCCGTATCGGACCGGTGGGTGCTGATGCGATCGCGAAAGCTCTGGAGGGACCGAACGTGCATCCCCTGCGACACGTGTACCTCGACAACAACCCCATGGGTGCCGAGATCGGCCAGAGGCTCCTATCGCTCGCGCGACGGGTAGACGGCGAGGTTTCGGCATCGGATGAGAATGCAGCCGGGGAGAGCACGGATCATAATTCGGTTGAAACAGTCACCCTCAGCGGGGTCAGGCTCGAGTCGCTCGATTCCAGACTCGTCGCGGGGCTGAAGCGACGCGACGGCGAAAACAAAGCGGCGGTTGCCGCCGCCGGGAAAAAATCCAAGAAGGGGAAGAAGGAAGGCGGTAAGAAAGCCAAGAGCGGTGCGGACGCGGCGGAGCTGATTCTCGAGAGCAAATTCGCCGAGAGCGGCTACGGCGCATTTGATCCCGAGCGGCCGGATGGGCGCTACCGGCTCGACCTCGCCAATCCCATCGACCTCGACGTGGCGACCAAGCTTTGGACGATGGAAAGAGACGCCGACGCCGCGGCATCTTCGCAATCCACGCGGAGCAACAGGCGGCAGCGCATCGTCAACGTGGTGTACCAGGGCGAATGTATGAGGGAGGATCCTCTCGCCATCGGCTGGCCTCATCACATGCCCGCGCACGGCATTCTCGAGATGGACTATGTCACACACGAGGGCGCACCCGCGGGGTCTCAGCTCGTCTCCGCCGATGACTTCGAGGGCCTTCGCGGGCGGATCGCTCACCCGCTAGCCTCTCCGCAGGAATGCCTTCAAATAATTCGGGACGTGGTGTGTCGCAACTTTTTCCTGCGACCCGCCGACGCGGAAGCACTGCTCTGGGAGATGGAGAGCGGCGCTGAGCGAGTCGAGGCGCTCGCGGCTATGCTCCCGCGAATTCCGTTTGACTCTCCCGGAGACGATGTCCGTCGCCTGCTGCGGGGCCTCACGCAGTCCGAACAGATCGGGTTCATGCGCCGCGTCGGAACTGCGGGCGCACATCACTCCGGACCGTTCAGTGATAAGAATCCAACCGGGCACTACGCGCTCGACTTGGGAATCGCCGCACACCGCGCGATAGTCGTGAAACTCGCGGAGGTTTGCTTGAAAGCTCGGGGCAATGACGACGGGGGCGATGGAGCGGAGACGNCGTCGTTCACGAACTGGCGAAATGTAGCCTNCGANGACGTGCCCGTGGCTGTGGCGTGCGCCATGCCGGAGCTTCCGGGCTCATCGGGTCCCTGGATCAAGCCCGCGCGGGACGTTCCCAAATCGGGCATCCTTCGGTTCGATTACGTCGCGAGCNAAAAGTCGTACCGTCATCCAAAGACAAACGAGTACATCGACGGCGACGCGCGACTGACTTCAGACGAAGTCGAACAGCTTCGTGACGAGCTCGCGGGCGAGATCGGTCGGGGAAATCGGGCCGGTTACGTCGGCAGAGGAGGTATCGGCGGCGGGGACGCAATGTGCGATTTGAGGGCGGTCATCGCCAATCGAACGACGACGTGCGCCGACGCCGCGGTCATGATCAGTCGCATCGACTGCGCTGAATCAAGGTGCGAGGCGGCTGTCGCGATGTACGGCGTGTGTGTCGACATCGACGAGGGAGAGTGGTGGCGAGTCGTGGCCCAGCTTGGTGGTGCAGAGCAAGCAAGGGTCTGCGCCAGGCTCGGTGTCTGGCCAAAGGCTCCTTCTTCCCTGTCCATTTGTGTGCCGGAGGCACCGGAAGAGCCCGAACTGGAACCCGACCCAGAACCAGAGCCCGAACCGCAGCCAGAGTCAGGTCCTGACGCTAGCGCGGTGGAGGCTTCAGGGGAGGTGGAGGGAAGCGCCGACGCTGAGCTCGAGGAGTTTGAAGCGCTGGAGAAGGCCGCCGTCGAGGAAGCCGCCGCCGAGGTCAACGGCGTACCCGCAGTCGCGACCGATGTCGCCGACGAGGTGCAAAACGATACCGCACATGACGATGCGCCTGCGGAAAATCCAGAAACCGCGGAGGAGGGTGCCGATCCCGCCGAGGGAGAGCCACCTGCTGAAGACGACGCGGCGGGCGCGGAGGAGGATGAAGAGGAAGACGATGACTCAGATGCCGATTCCGAGCCCGAGCCAGAACCCGAGCCCGAGCCCGAGCCCGAGCCTGAGGATGACCCACTCGTGATGCGTCCGATGTCCATGCGTTACTCCCTGGACCTCTCCGATGAAGCGCAGCGCGACATTCTTCGCGATGCCTGCGAGCAAGCCGCAAACGGAGAGATTCCGTGGCGGTGCTTTCGCAACCTTCGTGTCAACGGCGCGCGGACCGATGCCGTCAAGCTCATCGAGGAGCGAAATCTTAAACGCGCAAAGAAACGAAGAGCGTCCGACGATCCTGCCGACCTCGAGACAGTCGCTCCAAATGAGCTTTTTGAAGCCATCACGGTTGGCACTGCATCGGCGATTGTTGATTTCGATTTTTTCGGCGCAGACGTTTGGGACCGGGTCGACGTCGAGCCAATGTCCGGCGACTGGGTCGGAGATCGGAGCGAGCAACACTGGGTGCTCGATCATGGCTATCTCGACGGCTACGAGCTCAGGCTCGAGGCTGAGCGAGTGCGTTTCGGGCATCCGTACCATCTGTGGCTGCTCCTGAATGATTCGGGTGAGGGACGCGTGACGCAATCGGCGTGGACAGCGCCGGATGGACGCCTGCGAGCCGTCGAAACCTCGGTGACGGGTCAACTCCTCGCGGATACCGCCAGTTTGGCGTTCCAGAAAGACTGGGACAGATCGATGCTCGCTTCAGCGCGCCGGGAGAGATCCGCCGCCGCGAAGGATTCGGCTTCTGACTTTCACTGCCCGCTCCGCCAGTACTGGCGGGCACTCGGGCCGGACGTAGAGGATCAACCGGGAAACAGGAAGGTTTCGACAGCAAAGACCGCGATGGGAGAACTTTCTCTCGCCACCGGCGGAGTCTACCCAACCGAGGAGCGGGTCTTATCCTGCTGTGCCCTCACGGAGGAATCGGCTGCGGCTCGGGCGAAATTCCAGTCTTCGCTTGACGAGTGGATGGCGAGACATCCGGATGAAACCCCGGAGTCGGTGTCCGAAAAACGCGTCGCGGATGCAAGCAAAGCTGGAAAATCTGACGCCGCCACGAGGGAGGCGGACGATCCGGCGCCGACGCTGCCCGCGGTTGAGCGGATGCTGACATGGCGAGGTTTTGAAGCGCTGTTCATGACGATGGACTTTTCCCCCGAGCCGTGTTCAAGCCGCTTTGAGCCCCCGGAGGATGCCCCGTGGTGGTTCGAGCCTGAACCTGCGCCTCAGTCCGAACCCGGCCAAAACGAAGATGTCGAGCCAGGTCCGGAGCCGGCGGCGACTCCGAAGAAGGGTGGCAAGGAGGGCAAGAAGGGCGACAAGGCTCGAAACGAAATTATCCCACCGCCGCCGGAGCCAGACACTCCCGTCCCTGAGACACCCGCCGGCGAAGGCGGCGAAGCTGACGCGGCGCAGGAGGCATCGGACGCCGGGGACGCACGAAAACCGTGGCCGGCACCAGCGACGACGATGCCGCGGATGCCGTGCTCGGGAGTGCCGACGATTGACGCCGCGCTCACGTCGGAGCTTCTCGAGCAGTACCCTTCGGCGCCGCCCGAGGCGAGGCCGATTGACGCGGGGACTGTCGCGCGGAACGGCGACAGGACGGCGGCTGGATACTGGGATGGAGACGATATGGTCGCCGCCGCAGCGGGAGTCGCACCACCTCACGACCTGCCGAGTGCAGACGACGACACAGCAGAGGATCCGGTTGGTGAGGCCAAGAGAAAGTGAGGAGCGAAGAGGGTGCGAGAGAGAGGGGATGCGCATAGAGAGGGGTCGGTGGACTCGGATTTTTAATCGACTTGGCGTTTTTACATCTATCGCTCGCCCTCGAGCTATCGCGCCAACTTGATCCAGACCTGATGCAAGGTGTCGACATTTCCTCCACCATATTGAGGAGCAACATCGTCGCATTCCCACCTACTTTCGGAGCCCCTCACGGACCAATGTATATTATTCGCCCCATCCGACCCAACGAAGGGATAATCACCGATGATGTTGCTGCCAGTGCTTGTGGTAGTAGCATCTGGGAGGAGGCCCGTGTGCCCCTCAAGCTTCGTGGTTCCCGAATTCCAGTGCGACGGAGAGTTACCCGAAAAGCTGCCTCCCACCAAGATGCGGTTCCTGACCCATTCGTTCTTCGTCGAGAAGTGTATCACGCGGTTGTGAAGGCTGCTGTGGCAATAGAACCGAACCTCGACGATGTCAGAGGCGGCCAGACCCAGGTGCGTGCCGGGCCAGACGTGAGAGAACCCCTCCGTCGCCGACGACGGACCCGTGTCCTCCACCAAATCTGGGTTGGTGTCCTTTTTGTGATCGTACGCCGCGATCAGGAGCCAGCCGTCTTGATCTTTTAGCAGGCTGTACCCGTTGACGTTCACCCTGCCACTGCTCGGCCAATCACCAGCGCCCGTCTTCACGGGCACGGGCCTCGGGCAGTGCGGCCTGTAGTCCCTCGCAGCGCATCGGTTCGGATCGATGTTGAACCCGTACTTTTTCATCTTCACGCACGGGTACGGCATGAAGGGCCACGGCTCGGCGACATCGAATCCGCCGAAGTCAACGGCGGTCAAGTTGTCGCCCATCTCGTGAGGAGCGTCCCCGCGATTCTGGGTGTTGCCGAGCCCGAGCTGCCCGTTGACATTCTTGCCCCAGCACTTCACGCCGCCGTCGTCCAGTTGCGCGCAATTATGGTGGGCACCGGCAGCGATGAACTTGGCCGACCGACCAGACCCCAAGTCAACCGCGGGTAAGCCGTCGCCCATATAGTCCGCGCTTTTCCCGTAGCCAATAAATTTGTTACCGTAGCCGAGCTGCCCATAGTCATTCCTGCCCCAGCACTTCACGCTACCATCGTACAGTAGCGCGCACGTGTGGTCGACACCGGCGGCGATGGACTTGGCCGACCGACCAGACCCCAAATCAACGGAGGGTAAGTTGGCGCCCATCTCGTCGGCGCCATCCCCGCGATTCTGGGTGTCACCGTAGCCGAGCTGCCCTTTGTTATTGTCACCCCAGCACTTCACGCTGCCATCGTACAGTAGCGCGCACGTGAAAGTAGACCCCGCGGCAATAGTCTTGACGGTAGGCGTAAAGTATATCGCCTTGAGATTATCGCCCATCTCGTCGGCGCCGTCCCCGCGATTCTGGGTGTCACCGTAGCCGAGCTGCCCATAGTCATTCCTGCCCCAGCACTTCACGCCGCCGTCGTCCAGTTGCGCGCACGCGTGGTAGCCACCGGCGGCGATGAACTTCGCCGACCGACCAGACCCCAAGTCAACCGTAGGTAAGCTGTCGCCCATCTCGTCGGCACCATCCCCGCGAGACTGGGTATCACCGTAGCCGAGCTGCCCGTTGTTATTGTAACCCCAGCACTTCACGCCGCCGTTGTCCAGTAGCGCGCACGTGTGGTCGACACCGGCGGCGATGAACTTCGCCGACCGACCAGACCCCAAATCAACGGAGGGTAAGTTGGCGCCCATCTCGTCGGCGCCGACACCGCGAGACTGGGTATCACCGTAGCCGAGCTGCCCGTTGTTGCCCTGGCCCCAGCACTTCACGCTGCCGTCATTCAGGATCGCACACGTGTGGGATCCACTGGCAGAGACAGCTTTAACCTTGACAGCGAGCGATGGCCCTCCTAAATCGAGAATGGGCAAGTTGTCGCCCATCTCGTCGGCATTGTCCCCACGATCCTGGGTGTCGGCGTCCCCACGCCCGAGCTGCCCAACGTCATTCTTGCCCCAACACTTCATCTCCCCCGAGGTCGAGACTGCGCAAGTGGACGCGTCAGAGGTGGCGAGGTAGACGTGCGGCCCTTCAGACGGAAACGGGAGCGAGCACGCGGTGTTCTCGCCGTAAGGATCGTCTCCCGAGGCCCTGGTCCAACCGATCCGGCACGCGACGCACCACTCGGACTCGACGCGCTCGTTCTCAAGGCACGGATCGCTGGTCCACTGGCTCGGCGGCCCGTCCGTGGCGTTTACCTCATCGCCGCGAGAAAGGTGAGACAGCCACATGTCTGCACCCGAGAACATACCCGTCGTGTCGGCGTCTTGTGGGAATGTCCATCCCCTGATGTCCTGGTAGAAGCTCGATCTGCCGGCGAACAGATCGTGCGCTTCTGTCACCTGCGACACGTCCCAATCAGGCATGTCCACGCATCCAACGGCGCCGCACCGCCTCATCGCCGGGTCGGGATGCCAGCACCACCTGTCCGAGGAGCAGCACATCTCCCCAGACGGCACCGCATCAAGGCACGCGTCCACGGTGGCCTTGAGCTCGGCGCGATCGGTAAACTGGCGGACACACACGACATCCTCCGTCAGCACACGGTCGGTGCACGACGTCACGCCCTTCAGCACATACCCGGCGTGGCACGCGGGGACGCATACCTCACCGCTCATGAGGGTGTCGGTGCAGTTGCCGACGTCGCCGTTGAGGGGCGGACGAGACGCGTCGCACGCATCTTCTATGCGCACCCACGCGGCGAGTGGACCCTCGAGTGCACTGTTCGACTGCACATAGGATGTGAACTCGCTGCACGCGGGGTGGGAGCTACTGTACCCGCAATTATGGTACCTCGTCAACCAGGCGTTGGTTGTGCCGCCGGGTTGTGGGTCGAATATGCGTGTCCAACTCGTGACTTTCGAGGTGTCCCACATCCTGATGTCCTTGTTGAACGCGGTGAAGCCGTTGCCGTTGAACATGTACGCCATGTTCGTGACCTTGGATGTGTCCCAGCCTCCGATATCCTGATTGAACGCATCGGCGTATTGGAACATCTGCTGCATGGTCGTGACGCGCGAGGTATCCCATATGCCGATATCCTGATTGAACGCGTCGGCATCAAAGAACATCCAGTACATGTTCGTGACCGAGCT
>JGI20151J14362_10001685_pt1 | contig 15944 bp, 15 predicted proteins | sample COG_01_FD_14362 | JGI IMG/M metagenome (IMG submission 14362)
GAAATGGGGATTCATTCAGATGTTGTGCTTGATGCTATCCGTAATACACCACGGCATCTTTTTGTTGATGAAGCCTTGGCTACTCGCGCGTATGAAAATACCGCGCTACCTATTGGTTTCAGTCAAACAATTTCACAACCCTATATAGTTGCAAAGATGACGGAAGCGTTGATAAAAGATAGAACTCTGGAAAATGTATTGGAAGTGGGTACAGGTTGCGGCTATCAAACAGTCATTATGGCGCAATTTACCAAACGACTTTACACTGTTGAACGTATCAATGGGCTATTAATACGGGCGCGTGAACGATTTCAAAAACTGGGTTGTACGAATATTCGTAGCAAACATGCAGATGGTAATATCGGTTGGCCAACGCATGCCCCTTTTGATGGCATTATTGTCGCAGCCGCCCCCATTGGTGTTCCTCAAGCATTATTGGAACAATTAGCTGTTGAAGGACGATTGATTATTCCTGTTGGTAAGTCAGGCGATCAGAAATTATTATTGATTACTCGTAAAAAAGATGGGTTTGAGGAAAAAATCATTGATTCGGTAAGTTTTGTACCCATGCTTGGTGGCATTGATACGACTTAAAAGGAATAGGATGAGCATTTGTTCTAAGAATGTAATTTGTTTGTTAATTATTACCTTGCTTCAGGCATGTTCTGGAGTTGGTGTCGCCCCGGTTGCTAATCGTGGTGAAGTTAAAAAAGCGGCGCCGACAACCTCCCAACGCGGCACAGTAACTCAACCAAAACCAGCATCAAAAGCTAAACCAACCATACAAAATAAATCTGGTTACCATAAAGTTGGTAAAGGTGACACCTTATACTCAATCGCCTGGCGCTATAATTATGATTATAAAACAATAGCAAGNTTGAATAACATCAATGCTCCCTATACGATTTATCTGGGACAACTTATTCGTTTAAAGCCCGTTCTCGAAAAGAAAGCTGCCCCGTTAAAACCAAAGGTGGTGGTAAAAAAAGCACCTTCTATTTCACCGCCAAAGCCAGCAACTAAAGTAAAATCTAAAAAAGTAGTTACAAAACCAAATATTGTTGCGCAAAAAAACAAACCCAAGACAGCTTTACCTAAAGGACCAATTAGGTGGTCATGGCCGACGACAGGAAAGTTAATTAAATCTAATTCACCTACATCAAAGAAAGGCGTCGATATCTCTGGTAAATCAGGTCAGCGGATAAAAGCCGCCGCTGCCGGTGAAGTCGTCTACAGTGGGAGTGGACTTCTCGGTTATGGTAAGCTTATTATCATAAAACATAACGAAACGTATCTGAGTGCTTATGCATATAACAGTAAACTTTTGGTCAAAGAAGGGGATAGAGTTAATGCCGGTCAGCAGATCTCTGAGATGGGTCAAGACCATACTGGACGTACAGTGCTTCATTTTGAAATACGTAAGAATGGCAAGCCCGTCCCGCCGGGCAAGCATCTCCCTAAAAAACGAGTATAAGTTTTCATCGTAGCGGTGATTGAATGAAAGACGATACGTCAAAATCGAAATCAGCAGCAAAATCAAAAAATAATGTGAGTGATGAAGCATTGGCAGATACCGTCGGCGGAGCTGATAAGGCGGATGCTAAAGCTACTAAAAAATCGAATATAGAAGCAGCTCCGGTATCATCTGGAGATCTCGATGCAACGCGTTTGTATTTGAATGAAATTGGTTTTTCTCCCTTATTGACGGCTCAAGAAGAAGTTGAGATCTCACGAAAGTTATTAAAAGGTGATGAAAACGCTAGAAAACGCATGATTGAAAGTAATTTACGGCTAGTCGTAAAAATTGCGCGTCGTTATATGAATCGTGGCCTTGCTCTACTAGATTTAATAGAAGAAGGAAATCTGGGGTTGATTCGTGCTGTTGAGAAATTTGACCCAGAAAGAGGTTTTCGCTTTTCGACATACGCGACCTGGTGGATAAGGCAAACAATCGAGCGGGCATTGATGAATCAGACGCGAACAGTACGCTTGCCTATCCATGTTGTAAAAGAGATCAATATTTATTTACGAGCAGCACGAAAGCTTGCACAAACGCTTGATCGTGAACCGAGCCCGGAAGATGTTGCTGAAATGCTCGATCAACCGATTGAAGTTGTGGAGCGCATGCTCGGTTTAAATGCGCGAACTACTTCTGTTGATAGTCCTAGTCCTTATGATTCGGATAACACCCTGCTAGATACATTGCCGGACGAACATAATCTGGATCCATCACGACTATTGCAAAATAATGATGTAAAAGAGCATATCGATGCCTGGTTGAATCTACTTAGTGATAAACAATGCGCCGTCGTTGAACGGCGTTTTGGCCTTCATGGTAGTGAAATATCCACATTGGAAGAGATTGGTAATGAATTAGGTGTCACCCGAGAACGGGTCAGACAAATTCAGATTGAGGCGATCAAGCGTTTGCGGCAAATTTTAGAAAGAGAAGGACTCTCTCTTGATACCTTAAATATGGAGAACTAATTATCAGATAGAAACAAGCAGGCAACGACATCTCTGCCTTCATCAACTAATAAGTTATAACTTCGACAGGCTGCACCTGTGTCCATTATTTCCAGGCCTATGTTTTTTGATGCAGCATGGGCAGTTAACTCAGGGTTTGGAAAGCTTGGTGCATTACCGATACCAATTATTATTAGTTCTGGTTGCCATGAAATGATTTGATCTAGATGTTGCGTTGCAAGATTTTGATAAGAATCTACCAACCAGTTTTTAATTAAACGATCCTTTGAGATAACAAGATTTGTTTCTACAAGCGTATCTTTTAATTTAAATGAATCGTTAGAATAGGAAATAATTTTGTTTGAAGTAGAAAATTCGCTATCAAGTTCAATCTTCATGGGATTTTTGCCTTAATTTTTGACATGATTATCATTATATCAATGTAGTAAATATATATTTGAATACTAAACGGGAGGAAAGTAAAAGTGAAAATAATATTATTAGGACCACCAGGAGCAGGTAAAGGTACTCAAGCAAACTTGATTAAAGAAAAATTTAGCATTCCACAGATATCAACAGGTGACATGTTACGTGCTGCCGTGAGTGCTGGAACACCACTAGGACTTGAAGCAAAAAAGGTAATGGACGCAGGTGGTCTAGTATCCGATGAATTAATTCTTGGGTTAGTTAAAGAGCGCGTTAATGACGATGACTGTGAAAATGGTTATCTACTTGATGGTTTTCCAAGAACAATTGCGCAAGCTGACGGCATGGTTAGTTTAGGCATTGATGTTGAATATGTTGTTGAAATTAAAGTAGAAGATAGCGCTATTGTAGAACGTATGAGTGGTCGTAGAGCCCATTTAGCTTCTGGTCGAACCTATCATGTTGAATTTAATCCACCTAAGGTTGAAGGTAAGGATGATGTTACTGGTGAAGATATTGTGCAACGAGATGATGATAAAGAAGAGACCGTTAAGAAGCGGTTAGATGTCTATCATGAACAAACATCTCCGTTAGTAAAATATTATACTGACTTAGCAGATAAGAATGGTTCTAAAACAAAATATGTCAGTGTAAATGGAATGAATAATGTGAATGATGTAATGAACGACATACTTTCACAACTAACATAATCTTAATGTGAACAATTTATTTAAGAACAATTGTTGTAAATCATCATGATAAAAAAAGTATTATTTTGTGATTAATAAACATTTAATTTATAAAAAAATATAGAAAAAAGATAAAACATGGCTATAATTGTTTGCGTGTAAGTTTAATGTGATGTATACATTCATATTGTTGATACAAATATTCAGTCTCTAGGGGAGTCTCTAAACATGGCAAAGAAAAAAGCAAAGAAGAAGACTGCGAAAAAGAAAGTCGCAAAAAGAGCTGCTAAGAAGAAAGTAGCTAAGAAGAAAACAAAGAAAAAAGTAGTTAGAAAGAAAGCAAAGAAAAAAGTAGTTAGAAAGAAAGCAAAGAAAAAAGTAGTTAGAAAGAAAGCAAAGAAAAAAGCTACCAAGAAAAAGGCTAAGAAGAAAGTAGCCAAGAAAAAGGCTAAGAAAAAAGTAGCCAAGAAAAAGGCTAAGAAGAAAGTAGCCAAGAAAAAGACTAAGAAAAAAGTAGCTAAGAAAAAGGCTAAAAAGAAAGCCAAAAAAAAATCTACAAGAAGATAAGCAAAAAATGACGATTGGTCAGCGCGACAAAGAACGCAGAGTAAAGGCCAGGGCAGTCATTGATGCTAGGAAAAAACGCCGAAGGGCGTTAGTTGAGCACTTGCTAAAGTCTGTCTAACGTCGGCAAAGCGAGATTCTCTGAATTTCTGATAGGCCCCGTTTTTACGGGGCCTTTTTTTTTATTTATACGGATATAATGTCTATCGTTTGAGTATCGCCGTGTATATAGCTTATTTGAGCAATGCCGGAGCAATTGCTAAGGGGCATACCAACGATGTACGTTTATGCGTGAACTAGTGGAAGATTATCCCTGAATTATCATAAAATCTTATTCAACAACCCTATTTAATGCCCACAAAACGCAAAACTTCTCGAAAACAAAAAAAAACTCAGTCAAAGAAGAAAAAGGTCACGTCTTTATTAAAGAAATGGATGCTGCAACTAATATTTATTCTGGTTTGTGTCTTTTTGTCTTATTGTGTGTGGCTTGATTTCCAGATTAGAAAAGATTTTGATGGAAAACGTTGGTCTGTTCCGGCGAGAGTCTACGCACAACCATTGGAACTTTATGCCGGTCGGCGTTATGGGCAAAAGTTAGTTACTGAAAAGCTCAAAAGCGCCGCATATCAAAATGTTTCTACACTAACAGGTTCGGGTCAATTTCGGCTCCGTGGTTCAACGATTGAAGTCTATACGCGACAATTTCATTATTGGGATGGCACCGAAGCAGCAAAGAAATTGAAAATTCGATTCAACGGCCAACAAATCACAGATATTACTGAAATGATAAGCGGTCAAAACGTTTCGATCATAAGGTTGACGCCGGCTTTAATTGGCAAAGTGTTCCCGTTGCACGATGAAGATCGTGTTCTTATTACCTACAAGGAAATTCCCGAAACGTTAATAGAGGCATTAATTGCAGTAGAAGATAGGCATTATTTTGAACATTTCGGGCTAGATCCCTTCGGTATTTTACGATCAATCTATATCAACATTATTAGAGGGAAAGTGACGCAAGGAGGCAGCACACTCACGCAGCAATTAATTAAAAATATGTTTTTAACTCATGAACGGACGTTTACACGCAAGATTAACGAGATGTTAATGGCATTGATGCTGGAATATCATTACACGAAAGAAAATATTTTAAGTGCTTACGTCAATGAAATATATTTGGGGCAAAATGGCCAACGTAGCATTCATGGTTTTGGTACCGCTGCAGAATTTTACTTCTCTAAACCACTAGCTGAATTAAATAATGCGGAGATTGCATTATTAGTCGGAATGGTCAAAGGAGCCTCATTCTATAATCCACGTAAACAAGCTGAAAGAGCTTTGAAACGTCGAAATCTTGTGCTTAATTTATTATGGGAGCAAGAATTCATCAGTCATACAGAATTAAAACTTGCAACATCTAAACCTCTGGGTGTAACAGCTAAGCCGCGATGGAGTAGCGCAAAATATCCAGCATATATTGATTTAGTCAGACGCCATCTAAAGCGGGATTATCGTATTGACGACCTCAGAAACGAAGGCTTACAAATACACACCACGTTAGATGTAGATAAGCAGGAAATATCGCAAAACAGTGTTACGAAGAGTCTTTCTAAATTAGAAAAAGAGAAAGGATTTAATCCAGGAACTCTGCAATCGGCTTTGGTTGTTGTTGAGCAACATAGTGGTGAGGTGCTTGCACTGGTTGGAGATAGGAATAAAGATAAAAATGCATTTAATCGAGCTTTAGATGCGAAACGCCCCATTGGTTCTTTGATTAAACCGGCAATATACATGACAGCATTAGATCGACCAGCCCGATATCATGTGCTGTCATTGCTTGATGACTCTCATCTAGTATTAAAACAAAAAAATGGAAAACGTTGGGAGCCTAATAATTACGACAAAAGAACGCATGGCAATATTCCTTTAGTAAGGTCAATAGCAAAATCATATAACCTATCAACTGTACGACTAGGTATGGCACTGGGGCTTGAAAATGTCATTCAAACTTTAAAAAACCTAGGTGTGACCACGGCGATACCTCGGCTACCATCAATTTTACTTGGTGCACTGAATCTCTCACCTTATGAAGTGACACAAATGTATCAAACAATTGCCAGTGGTGGCCTACAAATCCCGTTACGGACTATTCGTTCGGTATTGGATAGTAATGGCCAGCCTTTACGGCGATATGATCTGGCTGTACGCGAATATATAAAACCTGAAACAGCATTTTTGACGCAATATTTGTTAACTGAAGTTGTTCAGAACGGTACTGCTAAGCGCTTGACGCGTGAACTACCCTCCTTGCTACCTCTAGCAGGAAAAACAGGAACGACTAATGGGTTGCGTGATAGTTGGTTTGCAGGCTTTGGTGATCGAGTATTATCTGTAGTCTGGGTTGGACGTGACAATAATCAAACGGCTAAACTGACGGGTTCAACTGGTGCGATGCAAATATGGCTCGATATGATGAAAAAAATAAAACCAGAACCGCTATTATTGATTGAACCTGAAGAAGTTGAATGGCGGGATTATCCCGATATGAGCAATCCCAAGAGTTCTTGTGCTCAAGCTAGGTCCTATCCGTTTATAAAGAAATATGCCCCTGCAACTATTGATTGTTATTAAATGAAATTGAATCTGAATCTGAATCTGGTTTTAATTATGTGTGATTGCCGTTTATTTTTAGTCCTTGTTATGTTGCTTCTTAGCGCTTGTGCTGAACAAGCAACTAAGTCAGTAGTATTAGTTCCTGTAGAGGAGCGTAACGCGCCTACAAGCAAAAGTCAGACTATAAAGAATAAGCCAGTAAAAACCGAGAACAAGGCAAGTAGAAAAGTTAATAAGCAACAAGAACCAGTAATCATTGCGTTACTTGGAGATGCAGATAAATATTCTGAACAAGGGCAGAGTGCTAAAGCAGCGGCAACGATAGAACGAGCATTGCGTATAGAGCCGAGAAACGCAGTGTTGTGGCATCGTTTGTCTATGGTGCGTTTTCAACAGCAACAATGGCAACAAACGATTGCTATGGCAAGAAAATCGAATGCTTTAGCAGCGAGTAATAACAGTTTGAAGTCCAAGAATTGGGGGCTGATTGCCAAGGCTTATGACAAGCTGGGCGATAAACATAAGGCTGATGAAGCAAGAAACAAACAAACTGATCAGAGTTAAGAATCTGTTCATTTACCATTGATTATATAGGCGAAGGCGATAAGGGTTTGATCTTCAGAACTAAGCGCCGTGCTAACTTCGTTATTTATCCTTGTTACCTTTGCAGAGATAGCTCCCTTGTTATCAAAATTAATCTTGAAATTCACTTTCCATAATTGCTGTTCCTCATTATCAGATTTTCATTTCTTGTCTGCTTGAATATCGAGCTTTAACAAATCAAAATTCTGTTTGTCTTTGACAGGTATCTCGATTGAACAGACTGGAAGTTGTTTGACGTGTGTAACGACTACTTTTGATTGATTTACCTCAAATCGTGCAACAGACAAATCTATTTGTTTACCAAATAGAACGAAATTGTCAGGTATTAATCTTTCCGGTGTTGATATGGCGTACGCAGAAATTACCAAAGTGATTTTAGTTATGAAAATCTGAGAATGTACGTTTATTAGGCGCCAATTTACAATCTTCCGATCTACATTATGCAAACCTGAAAATGCAAGTCTTTCTATTGTTGATGTCAGTAATGCTTAATTAGCAGAGGCTAATTTATCGAATATAAAATTTGATAATACTATTTAGAACGGTGGTCGAGCATGTAAAAAAGGATCTGTAGAAAATTGCCAAACGTCTCTATGACTCACGAATAATATTCAGCAGTATAACGCCAGGCTTTATCTGGTGGAACAGAAGATTGGATACCGGCTTTTCGTTTTAACTCATTCAGGAATTGTTGCTTATTATCAATTGATTCCCAAACAACAGGCAAGAAGGTTGCTCTGGCGTTATTTTTAGCAATGATTAATCCATCAACATTTTTCCTCAACTGGTCAACTAGGTCCTGTTCGTCTTTAAAAAGTAATGGTTTGGCAGGTGTTAAAATCGATAAGCTAATTTCAACTTGTTTATAATCATCAACAGAGAGTGATTTAAACCGTGGATCAGAGAATGCAGCAGCATAAGCATAATGAGCAACAGCTTTAATTAAAGGCATTGTGGCTTCGGTCGTGCCGATACAACCACGTAACTGTCCATGAAGTTTTAGTGTAATAAATACAGCATACTTTTCTTGTAGTTGTTCAGAATAATTTATTGTTTCGGGATTGTAAGGATGGCCAGTCTCCAAGCCTTGTTTGATGCTCTTATTGATAACATCAAAAACAACGGCTTTGTCATTTTCGTTAAGTATCGAACTATTAAATAATGCATAGGCACCATAGCCAACCACCCGATCTTTTGTGCCCGCGGTATCAGCTGAGTTACGAAGGTCAATCGTTTGAATTGACATGTTTTTTTCATGTGCATACTTCAATAAACCACGCATGGGCATAAAGCCACAGGCTTGATTCGAGCCGATATTTTCATAGTCGAAATTTTCGATTAGGCGACTAGTGTTGCTATCAGTTTCGCAGGCTGTTTCATAATTAAGAAAATGACTTAAATCGGAGCTTACAATTATTAATGTTTCATCACCGCCCCATAACTCTTTCAAGATTGTCGCGACCTGATCAGGTTCAGCATCACCGACCAATAATGGAATAAGAGTGAAATCATTTAATACTTTTTGTAGAAAAGGGAGTTGTACTTCAAGACTGTGTTCCTGTTCGTGTGCAGCATCTGAAAACTGCACAAAAGAATGATGTTCTAATTGCTTCAGCACATTCGATTCTATCGGCACATTACCAAGAGGTGTTGCAAAGTGTGTATTTGAGGGCAGGGCAATACCTTTGACGTAAACTCGATGCGCAGGACCTAATAAAACGACTCGAGAAATTTGAGTCCTTAATTTTTCGATGTTTTTATAAGCATTAGCAGCAATCTGCCCTGAATAGATATAACCGGCATGTGGTGCAATGATGGCCTTTGGTGGGATGATATCGACATCACTGTTAGATAAATAGATATCCAACTGTTGATTCAACTGACTCGCGTTTTTGGGATAGAAACGTCCCGCAACCGCTGCTGGTCTTATAGAAAGTTGTCGTTGATTTGTCGAATTTGTCAACATATCGCTCAGAATTATATATAGATAATTAAATTATAGGACTAAAATTAAAAAAGAGTTATTGAAATAGGAGTGTTACGGCAATCGATGGAAGCGACGGTTAAAACTAAATATTGGCACTTGCTGGAAGATGGCCGGGTGCAATGTGATCTTTGCCCGCGGGAATGCAAATTAAAAAATGGTCAGCGTGGACTCTGTTTTGTCCGTGCCTGTGAAGAAAATCAAATTGTCTTAACGACTTATGGCCGTTCCAGTGGCTTTTGTATCGACCCAGTTGAAAAAAAACCACTAAATCATTTCTATCCGGGCACCTCGGTCCTCTCATTTGGCACTGCGGGTTGTAATTTGGCCTGTAAATTTTGTCAAAATTGGGACATTAGTAAGTCACGCGAGATGGATACATTGGCTGATTCTGCAAGCCCAGAGACCATAGCGCTAGCTGCAAAAAACGCGAACTGTCAAAGTATTGCTTTTACTTATAATGACCCGGTGATATTTCATGAATATGCAATTGATGTCGCTGCGGCATGTCGTGAACATGAGATAAAAACCATTGCTGTCTCTGCAGGGTATGTTAGTCCAGAACCTCGAGCAGAGTTTTATCAAGGCATTGATGCGGTAAATATTGATTTAAAGGCATTTACAGAAGATTTTTATCACCGGATTACAGGAAGTCATCTTGCTGCCGTATTGGAGACATTGTTATACATAAAGCACGAAACGGATGTCTGGCTTGAAATAACTAATCTAGTTATCCCGGGCGAAAATGATTCAGATAAAGAGTTGAATCAAATGACTGAATGGATAATTTCAGAATTAGGCGCCGATGTGCCACTACATTTTTCTGCATTTCATCCCGATTGGAAAATGCGTGATAAACCCAGAACATCATTACAGACCTTAAACAAGGCAAGGTCGATAGCCATTATGAATGGATTAAAATATGTCTATACGGGTAATGTCCATGATCGCGAGGGTGATACGACATTTTGTTATGAGTGTGGTGGAGAATTAATTGTTCGTGATTGGTATGAGATTAAGGAGTGGTCTCTAGATCAAGCAGGGAAGTGCCCAACGTGTCAAACGACCTGTGCCGGCATCTTTAATCCAGCCCATGGAAACTGGGGTTCAAAACGGGTTCCAATACAGTTAAACCAACATGGCTTATAGTAATTAAATCAATTGCATAAAGTATCTTGAAAATGATCATCTAGCCCTGTACTATGCGCCAACTCTGATGCGGGGTGGAGCAGTCTGGCAGCTCGTCGGGCTCATAACCCGAAGGTCGTAGGTTCAAATCCTACCCCCGCTACCAATTACTATCTTGGTGACATGCCCGACGCGCTTTGCGCTCATCTGGCTCGGTTGTTTACAACTGGCGAAGGACACAGATTTAAACGTGCTCCCGCTACCAAATATTCATAATATATTGGTAAAGAACTTTGAGGCCCCTGTTAAGGGGCTTTTTGCTATATGAGAGAATGGTAATGGTTAAAGGTCGTCGTGTAGCAGACCAGATATAAACTGGCTATAATTACCACACGTATTTTTAGATTTTAATAAGTGGGCCTTGAGCCCACTTTTCGTTTGCGACTATATGTATAGACAAAACCAAGCCTTACTCGATTTATTTGAGCCAGAAGTAGTAGCAATCGGTTACGAATTATTGGGCATTGAGATGACACAAAATGGTCATGGCTCGATATTACGTGTCTATATTGATAAGGAAGGCGGTATAGACGTTGATGATTGTGTAGCTGTCAGTCATCAGCTTACTGGAATACTGGATGTTGAAGACCCAATCTCTGGTCACTATGACCTGGAAGTATCGTCACCAGGACTGGATCGACCATTGTTTACCGTAGAACAGTATAAAAAGTTCATCGGTGAAACAGTTAAGGTCAAGCTATATGAGAAACATAACGGCAGGAAACGTTTTATTGGAGTTTTAAATGCAGTTGATGATGTTGAAGTTGTGATTGACTGTGAAGATGAGGAATATAAGGTGCCATTCAGGTTAATTGAACGCGCTCACTTGGTTCCCCAGTTTTGATTTTTTAAACGGTAGATTAAATGAACAAAGAAATTTTAATGGTTGTTGATGTTGTCTGTAACGAAAAAGGTGTTGCTAAAGACATTATTTTTGAAGCTATCGAACTTGCCCTCGCAAGTGCAACCAAAAAACGTAATCGAGAAGATATTGAATCACGCGTCAGTATTGACCGTGAAACGGGCGACTATGACACCTTCCGTTGTTGGGAAGTGGTCGATGATGAGCCTGAGTCATTAGAGGCGCCAACCAGACAGGTCAGTTTAAAAGATGCAAAAGAAAAACAATCTGACATCGAGATAGGCCAGTTTATAGAAGAGCCAATGCCTTCTGTAGAATTTGGTCGTATTGCAGCTCAGGCAGCAAAACAGGTGATTGTACAAAAGGTTCGTGAAGCTGAGCGAGCACAGGTAATTGACGCCTATCAGGATCGTGTCGGCGAGATGGTGAGTGGTGTTGTTAAACGCTCTGAACGCAGCGGCGTCATAATGGACTTAGGTAATAATGCAGAAGCATTTATTCCAAGAGAAGACTTGATTCCACGTGAGGCTGTACGTCCTGGCGATCGTATTCGAGCTTATTTGAAAGAGGTCAAGCCAGAGATAACACGCGGACCGCAACTATTCCTAAGTCGTACCGCAGCTGAGCTCTTGATTGAATTATTTAAAATTGAAGTGCCTGAAATCAATGAGGGTATGATTGATATAATCAATGGCGCAAGAGACCCTGGTGCCAGAGCCAAGATTGCCGTAAAGGCAAATGATCCGAGAATTGACCCTATTGGTGCATGTGTCGGTATGCGTGGTTCACGAGTTCAGGCTGTGTCTAATGAACTTGGCGGTGAACGCGTTGATATCATCCTTTGGGATGACAACCCGGCACAGTTTGTAATTAATGCTATGGCGCCAGCAGAAGTTGCCTCGATCATGGTCGATGAAGATGCACATACCATGGATGTTGCCGTTGATGAAGAGAATCTATCTCAAGCTATTGGTCGAGGTGGACAGAATGTTAAGCTCGCTAGCGAATTAACCGGCTGGGAACTCAATGTCATGTCCGTTGAGCAAGCGGATGAAAAAAGTGAAGCGGAAGCTGAGACCCTATCTGCCATGTTTATGGAACATCTTGGTGTCGATGAAGAAGTTGCCATTATTCTGGTACAGGAAGGGTTTTCGAGTATTGAAGAAGTTGCCTATGTGCCAGAGAAAGAAATGTTGGCTATAGAAGAGTTTGATGATGATTTAGTCAATGAACTACGCGAACGTGCCAAGGATATTATGCTGACACGTGCGATTGCCAGTGAAGAAAAGTTGGGTGATGAAAAGCCGGCAGAAGATTTGCTGACTATGGAGGGCATGGATGAGGCCTTGGCTTATGAGCTGGCTAGCAAAGGAGTGATATGCATGGAAGATCTAGCAGAACAATCCGTTGACGAATTAATGGATATAACCGGTGTTGATAAAGATCGTGCCGGCGAATTAATCATGACAGCACGTATACCATGGTTTGAATCAGAAGAATCTAATAGTGAGAGTGCTAATTAATGCCTGAAGTTACTATCAGTGAGTTTGCCACCGATGTGGGTGTATCTGTTGAGCGCATACAGGAACAACTAGTCGAGGCCGGACTTCCGAATAAAAAAGCTGAAGAGGTTATTACCGATTCGGAAAAGTCTTTGTTATTGGGGTTTTTAAGGAAAAAGCATGGAAAAGATGAAAGTTCTGAACCACGCAAGATTACCTTACGTCGTAAAACTGTCAGTGAACTTAAAGTGCCTGTTGCAACTCAGGGCAGGGCAAAGCCACGCTCAAAAACAGTAAATATTGAATTTCGCAAACGTCGCACCTATGCAAAACGAGGTGATGTTGCTGAAACTCTAAAGCAGGAAGAAGAAGCCGCAAAACTAGTCGAAGAGCAGGCGGCAACAGAACTTAAACAACAAGCAGCTGAAGCTGATGAGAACCTTGTTGATGTCCAGAATGAAGCTCCTGTTGTTGAAGAAGTAATTGCAGAAGGAGAAACATTAGAGACAGAAGCTTTAGTTGATACACCGATCGAGAGTGTTGAAGTAGTAACAAGTGTTCAAACGAAGAGTGAAGAGCCTGTAGAGGAACAAGTCGAAAATACACCGGAAGCCGTTATAACACCGCCAATCGTTCAGCCTCCGGCAGTTAAACAAGCTGCTAAACCTTCAAATAAAGAAAAGGCGCGTAAAGAACAAGCTCGACACGGACGACAAGAATTACATGTTGCTAGCAAAGGCTCTGGTAGAAGACGCAAAAAAGCTAGGCATACGCCAGTAATTCATCAATCAGGGGATAATCAACACGGTTTCGAAAAGCCAACCGCCCCGGTTTTTAAGGAAATTGAAATTCCGGAAAGCATAACGGTCGCTGAACTGGCTCAACGGATGTCTGTGAAAGGTTCTGAAGTAGTAAAAGTGATGATGGGTTTAGGCACAATGGCAACGATCAATCAAACTATTGATCAGGATACAGCCGGCATTGTTGTTGAAGAGATGGGGCACAAACCTAAATACCAAAAAGATAATGCATTAGAAGAAGAAATGATTCAGGCCGCTCAGCAAGACGGCGATCAGGTATCTCGTGCGCCGGTTGTAACGATCATGGGCCATGTTGATCATGGAAAGACATCGTTACTAGATTATATTCGACGTACTAAGGTCGCTGCTGGCGAAGCTGGTGGAATTACTCAGCATATAGGCGCTTATCGGGTAACAACAGATAATGGTGATATCACTTTTCTGGATACACCTGGACACGAAGCGTTTACTGCTATGCGAGCACGTGGTGCAAAAGTGACTGACCTGGTCATTATTGTCGTCGCCGCAGATGATGGTGTGATGCCGCAGACTGAGGAAGCTGTAAAACATGCTAAAGCAGCTGATGTTCCTATCATCATTGCTGTTAATAAAATGGATAAAGAAAATGCTGATCCAGAACGTGTAAAACAAGAATTATCGAAATTTGAAGTCATTCCTGAAAGTTGGGGTGGTGACACGCAATTTATACCTGTTTCTGCACTGACTGGCGATGGCGTTGATGATTTACTGGAAAGTGTTTTATTACAAACTGAGATTCTTGAATTAAAGGCGATAGAAACGGGTCCGGCTTCAGGTGCTGTTATTGAGTCTCGTTTGGATAAAGGTCGTGGCCCTATTGCGAGTCTTCTTGTTCAAAACGGGATGCTCAAGAAAGGTGATGTTGTTTTAAGCGGTCATGAGTTTGGTCGTGTTAGGGCGATGATTGATGATAGTGGTACTGAAGTGACTTCAGCAGGACCCTCTACACCAGTTGAAGTGTTGGGTTTGTCAGGTACACCTAATGCGGGTGATGAAATGCTGGTAGTACCAGATGAAAAGAAAGCTCGGGAAATTGCACTCTTCAGACAAGGGAAATATCGTGAAACGAAGATGGCCCAACAACATGCCTCTAAACTTGAAAATGTGATGAATCAGATGGAGGAAGGTGAAGTTGCTTCACTAAACCTGCTGATCAAAGCCGATGTGCAAGGTTCAACAGAAGCCTTGGTCAATGCATTAACACGCTTAAGCAATGACGAAGTAAAAGTAAATATCATTAGCAGTGGTGTGGGTGGTATAACCGAGTCTGATATCAATCTAGCTATGGCATCTAGTGGTGTCGTCATGGGCTTCAATGTAAGGGCAGATGCAAGCGCACGTAAATTAATAGATGCTGAAGGTATTGACCTGCGTTATTACAGTATTATTTACGATGTTATCGATGATGTTAAAGCCGCACTTAGTGGCATGTTATCACCTGAGATTCGAGAGCAAATTACTGGTGTTGCGGAAGTCAGAGAAGTATTCAGATCTCCAAAATTTGGTGATATAGCCGGTTGTATGGTGACAACAGGTCGGGTTAATCGAAATAATCCTATTCGTGTATTACGTGACAATGTTGTCATTTATGAAGGAGAACTTGAATCCTTGCGTCGTTTCAAAGATGACGTTAATGAGGTCAAGTCAGGAATGGATTGTGGTATCGGTGTTAAGAATTACAGCGATGTACAGGCGGGCGACCAGATAGAAGTGTTCGAACGAATTAGCGTTGAACGTAAGCTCTAGTTATTAGTCATGCCAAACGAATTTGGGCGTCACCAACGCGTAGCCCAGTTTATTAAAAAAGAACTATCTGTTCTTATTCAACGCGATTTTCCATTGAACGAACATGGCATGATCACTCTGGCAAATGTAGATGTGAGTCCAGATTTAAATAATGCCACTATTTATATCACTTCATTTAACAATAAAGACTCGCACGAAGAATTGGTTAAAGAAATGAATGATCAAGCCGGTCATTTTCGCCATGAACTTTCACGCATGATGACCACAAGAAGCGTGCCGTCGATACGTTTCAAATATGATGAATCTATCGAGCGTGCACAGCGTCTTACTGACATTATCAATTCCGTCAGTCATCGTGATGAAGATGAATCAGATGGGTAGATCTCCAAAAAAACGTGGTAGAGATATCAATGGTATTTTAGTGTTGGATAAACCTGCAGGTATGAGTTCCAACGGTGCCTT
>JGI20151J14362_10001690_pt1 | contig 15899 bp, 10 predicted proteins | sample COG_01_FD_14362 | JGI IMG/M metagenome (IMG submission 14362)
CCTACTCAGTCCAAGGAGGAGGTGCCGACGACTCGATGATCGATAGAGAAAAGTGAGAGGAAGAGAGAGATAAAAACTTATAAAACACTTATTTTGCAATCACACGCACGCTAGCATTATTAACACGTTGATTTTATTACGTCGCACAATTTTTATACACTTGTTCCTCTTCGTTGTTTTGCTCTGATTTTGTTCATTCTTTTTTTTCGAGACGAGAAACTTCTTCTTCTTCTTCTTCTTCAAATAATAATAAATTTGTCACCAAACCAACCCAATCTGCTCTTCTGAGAATAAACACACTCCTGATAATAAGAATAAGAAAGAAAGAAAGAAAGAGGAAAGAAGAGAAAATGGACGAGTCGAACTACGACGAGTTCGGTAACTACATAGGACCAGACGTCGATTCCGAGGACGATTTAATCGAGGACGACAATAATGAAGAAGAAGATGGCGATTGGGGGCGACGACGAAGAGGTGACGGCGCAGACGAAGAAATGAGAGGAAACGACGAAGACGAAGACGAAGAGAACGACGAAGAGGAACCAACGACGACGAATGCAATAGTAGTCTTAGCAGAAGATAAGAAATATTATCCCTCCTCTAAAGAGGTGTACGGAGAAGATACGGAGACACTGGTAGAAACCGAAGACGCGCAGGCTTTGGAGGTGCCGATCATCGCCTCGCAGAATACGAAGAGATTCGAGATCGTTTCGGAAGATTCAAAGTTGGACATTTCGCACGCTAAAATGAAATGTAAGCCAGAATTTTTGGAAATGTTGTGGCAAACGCCGGTGTTATCGAGGAACGTGTGCATTGCTGGTCATTTACATCACGGGAAATCATCTTTAGTGGATGCGCTCGTGGAGGAGACGCACGACGTTTCGGACGCGTGGAAGTACGACGATAATTTAGGTTCGAGCTCTACGCAACTGTCACAAAATAATTACAACGCTTTGCGATTATACACGGACACTCGACTTGATGAACGCAGCCGCGAGATGTCCATTAAAGCCGTGCCGATGACGTTACCTTTGGCAGACGGGAAGCACGGGAAGACGCACTCGATTTCAATCTTCGATACTCCCGGCCACGCAAACTTTTGCGACGAAGTCTCTGCGGCTGCCCGAATAGCCGACGGATTCTTAATCGTTGTCGATGCTGCAGAAGGGGTCATGTGTGGAACCGAAAAAGCGATCAAAATTGCCGCGCGAGAGAACGTGCCGTGCGTTTTGTTCATCAACAAAATCGACCGACTCATAGTAGAGCTCAAGCTTCCGCCGGCGGACGCGTACCACAAACTTAGACACGTCATCGAAGAATGCAACGCGTTAATTGAAGCCGCGTATGGGCCAGAAAATGCGCGTTTGTGTACACCTTTGAATAATCGCGTGTGCTTTGGATCGAGTTTATACGGATTTTCGTTTACTTTAGAATCTTTCGCCAAGACGTATAAAAACGTTTCGCAGAGCGATGACTTGGATCACAAACAGTTTGCGAAACGATTATGGGGCGACGCGTATTTCGACGAAGAGACGCGTGCGTTTAAGAAGAAACCTCCGGTTGGACAACATGATTGCCAGCGATCGTTCGTGCAGTTCATCCTCGAACCGTTGTATAAGCTTTTCTCGCAAGCCGTCGGCGAGGCGCCGGAATCTTTTCAAAGAGCTTTGAAAGAATTCAACAGGTTTTCGTACAAGTTGAAACCGAAAGAGTTAAAACAAAACACGAAACCGCTGATAAAACTCGCGTTCTCAAAAGTCTTTGAATCGCATGGCGGTTTGACGGACATTTTGTTACACTCCATACCGAATCCCATCGAAGGCGCGGAAAGCAAGATTTCTCGCACGTACACGGGCGAATTATCAACCTCGGGTAGACGCGTACGAGCGATGCAGACCTGCGATAAAGATGGACCGTTAGCCGTCCAAATCGTGAAACTTTATCCATCCACGAAATCTCCAGACGCGTTCGACGCGTTTGGTCGCGTTCTTTCCGGTACGCTTTGCGTAAACGATTCGGTGAAAGTGTTGGGCGAGGCGTATTCGCCGGACGACGAAGAAGACTGTGCGGTGAAGACAGTTTCGCATTTATGGATTAACGAAGCGAGGTATCGCATTCCTGTACAGAGCGCACCGGCTGGTTCCTGGGTACTCATCGCCGGTGTCGATCAATCCATCGTTAAAACCGCAACTTTGGTTTCTGCGTCCTCAAAAGATGGAGAAGAAGGAAACGACGAAGACGTGTATACGTTCAAACCGCTGGAATTTGAGAATAAAGCGGTGGTTAAAATTGCCGTAGAACCGTTGCATCCGTCCGATTTACCGAAAATGGTTGAAGGTTTGCGCAAAATATCAAAAACATATCCAGCGTTGCAAACAAAGGTGGAAGAATCCGGTGAGCACATCGTCGTCGGTATGGGCGAAATCTATCTGGACTCGGCGATGAAAGACTTGCGTGAAGTATACGCGGACATCGAGGTTAAAGTAGCAGATCCGGTAGTGGTGTTCGCAGAAACGGTAGTCGAAACGTCTGCGTTAAAATGTTTCGCGGAAACTCCGAATAAGAGAAACAAAATTACAATGATTGCAGAACCTTTGGATAAAGGCTTAGGTTTAGATATTGAGAGCAAAAATGTCGTCTTGGAGTGGCCGAAGAAACATTTGGCGAACTTTTTCACGCAAAAGTACGATTGGGACGCGTTAGCGGCGAGGTCGGTTTGGGCGTTCGGACCAGACTCCGATGGACCAAACGTATTAATGGACGATACTTTACCGAGTGAAGTCGATAAAGACTTGTTGATGTCTGTCCGAGAGTCCATCGTCCAAGGTTTCCAGTGGGGCACCCGCGAAGGTCCGCTTTGTGAAGAGCCGATTCGCGAAACAAAGTTCAAAATACTCGACGCGACGATAAGTAGCGAGCCTTTACAAAGAGGTGGTGGTCAAATCATTCCAACCTCCAGACGATGCGTGTACTCAGCCTTCTTGACCGCGCAGCCTCGTTTGATGGAACCCGTATACGCGGTTGAAATTCAAACGCCCGCGGATTGCATGACGGCTATTTACAACGTCTTGTCCAAACGACGCGGTCACGTCGTTTCGGACGTTGCCAAACCGGGTACGCCGGTTTATATCGTTAAAGCTTTACTTCCTGCGATAGAATCCTTCGGATTTGAAACTGATTTGAGAGCGCACACGAGAGGTATGGCATTTGGTTTGTCTTATTTCGATCACTGGTCAGTCGTTCCCGGAGACCCGCTCGATAGAGCCATTCAGTTGAGACCGTTGGAACCGAGTCCTGTCTCGCACTTGGCGAGAGAGTTTTGCATTAAAACGAGACGACGAAAAGGTATGGGCGAAGACATTTCGGCGTCGAAGTTCTTCGATTCCAGTCTTCTCGAAGCTTTAGAAGGCGTCACTTTGTAATTATAATTTTTTTCCTTTCTTTCTCCAACAACAGAAAAGCAATTCTCAAAACACACGCACACACTTCGTTATTAAATTTACACGCTGATATATTATATACACGTATATATATATATGTCAACGCGCTTGAAACACATCTTACTCTCCTCGAATAATCTGAAAAAGACGTGCGATTTCTTCACCAAAGGTTTAGGATTCTCCCTCGTTGTTTGTACGGACACTTTTGCCGAGTTGACGATTGGAAAAAAATCCCCCACGACGACGAGCAACAGCAGCAACATCACTCTCGCGGTTCAACAAAAGACGTTGGTATCATCAAAGGAAGAAGAAGAAGACGAAGAAGAAGAGAGACGGAACAGGCAGAGCGAGAAAAATACTATTTCGTTAAACTTTGAGGTTGTAGACGTCGATCGCGCGGTAAAACAGTTGTTGGAATTAGGAGGGACTTTGGACGGTCCGATTCAGTTTACGAGCGACAAGTCAAAAACGGTTGAAAAAATTGCCGCGATGACAACAATCGATGGACATTCGATTGGATTGTTCGAACCTAAAGAAAGAAAGAACGAATAAGGTAAGATCACTAAGATGGAGATGGGATCCTCTCCTGATTCTTCTCTTTCCTCATTGGTTATCTGCGTCGATTTTCTTGGAAACGCGACGAAACCCGCAACCGGGGACGACAAAGACGCGACGCTGGTCATGCTCGAGGCTTCGCAACGAATTGTTCAAGATTTATGCAAATCGAACGAATTTCAATCGCAACAGATACAGCTCACACATCTCGGACGTCGACACGTGGACGAAGAACATGCTGTTGAAGGATCGATTAATTTACAACACAATATCAGCGACGATAGGACCAACGCTGCGAGCGCTTTTCAGCAGCAAAGATGGGCATTCTTTTCCATTCGACCGAGTCGCACGTCTGCGAGTACCGTTGTCAGCACAAAACAAGCGACACACGTTTGCGACAAAATTTTGGAATGTGTGCAAGGGTACGTCACGAACCCTTTATTCTTCCACGGTATAACATTCGGTGTTTCCATAAATGCGAGTTTAGCAAAAAACTCTTGCGCGCACCAGAAAATCAGTAATGGCGACAATATTAAGATCGCGTGTACATCTGGAGAAATTGAAAAGTTGATACATCAGTTTCACCCGTGCGATGGTGTCGTACCTGAGTTAGCGAACGATGAGAATTTACGAATGAAAATAGATGCGAACAACGTCGCGAACCTTCACGAACTTTTGAAAGAACAGAATATTGGCTTTTACACTGGTAAACTCGGGCTTTCGAAAATATTAGCGAAAAAGGTCATGGTTCGACTCGAAGCTTTTTCCTCTTTTGCATCGTCGCAAAACGATAAGAATACCGCTGGAAAGAATAAAGCAAGCGTTAGCGCGAGAAAATCGACGCAAGTTTCCGCATTGAGCGTCTACCAGCCACTGCTAAAATGCGGCGGACAACTTGAGAACAATAGCGGTGCTAATTGCAACAACTCGATTACATCCATCGGACGCGACTTAACGCGTGTGACTTTATTTCATGGAATGTTTTTTAACAGATGGCCGGAAGATTTGGTGTGCGAAGTGCATGCTGCACCTTCCCACGGCGGTGATTTGAATACTAGAGGTGTATTTGAGGAGAAAGTAAACTTTCCGAGCTTTTCGAGCTTTTTCACCTTGTTGGGGGACGATGGGTTGACTAGGAAAAAAGTACGCGCAGCGCTCGTGCGAGAAGCGTGTTCTGTTGTTGATTCGACAGAACGAAGAAAAAATGGAAATTCTTCAAGCTTGTCAACGATCGTTGATGTGGTAGGCGATAAAGTGGCAAATATCATTCGTCAGATTGTTCGAGACGATGCAAACGTGCGCGCCTTGCGCGTTCAAGCGTCCAGTTTCGTTCCCGAACAAGGAGAAGACTGCAGAATTTTGAATCTAAACAATCACGAACTAGAAGAAAGAGAAGGAGGTGATGGAGAAGGAAGTGACGACGACGACGACGACGACGACGACGGCGGCGGCGGCGGCCCTGGAGACTATCAATCTAATAAGAAGTTCATCAAGCTTTTCTATAACGCCTTGGATGATGAGTACGAAGGTGTAAAACATTACAGAGGTAGATTTGAACACGAGCTCAGGCGCAAAGGACCAGTGGCGAGCGAAAGATCAAAGCCGACGACAACGCGTTTACAAACGGAGCAAAAGAAGCGAACTTATTCGGAGATAAATCGAGACGTGGACAAAAAGTTGCGCACAATACAGCCTTCGGTAAACGAGATATTTACTTCCAACCGAACAATCACAGGGAAGGCGAGAAGAAATGCTTTTGAACCCGATGAAGACGCGGTGAAGCGTTTATCGGGTAAGAATGGTGAAGGTGCAAACGTATGCGCAGTTCTGGATTTTATAAGTTACGGCGATTCAAATCCAAAGGTTGTTCGAGACGTGATGTCAGCGAAGGAGGAGGAAATAAGAGAAACTCTTAATGGAGCAGAGCGACAAAACGAGGTTGACAAGAGCGCTGAAGCGAGAAGTAGCGTTTGGAGAGACGCGTCATGATTTTAGAATCGATAATAATAGCAGAGTAGATGTTGTACTAACAGTATCATTGTACCATACATACAATGAGAATTAAAATGAAGAGGAGATGCGCGCACGAAATGGTGTGTGATGAAATTAGATGATTGTAAAACTTTGATTTGTTTACAAAAACGCTTATGAAAGAAGTAAAATGGAACGGCTGTTCCTAGTTTCGCTTCGTGTCCTTATTATTCGCGTCCTTATTATTAATTCTTTTGATGACTCTTTTTTATGTAACGTGGAATGGGAATGTGACCCATCCTCGTCAGCCTACCTCCTACCGAGAAACACGGCACGCGTTTCGTTTTAGATAACGAAGTCACGCGCTCGCTACTCTTATTTTGCCGTTCATATAAATAACGTGTTTTTATACTTGCTTGCGTTGCTCGATGTATGGCGCTTCCAATTCCATCTGAGAGATGACCATCGGATACATCGCGAATGTAGCGAACAAGTCGTTCAAGAAGTTATCTCTGATGCTTCGCGCCGCTCTGACCTGGTAACGAATAATCGCAACTTGCGCAACAAAGAAGACGAACAACATCCACGCGATGGAAGCAGTACCTTCGCCAATGTCAGATAAGCACAAGCAGAGAAACCAGGCGAACCACGTGCAAGTAGCAACAACAGCGTAGATTGTACCCATGACATCGTCGTTGTACGCGGCGACTGCGGCGGTCTTGAGACCTTTGTATGGGAAGAACAAGGCGATGATGTTCGATTTGAACCTATCGCCCGCCGACGGCGATTGCGCAGGCATGCCTTCCGGGCTGTACAATTCGAGAATGTCCAAGGAAGACACGACGAAACCATGTCTTTGCGCCATGATATCTTCGTCTCTCATTTCACGTTTCAATGCGCGATAAAGCGACGTGCAGCAGTAGCAGATGGCGATCGTGTACGGTAAACCGGCGACAATAGAGACGCCTTGAATCGTGCTCAATCCCGCGTCCGAAGCGGAAAGCAACGCTTGCGCGGTGGCAGCTTCCGTAACGGCCCAGTAGACGCGTTGAATCCACGGCGGGTTCTCGTGGCCCTGCGCGGAAATGATATCGTCGACGTAGGAACCAGAATCAGACGAAGTCACGAAGTAGAACGTGATACCGATTAACACCAACAAGTGCATGAACGTCGTCAATTTGCCGTACGGGGCCATGACGTCGAGAATGCGGTCGTTGGATGACCTACAGGAAAGTAAATAATAACCCTTATCGGCGAGCGCAATGGCAGCGTCGGAAGACGGAGCGCCACCAGTGTAACCAGATGCAGCACAGTCAATGCTCCAGTTGGACTTGTCGACTGTAACATCCAACGCCATTTCAGCCGCGCGTTGCATTTTGATACCGAGAGAACCAAAGAAGGTCAAGAAAATGAACGAAAACAAGATCGGCGCGATGAAAGCACCTTTAATGACCTGTCCGACAGTTCTACCTTTGGAGATTTTTGCGATAAACATGCCGACGAACGGCGCCCAGGAGATCCACCAGCCCCAGTAAAAGATGGTCCAACCGTCCATCATCCACGACGGTCCGGAGTCGTACTTCTCGATGGCGAGAGCAGAGGACGTTTCGATGCCGGTAGCCTCATAGAGCTTGTCGCTCAAGGAATCTTTGCCCCAAAGCAAGGATTTACCTTCGTATTCGTACCCGTTATCGAATTCTTGGTTCAATTGCGTCCACGTGCCGCACTTGAAGCCAACTTGGATCACCCACGTCATGTACGTGCCAACCGCCTCGACGAAGGAGTTGAGGAGGAACCACGTGTTGTCGCAAACGGTAACCAAGACGAGCAAGACCAGACCAATGGTGAAAGTGAACAACGACAACGATTTGATACCACGTTTAAGACCGAGAAGGACGGAGATCGTCGCGACTGCGGTAATAATCCAGATGATGCCGGTTTGCGTCTTTTGGTTGACTTCGACGGAGCCGTCCAAACGGGCGAGAACCGAGTTGATTTGAGAGACGCCCAAACCTAAGGACGTGCACACGCCAAAGGTTGTGCAAGAAATGGACAAAGCGTCGATTAAATCACCAGCGAAACCTCTCGTGTGATCACCAATCAACGGATGAAAGGCGTTACGCATGGTCATTGGCAAACCTTGTCGATGGCAGGTGACGCCGAGCGTCAACGCGACGACAATGTAAGGAATCCAGCCGTGAAGGCCCCAGTGAAAGAGCGTTTGAAAAATAGCTTGTTGGGCTTTTTGATCATCGTTCGTCACTGGAATACTTTGTAAATTAGCCGATTGACGGTAGTGATAGATTGGTTCGGAGACTCCGTAATAGTAGAAGCCTACCCCGATTCCGCAGGAGAAAAGCATGGAAAACCAGGCGAAATCTGAAAATTCAGGTTTATCGTCGTCTCTGCCCAACTTGATGTTCGCGTACTTCGTAAACAGAAGCCAGAGCACAAATATGAACCAAACATCTTGGGTCAAGATGTACATCCACGAGAAGTTGACCGTGATCCACTTTTTCCATCGGTCAAACTCAGTCGGGAGTTTCGGATTGGTATGGTTTTCGTCGTCAATCAATACGGCGGCGACGAAGCCCCACAACACGAGAGATGCGAGCAATGAGGACACCCAGTTGAATCGAAGAAACCTGTTTGAGTTTATATAATAACAGAGTTTATAAGTAGAGGTTAGTTTTAAAAGCACAAAAAGTTTGGTGTATTCCTTGTTTTCTTCTTTCTTTGTTGTTTTTTGCCCCCAAACGTTTTTTTTTCGATTATTTTAAACTTCCTTCTGATGAGTCAGCACAGCCGTTTTGTGCGAGAGATTTGGTGCTGCGTCACCACCAAGGAGGGAAAATTCTCGATCATCGTCACCAATTCTTGACGACAACGCGACGATATGACGGCGGCGAATCAGTCGCGTCCAAACGAAGAAACCGCTCTCTTTTTGCGCGCAATCGATGACGTGAACGTTCAACTTCCATTTTAGACGGATTTTAGAACGAGTTTGAGGACAGAAAGACTCGCGCGCGAGTGAATACTAAAAGCAATGAAGCAATTTTGATAAGCAACACTCCCGAGTGTGACACTCAAATTCAAACGGAAAGAAAAAACAACATTTGATGATGATGATGTTGGGAATAAAAAAACGTACGGTTTTCCTCCGATATCGACGGAAATCCATCTGTTCTTACGAACGTGACGTTCGACGTTTTCGTCTTGCGAATAATCGTCGTGTCTCTTCTCTTTTTCAGCAGTCATATCCGACATATTTATTCTAGATATATACAAGACCTGTCGGAAATTTAATGAGATTCCTTTTGAAAATATCTAAAAACCCAAAAAAGAAGAAGAGTTTAGGGTATGTGGTTCAATTTTGACCCCCTAAATTTTACGGTCCTCTTTCTGTGTTCGATTGAATAAGAATAATAATTTAGAGAGTAATATAACAACAACAACAACAACAACAATCAAAATCAAAACAGAAACAAGAGCACGTGCAACAGCGCGAAATAGCCAATCAGTAAGACTCTTAAAGTCGGTCTTCGCTGTAAAAACACAGAAAACCGATCGAACATGTTCGCCGCTTGCAAGCAACCGCTCGATTGCAACGGCGGGCAAAACGTCAACGACTTGAACTTTCCTTGCAACGGAACGAACGAGTAGCTTCCACCGGAAATGATCGCGCCTTCGATATCGTTCAACATCGTCTCGTCGTCGTCGTCACCGTAATCTTCGTTCTTTTTATTGGTAAACCTGTGATGCGGCGACGGTTGCTTTTGTTCAGAGGCCCCGGTGTGCTGCGTCGTCGTCGCTTGTTGTTGTTGTTGCGCGGCCAAAGAGGCGGCTAAACGCGCGTCGAGCTGCGCTCTTTTTCCGCGCTCTTCTTGCAACTGCTCCCGCAAAACGTTCATACCTTGCAACTCTTGATCTAATCGAGACTTCAACTCGTGTAATTCTCTCTGTTGTTCCTGTTTTTCGCGTTCGAGTTCTTCCGCCGACGGGCCTCGTTGGACGTTTTCAGACGCTTGCGTCAAAGCCGCGTTCGCTTTCGACAGCTCTTCTTCCAAAAACGTCGCTCTTTCGCTCGCCGCGCGTAAAGCGTTTTCGTGTTCTTCCATTTTCATCTGCGCGCTCGTTTTAGATTCATGATCGAAATCTTTCAACTTTTGTTTCAGCTCCTTCGCTTTCGCCTTTTCGCGATCGAAACTTTCCAAAGCTTTTTCACATTCGGACATGAACATTTCCTTCTCCGCGTTGATTTCCTCCAGCTTTTCCGCGCTGTGCTCGATTTCTATCTTCATCTTTTGCACTTCAGAAACTTTCGCGTCCAACTCTTGCTTCAAACTCTCCGCAACCACGCGCTCTCGATTGCCTTCGTCTCTCGCTTCCGCAATCGTCGCTTGTAACAGTTGAATTTGCTCCGAGTGTTGTTCATTCGCCGCAGCTAAAGAGCGTTCATCCTGTTCCGTGAGTTTCTTTTTCAGCGTTTCAACTTCCTCGCGCACGAGTTGCATGTTCGCGTTCGCTTCGTTTAGCTCCATTTTCAATCGTTCCTCTTCGTTCAAGTTACTCGCGTTGTTCTCCTCGTAAAACGACTTCAAATCCGCAAACTCCTTTTCTTTCGCTTGCAGCTGTATCTTAGTCTCTCCTATTTCTCTCTCCGCGTTCGCCACGGCTTCGCGCGAGTGTGCTAATTCATTCTCTATTGAAGCAACTTTATCCGCGGAGGCGTTGCTTTCGACGATCAGATCGTCCACTTGCTTTTGAATGGTTTCTACGTGCGCCGACGCCTTCGCTTCTCGCTCGAGCACAGACGCAATCGTCGCGTCTTTTTCCGCGAGGAGCGCGACGTACTTCCCCTCTTCTTCTTGTTGTTGTTGAGGTGTTGTTGGCTCGGCATTCACCAACGCGTCTACGCGTTGTTGCAAATCGATCACTTCTTGCTCCTTCGCGCCGAGCGTTTTCTTCGTCTCTACGAGATCGGCTTGAATAGACTTGCCCTTTTTGACGGCTTTTTGGACTTTCTCCGATTGCGCGTTTTTCAATTTGGTCATCTCTTCTAAATCGTTCAGAATCTTTTCATTTCGCGCGAATAATTCCCCTCGCTCGCTCTCCAAAGCATTGATTTTGCCTAAAAATGTAGCCTTTTCTTCCCGGAGTGAGTCTTCGTCCGATTTGTGCGCGTCGAAAGATTTCTCCAGATCGCCCATTTGCTTCTTATACTGGTCAATCTGCGCGATCAAATCGTAACGTTCGTTCGATACCGTTCTCGCGTCGAGTTCTAACTGCGCGATTTTCTCGTTCGCCTCTCCCAGCGTCGTTTTCGTTTCTATCAATTCGAGTTTCAATCTTTCCTCTTCGTTCAAGTTACTCGCGTTGTTCTCCTCGTAAAACGACTTCAAATCCGCAAACTCCTTTTCTTTCGCTCGCAAGGCAATGGTCGCTTCTCCGAGCTCTTTTTGAAGCTTTCCTAAGGCTTCTTCGTGCGCCGCGGACGAGCTATTCTCTAAATCATCTCTCTCCTTTCGCATAACTTCCAGCGCTTGCTCCGCTTCCGCGAGCTTTCTCTGCGCTTCATCGCGTTCGACGCCGAGTTGGAACTGTCCGGAAATCTCCTCCTGCGCGACCGATAACTCTTGCTCGAAGTGGTCGCACTTCGGTTTCAATTCTTGGTTGATTTCTCGCTCCAACTCTTCGCACTTTGGTTTCAACTCCTCGTTGATTTCGCGTTCAAACGCTTCGCATTTCAGTTTGATTGCCTCGTTTTCCTCCTTCGCGCGTTCAAACTCTGCGCGCAAGGAGTCAGTCGACTGCGCGTTCGCGTGTCGTAACTCCTCGACCTCTGTTTCTAAACTCATGCGCGTGCTCACTTCGTTTTCCAACTCGCGTTCCAACATCTTCGCTTTTTCCTCGCTCGTTTGCGCCGCCGTCGTCAATTCCTCCTTCAACGCGTTCGTTTGCTCTCGCAACGCGACAATTTCCTCCTTCAAACCTTCCTCGCCTCGCGTCGCGTTCGCCGCCGTGTCGTCGAACAGTTGCTTTAAATCGTCAAACTCTTCTCGTTTCGCGCGTAACTCTGATTTGACCGTTTCCGTTTCGTTTTCCGCGTCGTCGACTTTTCGCGTCATTTCCTCCATCTTTGCGTTTGTTTCCGTCAACTCCATTTTCAATCGCTCCTCTTCGTTCAAGTTACTCGCGTTGTTCTCCTCGTANAACGACTTCAAATCCGCAAACTCCTTTTCTTTCGCTTGCAACTGTATCTTAGTTTCTCCTAATTCTTTTTCCGCGTTGCCGCTTCTCTCGTTTGCGATTTCAATCGTCTTCACCAATTCTTCGCTTTGCGTCGTCAACGCGTCAAACGCCGATTTGATTTCGTCCCTCTCCGCTTGCATCGACTTGCCTTTCTTCACCGCTTTTTGCACCTTCTCTTGCAGCTCGTTGATCCTCTCCGTGGACTGCGTCTGAAAATTTTCCTTTTCCTCTTCCATTCGTTTTCTCATCTCTTCCATTTTCAAATCTTCAAACTCTTTCTTCTCCTTCTCCGTTTCCTCTCTCGCCTCTTCGTGTTTCTGTTTCAACTCGTCGACATCTTCCTCGAATTTCCTCTTCAACTTTGCGGATTCTTTCTCCACGGCTTCGCGGACGATTTTCTCAATCTCGTCTTGCATCACCATCGTCGTCGTTGCTTTTGTTTTTGTTTTTGAATCATCGTAAATCGTCGACGACGACGACGAGACCAACGCGTTTGGCGTGTGAAACTCTTCGTGTTGTTGTTGTTGTTCGAAAATTTCATCTCGTTTAGGTGTCGTCGTCGTCGTCGTCTGAATCGTCGTTTCTCCCTCTTCCTTCTTCTCTTTCTCTTTCTCTTTCTGTTGTTGTTGTTGTTGTTGTTGTTGTTGTTTTAACAATGACTTTCTCGCTTTGAACGTCTCTAATTTCTTTCTCCCGGCTTCCAACTGCGCCTGACGTTTCGCCTCGTCCGCCATACTTTCTTTTCAAAAGAAGAGAGAGAGAGAGAGAAAAAGAGAGAGTCGAAAGAGTGTGTGTGGTACTAAGACGACAAACGAATAATCTCTCTCTCTCTCTTTTATGTGTTTTAAGTGTCTTCTGTGTGTGTACGAAGAAGTGCGTGTGAAGAGTCGGATGAGAAAAGTAGTCTCTCTTCTTTTCTTTTCTTTTCTTTTCTCTTGTGTGTGTGTTGAAAAATGTTGAATTTTTCGATGCTGTGGAAGAATAAAAAAAAATTCAAAAAGTCCAAACACCAAAACAGAAGAGAGAAAGAGAGAGAAGACAAACTGACAAACGTGTCAAAAACTCCTTCTTCTTCATCAATCAATCAATAGTGTTGTGTTCTTCCCATAAAGAACAACACTCTACAAAGATGAGAACAAGTAGTCATCATCACGACGAGAACAACGACAACGACGACGACGACGAGAGGATTAAACTCGTCGTCTGGGACTTTGACATGACCATTCTGAGAATACACTCGTTCGCCAAACGCATTTCCGCGTTGGACGTTCCGAGAAGAGATTACGAGAGAGACTGCGCGGATGCGAATTTCTTCCGAGCGTTTTTACGAGAGATGAAACAGAAGTCAATCAAAGTTGCGATTGCCTCGTTCGGAAAGAGAGAGGTGATTGAAACGTACTTGAAATGTTTAGTGGACGGGAAGAAAGGAGACGAGGATTTAGCGGAGTACGCGTTCAATGAGAAAAAGAAAAGCATAGTGACGCCGAACGACGTGGGCGGAACAGACGGGTGTTCCATGAAGGACAAAAGTCGGATGTTGGATGCGTTGACGAAACGGTACGTGTTGTCGATGAACGAGGAAGATATTAGTAGTGCACAAGGAGAGGACCCGGTCGAATCGTCGTCGGCGGCGTCGTCTTTGTTAGGAAAAGCTAGGAAACAAGTTGTGTTTTTTGACGACGACGAGGACAACGTAAACGCGGCGAAAAAGTTAGGATACGCGTACGCCGTGCACACGCCGAACGCGTTCGAAAGAGAAAGTTGGAGAGAGTTGTATTGGAAAATACCAAAGTTGAGAGAGTTGTTTCCGGAAGTTGACGAAAATTTGACGCACTCGAAGACAAGGAAAGTTTTACAAATGTAATAATATAATGTAATTATAGGGGGTGACTTTGTTTTTTTTCCAGCATGCGTGCTAAATTTCCTCTTCTATTTATACCTAAATTAATTTACAAGCTCGATAAAGAAAACGTCACTCATCGACCTTGAAGTCTATCTAATAACCATCCATTCATAGGAATATCGTCGTCGTCGTCGTCTTTATCGTCACCATCCTCATCAGTTTCGTTACTGGAACTGTTTTTGTTTTTGACGTACTTGCTCGTTGAAATCCAGTGCGGACAATACGTCGCCAACACTTTCGGCGTCGTATCTACCCCAAACGACGGTTTCGGTCCGGATATGCAACACTCGTTCCAAACGTTCATTTTGCTCGACGGCCAAATCGAGACGTCGCCGTTTCCGCACGTCTCTGCGATGAGTTCTGCGACGTGCACCGCGTTGTTTATGTTTGCGCCTCGACCCCTACCGGTGGATAAGTTGCAAATAACTCGGCTCACGTTTTCGTTCGAAGAAGAAGAAGAAGAAGAAGACGGAGGATTTTTCAAGCGCTTCGATATGTTCTCCCATCGTTCTACTTCCATCAGTTGAGGGATGACGCGACTTTGGTCGTCGAATAAATCGACGATGATTAAATCAAACTTGACAGTATCGTCCGCGTCGCTCTTCTTCGTCTTGATATTCTCGAGCGCGTCTCCGACGCGCACGTCCACCAACGACCCTTTCTCTTTCAATTCGTTCAGACCGAAATGTTTCATCCCTAAATCAACGATCGCATCGTCCAATTCGTACCCAAACATCTTCACTCTCTTATTCGACGAGTGGTACAAGTCATCGATTAACCGCGCGCAGGTTCCGGCGCCCAATCCAAGAATAGCTACGTTTACGTCTTCTTCTTTGTCTTCTTCTTGGTCGAGTACTAACGCTACCGCTAACGCGAACAAGTCAAACACGCCTCCAGTTATCGTCACTTGAGGTAGCCTCGATTTCTTTTTCAAAGAAGATGAAGATGAAGAAGATGATATCGTCGCGTTCTGTTCGTCGTACACCGTCTTTGTAGATATCTCCACCCCGTTGTCCATTTTCCCTCGCATTTCCGATAAAACCGCATCCGGTGTCGTCGATCGTATTAAAATCGTCGTGTCTCGAAAGCTCGGGATTTCGTACTCTTCGTCGCAGTAATACACTTGCAAAGGCGCTCCGTGTTGACTCAGTTTTTCCTCCAGCAAGTGCATGTGTTTCTCTTCTTCTTTGTCTTTGTCTTCTTTCGATGAGGAAGCTGCTTCTGCTTTTACTCGTCGTCGACGAGAAAGAAAAGCCTTCTTTTCAAATCGATGACGATGACGACGACGATGATAGTGTTGTTGTTTCTGTTGTTGTTGTTGTTGTTGTTGTAAAATCGTCGAGCGTGCGCGAGGAGGAGGTGGTGTGCTCGTACATGTCGCAGATAAAGAAGGACCACGACCGCGCATATTCACAAGTTTTCGTTGTTGTTTTTCGTCTTACAAAAAAAAGGAGAAAATTTAGTATTTGAACGAACTCGTTTTTTTTCTCTTTTTTTTTTCCTCTAAAATCATCATCCTCACAACTGACGACGACGACGACTCTGATATAGTACTCTAAAATTTCGAAGAAAGAGATGAACGCAAACGTCGCAGCTCGGGTACGTCTGCATCGTCGTCATCGGCGTCAAAATTCTGTCGTCGTTCAATTATTCTATACGTAGTAGTATTCGTATCGCGCGCGCTTCTTTTTGTTGTCGTCTTTTGGACGATGATGATGATGATGATGGATTTTTCAAAAATCATTCATCTCTCTTCTGTAAAGCTTTGACTTTCTCTC
>JGI20151J14362_10001705_pt1 | contig 15844 bp, 5 predicted proteins | sample COG_01_FD_14362 | JGI IMG/M metagenome (IMG submission 14362)
CGCCCCGCACACTCGAGCCATGCCCGAAGCCACGACGTCCTCGTTCGACAGAGCCCCGGGCGAGTCCCCGTTACCGGGTACCGCGTTCGACTGGGTCCCGACGACGACGTACGAGGCGAAACACTTCGTCCGGCCGTCCACCGCCGAGCTCCCGGTCCGCGCGCCGGAGAGCACGCCGCTGGATCTCTTCGACGATCCCGAGCTCGAGACCAAATCTCCATCCGAATGGCTCCACTCGACGAATGACCCCACAAACGCCGATCAAACAAACTCGCACGTGAGCGCGGTGTCGAGGTACTTCAAGGAGCACGGGCAGTTCACGTGGGAGCCCTGCTTCGTGACCGGGTACGATGAACACACGGAGACGTACGCCATCGCGTGGAAGCGGGACCCGACGGTCACGAAGCGTGTGAAGCGATTGAATCTCATCTTTGACGCGGAGGATGCGAATGCGTTTCGTACGCGTCTGAACCGCGCGCGTTTGCTCCGTGACAGGCACGAACGCACGCTGCGGTACACCGCCGCGGCGAGTACGATGTTCGAGTACACGAACGACGATTTGTGCGATCGTCCCGAGTTTCGCGCTAAGATTGAAAAATCTTGCGACGGGTGCCGGCGGAATTTGACAAAGGCTTCCACCGCCCCGCCCGATCGCGTCCAGGCTTTCTGGGCCGAGAACCTCGCGGTGTACAGGCTCGCGCACAAGCGCTCGTACCTGGACCTCGCGCTTCGGGACGAACACAAGCGATTAAGGCTATCCGCCGCCGGAGTCGAGCCGCCGTCTGATTTCAACGAACCGATCAACTCGCGGGGATGCGCGCCGGCCGGGGCCGTCGGTCGCGTCGCCATCGGCGGACCGGGCCACAGGCACTACTGGAACACACACGGCGACGCCGGGACGTTCGCGATCGTCGCGGAGGAGATTGCGACGCTGTTACCGGACGCGGATGACGATTTTTTGGCGGCGCATAAAAGTTACTACGCCGGGTGCGACGTCCGCTTCGAGACGCTGGTGGACGTGGAGGCTCCAGAAGGCCTTCCAGACGCGCCCGTGACTCTCGATGCGTTCGAGAAGAAACAGCGCGCGCAGCTCACGCGGGTCTCCGAGCGCATGCGCGGCGAGTGCGTCATCACCGCGGTGAACATCTTGCGGGATCTCGAGCAGACGAAGCGCGCAAAGGCGGAAGCCGCCGCTCGGGCTCGGCTGGAACGGAAACTCGCCAAGCTCACGCCTGTTGAAAAGTCCATGTGGATGGACGCCAACGGCGAAGCCGTCGAGTCCAACATCCGATCCGAGGCGTCCAGTGTACTGGCGCGTGAGACGATGATGCCGCGGTTCCTGCGGTGCCTCACCATCGGCGCCCAGGACCAGGTGCGGACCGTGGTGCAAAATTCGGTGAGTAGCTATCTGGCGTTCTGGTCGCGGTTCGAGGGCGGGGACGTCGCCGTGTCCAACGACGTGCGTCACCACCTGCCGTTCATGAAGGTCACGTTGATGATTGAGAACGGGACGGTGGCGTACGATCCTCCGTTGGCGAAGGTGAAGGCGACGGCGCTGTCGATATTTGACGACATGATCGAGTCGGTTCGCGACATTCCCCGGATTCAATCGATGCTGGACGCGACGAGCCAATCGGAAACGTCCACGTCGAAGGTCACAGAGGATGACGTGGAAGGAAAGGTTGCGTCGGATGGGGTGGACTTCGAGAAGGTCCCGGCGCCGTCCAAAGATGAGCGCTTCGTCGTCGAGGCGAGGGCGGCGATTTGCTCGGTGTTGGATGAAAACTTCACGGGGCCGGCGGCTTTGGCCGAGAGCTACCGCGCCTTCGACGAGCTCATGGTGAAACCGGAGCCTGCGCTGGAGCCTGCGCCAGAGCCATCGGCGGAGAGCGTGGACGCGGAACCCGCGGCGGCGGTGGAGGGTGAGGTCCCAGAGGGTGAACCTGTCCCTGAGGGTGAACCTGTCCCTGAGGGTGAATCCGCTCCCGAGGTTGAAGCCGCCCCGAAGCCCGAGGCCGACGAGGACGAGGAGGAAGACGCCGAGCCCGAGCCCGAGGTTGAGCTCACGCTGGAGGACAAGGAGAACGAGATGCGGCGGCTCGCCTCCCTCGCGGCTTCGGTTGACGCGTGTTCCGAATCCTGGCTCACGTTTCGGTTCCTCGGCGTGTCGTGTTACGAGATCAAGGGGACGCTGATGGGCGAGGCGAACGCGCGACGCGACGCCATGTTGAAGGAGCTCACCGACGAGTTCCTGTTTGGGAGCACCGGCGTGCGGGACAGGTACGCCGACATCGCGGGCAAGCTGCGCGTGGAGGTGACCAACCCGGAGGAACTGGACAGGCTCCGGAAGGACATGGAGAAGGCTTTCACCGAACGCGACGGGTTACGGGCTGACCTGGACGCGTGCACCGCGATATGCGAAGTGCTCGAGCGCGCCTTTCACCATCCGTCGCTCGACGAGACGGTGTCGTCAGTGTACTGGGAGGCGATGACGTGGCCGAGCGTCATCACCGACATCGTCGCAGAGTGCGAACAGCGCGTGAAGGAGCTGACGAAAAAATTCAAAAAGGAGCTCAAGGCGGATAAAGAAACCCTCTCCGAGGATTGCCACAGCGCGCGGTTCGAGTACAACGAGTTTGTCCGCCTGGGCGACATCGACGCCGTCGAGGAGAGGCTGGTGCGCGTGGAGGCGATCGACGCGCATCACGAGGCACTCAAGGAGCGCCAGGAGTTGTACGCGGCGAGGCAGGAAATATTCGGTGAACGCGGCTCCCGGCCGAAGCACTTGGCGGAGCTCGTGAAGGACTTTGAGCCCTACGCGAACATCTGGAAGACGTGCGCGGACGTGACGCGGACGGTGCCGGAGTGGATCGAGGGTCCGTTCGCGTCGCTTGATCCCGAGAAGGTTTCCGGGATGGTTGAGGTTTGGGACAGGTCCACCAAGAAAAACTTGAAGGCGGTCGACGGGCCGCCGCGCGAAGTGGGCGAGGCGCTGCTCGCCAAGATTCAGAGCTTCCAGGAGCTCCTCCCGCTCGTCGTCGCCCTGCGCAACCCCGGTCTCAAGGACAGGCACTGGGCGAAGCTCAGCGAAGACCTCGGCTTTGCCGTCAACGGAAAGGACCCCAACTTTACCCTGCAAAAGGCGCTCAAGCTGGATCTCGTGACGCACATCGAGACCGTGGAGAAGGTGAGCGAGAGCGCGAGCAAGGAGTACTCGCTGGAGCGCACCCTCGACAAGATGCAAAAGGACTGGACCGGCGTGGTGTTCGACCGCAAGGCTTGGAGAGACACCGGCTCTTTCGTCCTCAACGCCACGGATGAAATTCAGATTTTGCTCGACGACCAGGTGGTCAAGGCGATGGCGATGAAGGCGTCGCCGTACATCGGGCCGTTCGAGGACCGCGCGCGGCAGTGGGAGAAGACGCTGCTCACGATCCAGGAGGTGCTCGACAGCTGGCTCAAGTGCCAGAACGGCTGGCTGTACCTGGAGCCCATCTTCGGCAGCGACGACATCATGCAGCAGATGCCCACGGAGGGCCGCAAGTTCAAGACGGTCGACGTTCAGTACCGCAAGATGATGGAGAAGCTCAAGATCACCGCCGACGTCGTCGTCGTCGGCGCGGACGAGGAACTCTTGAACCAGCTTCAGCAGTCCAACGTGCTCCTGGACGACGTCAACAAAGGCCTGTCCGAGTACCTCGAGACGAAACGACTCGCGTTTCCCAGGTTTTATTTCCTCTCCAACGACGAGCTCCTCGAGATTTTATCGGAAACTAAGGACCCGCTGCGCGTGCAGCCGTTCCTCAAGAAGGTGTTCGAGGCGATCCACGCGCTGGAGTTCCAGGAGGACCTGGAGGCGACCGCGATGATCTCCGAGGAGGGTGAGAAGATTGAGTTTAAAAATTCATTCAACCCGAACACGGCGGGCGGCCAGGTGGAGAAGTGGCTCACGGAGTGCGAAGCTGCGCAGCGCGAGACGGTCGCGGAGGTCTGCCTCCATTCCTCCGAAGCGTACGCGCAGTCGCCGCGCACGGAGTGGATGATCCAGTGGCCCGGGCAGGTTGTCCTCTGCATCGGGTCGCTCTATTGGACCTCTGAGACGGAAGAGGCGCTGCGCACGGGGACCATGCCGGAGTACGCCGAGAAGTGCACCGCGCAGCTCATGGACATCGTGGAACTCGTCCGCGGGCAACTGACCAAGCTCCAGCGTAAAACTCTCTCCGCGCTCGTGGTCATCGAGGTTCACGCGAGGGACGTCGTGGCGCAGCTCGCTAAGCAAGGAGTGGCGTCGCCCGATGACTTTGAATGGGCGTCGCAGCTTCGGTACACGTGGGACGAAAAGGAGGAAACGGGCGAACCTGGAGTGATGGTCCGCATGATCAACGCGGCGGTGTGGTACGGTAACGAATACCTCGGCAACTCGTCCCGCCTGGTGATCACGCCGCTGACGGACAGGTGCTACCGCACGCTGATGGGCGCGGTGCACCTGGACGTGGGCGGCGCCCCCGAGGGACCGGCGGGTACGGGCAAGACGGAGACCACCAAGGACCTCGCGAAAGCGATCGCGATGCAGTGCGTGGTGTTCAACTGCTCCGACGGGTTGGATTACCTGGCGATGGCGAAGTTCTTCAAGGGTCTGGCGGCGTCCGGCGCGTGGGCGTGCTTTGACGAGTTCAACCGCATCGACCTCGAAGTTCTCTCCGTCATCGCGCAGCAGATTCTGACAATCACGCGCGCCAAGGCTGCGAAACTGGAGGTGTTCGACTTCGAGGGCACCCGCCTTCCACTGCGTCGCACAGNGCNNNGTGTTCCATCACCATGAACCCCGGCTACGCCGGTCGCTCCGAGCTCCCCGATAACCTCAAGGCNCTTTTCCGGACCGTCGCGATGATGGTCCCGGATTACGCCATGATCGGCGAGATCATCCTCTACTCGTTCGGCTACCTCGAGGCTCGAGACATGGCCCGCAAGCTCGTCGCCACGTACAAGCTCTGCTCCGAGCAGCTCTCATCGCAGTCTCACTACGACTACGGCATGCGAGCGGTCATCTCGGTGCTTCGCGCGGCGGGCGCCGTCAAGCTCAAATTTCCCGACGAGGACGAGTCGGTGCTGATGCTCATCTCGTTGAAGGACGTCAACCTGCCCAAGTTCCTCGCGCCGGATATTCCGCTGTTCAACAACATCCTCAGCGATCTCTTCCCCGGGGTGGTGCTCCCGGAGCCTGATTACGACCACATGCGGGCCAGCGTGATGAAGGAGTGCGTCAAGGCGAATTTGCAGCCGACTCCCGTGTTCATGGAGAAGCTCTTCCAGTTGTACGAGATGATCTTGGTGCGGCATGGGCTGATGCTCGTCGGTTACTCGTACGGCGCCAAGACTAGTATGTACCAGATGCTCGCGGGCGCGCTCAACGACCTCAAGGCTCAGGATCTCCTCGACGAGAACCGGGTGAAGATCGTGGTGATCAACCCAAAGTCCATCTACATGGGTCAGCTGTACGGACAGTTCGACCCGGTGAGCCACGAGTGGCAGGACGGCGTGTTGGCCAAGAAGTTTCGGGAGTGCGCGGTTGATACCAGCCCGGACCGCAAGTGGGTCATGTTCGACGGCCCGGTGGACGCCATCTGGATCGAGAACATGAACACCGTGCTGGACGATAACAAAAAACTGTGCCTGATGTCCGGCGAGATTATCCAGATGAGCGGCACCATGAACATGATCTTCGAGGTTCAGGATCTCGCCGTGGCGTCTCCCGCGACGGTGTCGAGGTGCGGTATGATCTACGTTGAACCGTCGAGCATGGGATGGGAGCCGCTGAAGGACTCGTGGATGAACACGCTGCCGCCTCTGATGACGCCGCACAAGCCGAGGCTCGAGGAACTGTTCACATGGCTGGTCAAGCCCTGCATGGCGTTCGTGCGCAAGAACTGCAAGGAGCTCATACCGACGTCAGACATCAACCTGCCGTTCGCGCTCATGAACATCTTCGACTCGATGATTGACGAGTTCAGGGTGGAGCTCGACGAGGGCGTGGATTTCGACGAGGACGTCATGACGCCGAAGGATCAGAAAATCTTCGTCGACTGCGTCTTCCTGTTCTCCACAGTGTGGTCCATCGGAGGTACCACCGAGAACGAGGGACGGGAGAAGTTTGACTTTTTCCTGCGCAAGCTCGTCGACGGCAAGGTTGACCCATCGCCCGATCGAACAGATTTCGACCTCGGTCCCGGTTTAGAGATTACGCCGCCCACAGAGAAACGCGTCGCCAAGGCTTTTCCCAAGGCGACCGAGGGCAGCGTCTACGACTTGCACTTCGAGAAGGACAAGTTCCGCTGGACCAACTGGCTGAAGACGGTCAAGGATGAGCCCATTCGCGAGGAGCTCGAGTTTCAAAACATCGTCGTCACCACAATCGATACCATTCGGTACCGATACATTTTCGACGTGTTGGCGACTCACGGCAAGCACGTGCTCTTCGGCGGGCCCACGGGCACCGGTAAGACGGTGTACATCAAGCAGTCGCTCGACGCCATGGATAAGGACAAGTGGACCAACATTCAGAGCACGTTCAGCGCGCAGACAAACGCCAACCAGATTCAGGATATAATCGACAACAAGCTGGACAAGCGCAAGAAAGGGGTGTTCGGCCCCAAGCAGGGAACCCGCGCCGTCGTCTTCATCGACGATCTCAACATGCCCATGCTCGAGGAGTACGGAGCGCAGCCACCGATCGAGATCATCCGCCAGTGGCTCGACCACGGCGGCTGGTACGACCGCGAGGAGCTCACGATGCGAAAACTCGTGGATATCCAATTCTGCGCAGCCATGGGTCCGCCGGGCGGAGGCCGCAATCCCGTCACGCCCCGCATGCTCCGCCACTTCAACCAGATCTCCATCTGCGACTTCGACGACGACTCGTTACGCCGAGTGTACACGGCGATCACGGACTGGTGGTGCAGAAGGGCGAGCGTCCCCAAGGACGTCGGTCTGAAGCTGCCGGGTAAGTTGGTGGAGGCGACGCTGGAAATTTACAACACGATCAAGCGGGAGCTGCTGCCCACGCCGATGAAGTCGCACTACACCTACAACATGCGCGACATCAGCAAGGTTTGGCAGGGTGTCTCCATGATTGGCGAGGCGCCGCAGAACCAGCTCGAGCTCATCCGGCTGTGGTCCCACGAGACCCTCCGCGTGTTTCACGACCGGCTGGTCAACGACGAGGACCGCATGTGGTTCTTCGACTTTCTCAAGCAGATGGTGGATAGGCACACGGGGCAAAAGTTCGATAAAGTGTTCGCCGCGTGGGACTTTGACAAGAACGGCACCGTGGACATCGTGGAGCTCCGCCGGCTGATGTTTGCAAACTTTATGGACGGCGCCGGAGCCGAGGGCAAGTACGCCGAGGTCAAGGACGTCGACGCGATGCAGAAGCTCGTGGAGGAACAGCTCGTGGAGTACAACCAGAGCGGTAAGATGCGAATGGACCTGGTGCTCTTTTTGTACGCGGCGGAGCACATCTGCCGCATCAGCCGCGTCATCCGGCAGAATCTCGGCAACGCGCTGCTCGTCGGCGTCGGCGGCAGCGGACGGCAGTCGCTGACGCGAATCGCCGCGTTCATGGCCGAGTACGAGGTTTACTCGATCGAGATCACCAAGTCATACACCCAGGTGGAGTGGCGCGATGATCTGAAGAACGTGCTGCGCAAGGCTGGCGGCGAGGGCTCTCCCACCGTTTTCCTCTTCAACGATACCCAGATCAAGATGGAGTCCTTCTTGGAGGATATCAACAACATCCTCAACACCGGCGAGGTTCCCAACATGTTCGCCAAGGATGAAACCGCGCAGGTGATTGACATGGTCACGCAACGCGCGGTCAAGGCTGGCGTCAACGCCGGCTCCCGCGCGGATTTGTTTCAGTTTTTCGTGGATGAGTGTCGGCGAAACCTGCACATGGTTTTGTGCTTCTCCCCGGTCGGCGACGCGTTTCGCGAGCGCCTGCGCAAGTTCCCGTCGCTGGTCAACTGCTGCACGATCGACTGGTTCAGCGAGTGGCCGGAGGATGCGCTGCGCTCGGTGGCGTCCCAGTTCCTCAAGGACGTCAAGATGGACACCGACGACATTCGCGCGTCGACGCTGGACATGTGCATGCAGTTCCAAGTGGACGTCCGCAACCTCGCGGCCAAGTTCCTCGCCGAACTCGGCCGATACAACTACGTCACCCCGACGTCGTACCTCGAGCTCATCGGCACCTACCGCAGGCTGCTCAACGAGAAGCGCGACGAGGTGCAGACGATGATCAACAGGTACGAGGGCGGCTTAGCGCAGATTTACGAGGCGGAGGACTCCGTCGCAGTCATGAAGACGGAACTCATCGACCTCCAACCCGTGCTCGAGCGCACCGCGGTGGAGACCGAGGAGATCATCAAGCAGGTGAACGCCGAGACCATCGACGCGGACAAGGTGAAGGCTGACGTCGCCAAGGATGAGGCGTACGCCGCGGAGCAGGCTGCCAACGCCGAGGCGATCAAGGTTGAATGCGAGACGGAGCTCGCCGCCGCCATTCCCGTCCTCGAATCCGCGATCGCCGCGCTGGACACGCTGACCAAGGAGGACATCACGTACATGAAGGCGTACAAGAACCCGCCGGAGGTTGTCAAGATGGTCATGGAGGCTGTCTGCATCCTGCTCAAGGTGAAACCCGCGATGGTGAAGGATCCCAAGGGTGGCGTCAAGAAAATCGCAAACTACTGGATCCCAACGCTGAAGCTCCTCGGCGACTCCCAGTTCCTCGACAAGCTACGGGGCTACGACAAGGACTCCATCCCGAACAAGATCATCAAGCAGATCAAGCCCTACGTCGCCCGCCCGAGTTTCAACCGGAGAAGGTCAAGGAGGTGTCCGCGGCGGCGTATGGGTTTTGTTGCTGGGTCCGGGCCATGGAGGCTTACGACTCCACGGTCAAAGTCGTCGAGCCGAAGAAGAAGAAACTGGCGCAGGCGCAGGAGGAGTACGAGGGTCTCATGGTCGGTCTCAACGAGGCGCGCGGCAAGCTCAAAGAGGTTGAGGACAAGGTCCAGGCTTTGAACGATAAGCTGACGGCGATGCAGGACAAAAAGGCGCAGCTCGAGTTTGACTACGACATGTGCGGTAAAAAACTCGTTCGCGCCGAGAAGCTCATCGGCGGATTGGGCGGTGAAAAGGAGCGATGGAAGCAAGTCGCCGCGGGTTTAAAGGTTGATTACACCAACCTCACGGGCGACGTGCTGCTGTGCGCCGGGTACATCGCGTACCTAGGGGCTTTTACTCAGCCGTACCGCGAGGAGGTTCTCGGGAAGTGGATCGAGCAGTGCAAAGCTGGGGGCATACCGTGCTCCGACACGTTCAAGCTCATCACCGTCCTCGGTGAGCCGGTTAAGATTCAGCAGTGGGCCATCGACGGCCTTCCCAACGATTCCTTCTCCGTGGACAACGGCATCGTGATGAACAAGTCGAGGCGCTGGCCTTTGATCATCGATCCTCAAGGCCAGGCGAACAAGTGGATTCGCAAGATGGAGCAGCCGCGTAACCTGGTCGTGGTCAAGCTCACGGACGGGGACTTCATCCGCAAGCTCGAGAACGCCATCCAGTTCGGTAACCCGGTCTTGCTGGAGAACGTGGGCGAGGAACTCGACCCCACGCTGGAACCCCTCTTACTGAAGAGCACGTTCAAGCAAGGCGGCCAGATGGTGATTCGACTCGGCGACTCCACCATCGAGTACCACCAGGACTTCAGGTTCTACATCACCACCAAGTACCGCAACCCGCACTACCTGCCGGAGATCTCAGTCAAGGTGACGCTGGTGAACATGATGATCACCACCGACGGGCTGGTGGACCAGGTGCTCGGCATGGCGGTGGCGAAGGAACGGCCGGATCTCGAGGAGGAGAAGGCTCGGCTCACCACCGAGGGCGCCGAGAACGCGCGTCAGCTCGCGGAGGTTGAGAACAAGATCATCGAGGTCCTCGGGTCCTCCGAGGGCAGCATCTTAGAGTCGGAGACGGCGATCGACGTCATCACCAACGCCAAGGAGCTCTCCAACGAGATCAACCGGAAGCAAGCCATCGCCAAAAAGACGGAGATCACCATCGACGAGACTCGCGAGGGATACAGGCCCCTCGCCGTGCACGTCGCGCACCTCTTCTTCCTCGTCGGCGAGCTCTGCAACATCGAGCCCATGTACCAGTACTCGCTGGCGTGGTACGTCAACCTCTTCAACCACGCACTCGAGTTTGCGCCCCGATCCGATGACTTACAGAAGCGTCTGGATAACCTCATCGAGTTCTTCACCTACTCGCTGTATAAGAACATCTGCCGGTCGTTGTTCGAGAAGGACAAGCTGCTCTTCTCGTTCACCCTCGCCGCGACGATCTTCACGTACAAAGGGACGCTGGATCCCGGCGAGTACCGCTTCTTGTTGACGGGTGGCTTGGGCCAGAAACCGGGCGCCGATGAACTCCCGTGCAAGTGGCTGAACAAAAACCTCTGGCTGGAGATGCTGCGTCTATCCGACCTCCCCGCGTTCGACGGCTTTGCCGATTCGTTCAAGTCATCACCCGACGCGTGGCAGCACATATACGACAGCGCCACCCCCGAGTCCGAGGAGCTACCGGCGCCGTGGCGCGATACGCTGGACGACTTCCAAAAGCTCATCGCGCTGCGAACGGTTCGCCCTGATAAACTCACGCGCGCGGTGCAAATCTACGTGGATAAGAGCATGGGCCGGAAGTACATCGAACCCCCGCCGTTCGACCTGGAGCAGTGCTACAACGACTCCACGTGCTTCACGCCGCTCGTGTTCATCTTATCGCCGGGGTCGGATCCGATGGACTCGCTGCTGAAATTTTGCGCCGCGAAGGACATCTCCATGGAGACGCTGTCGCTGGGCCAAGGGCAAGGTCCCAAGGCTGAAGCCTTGATCGCGAAGGGCGCGGTGGACGGCACATGGGTGGTGCTTCAGAACTGCCACCTGGCGGTGTCCTGGATGACCACGCTGGACCGCATATGCGAGGAGTTTGTCACCGCCGACGCGCCACCGCACGAAAACTTCAGGCTGTGGCTTACCTCGTATCCATCCCCGCACTTCCCCGTCGCGGTGCTCCAGAACGGCGTGAAGATGACCAACGAACCCCCGAAGGGCCTCCGCGCGAACATGATTTCCAGTTTCCAGAACGATCCCATCAGCGACGAGGAGTTTTTCGAGGGGTGCGCCAGGCCGGCGGAGTGGAAGAAGCTGCTCGTCGGGCTGGCTTTCTTCCACGCCTACGTCCAGGAGCGGCGCAACTTTGGCCCACTGGGCTGGAACATCCCGTACGGCTTCAACGACCCGGACTTAAAGATCTCGTTGCGGCAACTACGGATGTTCCTCGACGAAGCGCACGAGGACCAGCCCCTCGCGGTGCCGCTGAAGACTTTGGTGTACCTCATCGGCGAGTGCAACTACGGCGGAAGGGTGACGGACGCTCACGACCGCCGATGCCTCATGTCGATCCTCACCGACGAGGACGGCGGGCCGTTCCACGTCAACATCATGGACGATGACTACGCGTTCTCACCCTCTGGGAGCTACCGCGCGCCCGTGGAGGGTGACCACGCGTCCTACATTGACTTTTTCAAGCAAATGCCAATCGCGGCGGATCCCGAAGCTTTCGGGCTCCACGCCAACGCGGACATCACCAAGGACCAGCAGGAGACCGATTTGATGTGCAACTCCATCTTGCTCACGCAGGGTAACGCCACGAGCGGCGGGGGTAAGAGCAAGGAGGAGACGCTTGGTGAGCTCGCCGCGGAGATTGCGCAGTCCATACCTCCCGTCTTTGACCTCGAGGTTGCCAATTACAAGTACCCCGTGGAGTACTACGAGTCCATGAACTCCGTGCTGTGCCAGGAGCTCGTCCGGTATAACCGGCTGTTGGAGGTGATCCACGCGAGCATCGGCTCCTTCCAGCTGGCGCTGAAGGGCCAGATCGTCATGACTGGGGAGCTGGACGCGCTCGGCAACGCCATGTTCGACGGGAAGATTCCCGCGATGTGGGCCAAGAAGTCGTACCCGAGCCTCCAACCACTGGCTGCGTACATAAGCGAGCTGGTCAGAAGGCTGGAGACGCTCCAAAAGTGGATCGACGAGGGCGCGCCGCCCATGTTTTGGATCACCGGGTTCTTCTTCACCCACGCGTTCCTCACCGGCGTGCTCCAGAACTACGCCAGGAAGTACAAGCTCCCGATTGACACCGTGGTGTTTGACTTTGAAGCCATGCCGGCGAGCCACGACTTCACGGTGAAGCCCGAGGACGGCGCGTACTGCAACGGCATGTTCCTCGAGGGCGCCAAGTGGTCGGACGAACAGATGACGCTGGTGGAGAGCGACCCGAAGGTTCTGTTCACCGACATGCCCGTCTTTTGGTTCAAGCCCACCACCAACGACAAACGAGCGGAATTTCCAAACTACCTGTGCCCAATCTACAGGACGGCGGAGCGCCGGGGCGTGTTGGCCACGACCGGCCACTCGTCCAACTTTGTCATCAACCTCACGGTCCCGAGCGACAAGCCCCAGAACCACTGGATCAAGCGCGGCGTCGCGGGGCTCCTGTCGCTGTCGTACTGAGCGTACGTACGACTCTTAAGCGGGACCGTTCGAAGGTGTCGACGAGATGTAAACTTATTTAGAATTAAGAATTGATATAGACATTCAACCCACTCTATCGCCCCGACAGCGCCCCGACCAACACCCCGGCGCCCACCGTGAGCGCGGTCCCCACCAACACCGGGTTATCCCCGCTCCAAAACTTGGGCGTATTCCTCGCCTTTCGTATGACGTCCTCGAGCGATTCTTCCACCTCCCTGGTCACGCCGCCCTCGGTGTCCTGAAGCCTCGTGACCGTCTTGACACTTACGTTCGTTCCCCTCTCCGCAAGCTCGCCTTCACCACCTTCCGTGCTTCCGTCCTCCCTTAATAAGAACCTGGTCTCCGGGTCCACCTTGGCGAGCCACTTCTGGTAGAAGAACCGCTCCACCGCGCGGCTGTCGTCGTCCTTGAGCTCCTCGAGGTAATCTCGGAGTTTGCCAGACTTTTTGTTCACCGCCAGGTTGACGCGCGCGCCCGGGACGAGCACGTACCACCAGTACGCGACCATGACGCCGGTGAACCCGAGAACCACGAGCTGGGACGTGAGCATGGAGGTGTCCATGGGGCTCGGGACGTAGTCGGCGCCGGTGAGCAGCGCGGTCTCGGGGTTGGACGCGGCCACGGTGACTGTCGACAAAGACGGCCTCGACAACGCGGGTCCTCGATGGAGGCGTGGAGCCCGGGGCGCGCCGACGGATGCGCATCGACGACGCGGCGCGACGGCGGACGCGACGATGCATCGGTGTGTGCGAGCCGCCGGTCGATGGGCGACACGGCCCACCGCCGTACTGGAGACCGCCGCGTGTGACATGGCTTGTGATGACCGTCGACGTGTCGGCACCAAAGCGAAAGACAAAAATGCCGTGGAACTCTCCGCCTGTGCTTTTTACCGTTGATGAATTTGTGGCAACCAAAAGCACACAGCTGGTACAGTCAGACGGCACCATGAGAAAATTACAAATCCCAAAATTGCGATCCAATTTTGTGACTGGGTCACGTGCAGTTGTGGACCGGTCGTTTCCCGCCGAGCTGGCGCATTCTCGTGAAAGTGCCCGAACCTTTTTGAAAATATCAATTCGGTTGACGCGCCGCGCCTCTTGCCAGAATACGTCGCGCGCGCCACGTATACGACCCGCGGGTGACGCTGAAACGCCTCTCGCGTGTACACCGAAGCCGCATCGATCCTTCTCACGTCCAGAGCGTGCTCGCGCCTGTCCGATAAGCGCGGTCTCCGAACCGCGTTGACAACGCTTTTTCCAGTTTTCCCGGGAGAAATTTGATGACGAGTGTCGCCGCCCTCGTCGGCCGCGCGCCGACCATCGCGCGACTCCGCGGGGCTAAGACCGCGCGGGTTGGTTCAAACCGCGCGGTGGCGACCGTTCAACGCCGGTCCACGCGGCGATCGAGCGTCGTCGTGAACGCCGGGCGGTCCGACTTTACGGTCCCCGACCGAATGCTGTCGCTCGACGACGTGAAGGTGCGCGAAGCCCCGACTTTTCGTCGTCCCGACCGACGCCGCCTCCCCTCCCCTCCCCGCACGCTCGTATGGAACCCACGAACCTTAATACGTTTCCGCCACGTCTCACCGTTCGCACTGAACTGACGCGATCCCCGACTCCGATTCATTGTCGCGCGCAGAACCTCCGCGCATCCCCGGCTTCCAACGAAGCCGCGGCGAATAACATCGTCGCGAAGCCAACGAGCGTCGATGAACTTCAAAAGACCACCGGAGTCGTTCAGTACACGCTCACCTTCCGCACCGGTACCAAACGCGGCGCCGGGCTCTCCTCCCGCGACGGCGGCGTCACCGTCATGCTCATCGACGAGGACGGCCGCGGCTTTGTCCAGCGCATCGACCGCTACCCAGACATGGACGTCCCGTGCGACGAATCCATCGATCCNTCTGCGAACCAAAACTGTGAACCCATCGGCATCTACAGCTCCCCGCGGTTCGAGCGCGGCGCGGAGGATACCGTGACGTTCGACGCCCCCGACCTCGGGTTACCCGCCGCGATGTGGATCTCCCCGGAGGACAAAGGGATGTGGTACGTCGACGAGGTTGAGCTCCGATGCAGCGACGGGAGCGCGATGGCGGTCCAGGCGGAGTCGCAACGACGGGGCGCCATCGTGAGTTACCCGTGCGACGATTGGGTCGGCGGGACGAACCCGGACGACGCCGCGCTCGAGCTGAGGCCCAACGGCTTCTTCAAGATGACGTCCGAGCAGCGGACGCGGATGCGTGAGGATGGCTTGCGCGAGTACGGCGAGATGAAGTTTAAGATGCTAACGGCGACTGGCGCGGCTGTGGCGCTCGGCTGCCTCGCCACGGCGTCCATGTCCGGTGGCCACGGCGACAGTGACCACCTCGAGCTCATGCGCTCCTTCGCGTCCGGCGGCGGCGTCGGGCTCATCTACCTGTACATGCTCACCAGGTCCGTCGACACCATCGGACCCGGCGACGCCAAGAAGCCGTTTCATGAGATGCTCCTCGACGCCGTCACGGGCGTCGCCGCGTCGGGGCCCGTTCGTCTGTTGATGCTCGCGCTGATGGGCACGTGGGGCGCGAGGTACGTGGAGGCGACTGACGTGGCGCACCCGCACTACGGCGACTTCTTCGCCGCCGTCCTAGGGTTCTTCTCCTACAAAGCCGGCGTTTTGATCGCGGGATTCAGCGGCGTCGATTTCAGCGCGGCGGATGCGGACATCGCGGTGCAGCCCGTGCCGGTTCGTATCGTGGAGCAGCCGAGGCGCGTGCCGGGCGCCGCGGTGACACGCACGTTCAAGGGCAGGCCGGGTGCCAGGTGAAGGCGTTGAACGTGACCTATGTACCCTATATGTACCCTCTTGTATTTTCGCGTTTGTATTGCAAAACAAAGACACCGACTCTCGACTCGCCCGTCGTTCACAGAGACAAAAAATCAATTTGATCGCGCACTCGGTCCGCGCTCAGTCCCGGTTCCACCCGCCTTCCTCCTCGCCAAACTGGTTCTTCGGCTTCCACATGCGAACCCTGTTCCGGTCGCCGCCNCCGCGCTCGCCAGAGGAGTCGCGGGACTCCCGACGGAAACCGCCGCGATCCTCCCGGGAATCGAACCCGCGCTCGTTCCGATCGTCGAACCGACCCCTATCCCCTCCGTCACGGTCGTCCCTCCCGCGGCTCCAACCGCGGCCGCCGCCTCGAT
>JGI20151J14362_10001708_pt1 | contig 15811 bp, 8 predicted proteins | sample COG_01_FD_14362 | JGI IMG/M metagenome (IMG submission 14362)
CTGACTTGGTCGGGGTTCCCGCACTTCCCGCGTGTCGCACGGCGGTGACTTGGCGGACCGACGCGGTGACCCTCGCGACGTACCCCGTGGGATCTGACTCATCCGTCCCACCCTCGGGCGCGGACCACTTCACGCACGAGGAGCCGTACCTCGCCAAGGTTGCCAAGTGCGAGGTCATGACCAACCTTGAATCGGACCGTAGGGTGCTTCACGTCGAGTTTGACGTCGGCGGCGCGAAGGGTCTCGACTTTGAACCCGGCGATTCCGTCGGCGTTTTACCGACGAACGACGCCGCGACGGTCGACGCGCTGACGAGCAGGCTCGGACTGGACCCCGCTGCGGTGTTCGAGTTGGTGTGGGCCGAGGGTCAGGCTCCGTCGGCTGACTGCGGGGCTCCGCTGCGGCACGTTCGGTGCCCGGCATCCGTGAAGGACGCGCTCACTCACGCCGTGGACGTGACGAGCCAGCCGCGTAAGTCCCTGCTTCGCGTGCTCGCGGAGGCGTGCACCGACGCGGGGGAGCGCCGCGACCTCCTGACGCTGTGCTCCAAGGGTGGACGCGACGAGTACAAGGCTCGGTGCGGCGACGAGTGCCCCTCGCTGCTCGACCTGCTGCGTTCGCACCCGTCGTGTAAGCCCGGCTGGGCCGAGCTCCTCGACGCGCTCCAGCCCCTCCAGCCCAGGATGTACAGCATCACGTCCGCGCCCGAGGCGCACGGCGGCGTGCCGGCCGTGGCGTTCTCCGTCGTCAAGTTTGCGACTCCGAGCGGCGCGCAAAGGGAGGGCGTCGCGACCAACTGGTTGGACCGCGGCGTCTCCGCGGAAAACTTCCGGGTCCCGCTGTACGTCAAGAAATCCACGCACTTCAAACCGCCGACCGACGTGTCCCACCCGGTGATCATGATCGGTCCCGGCACGGGCGTCGCGCCCTTCCGCGGCTTCCTCGAGCGCAGGCGCGCGATGATCAAGGCGGCGGGGGTTAACACCCCCGAGTCCAAGCCTGGTCCCGCGTGGCTCTTCTTCGGGTGCCGCCGCGCCGACGAGGATTACCTCTACCGCGACGATCTGCAATCGTTCCACGCCGACGGGACGCTCACCGAACTCGTCACCGCGTTCTCACGCGAGTCGCACCAAAAGGTGTACGTGCAGCACAAGATCGCGGAGCGCGCGGCTGAAGTCGCCGCCGTCGCTCTGGCGAAGGATGCGCGGGTCTTTGTCTGCGGCGACGGCGCGCACATGGCCAAGGATGTGCACGCGGCGCTGGTGGACGCGATCGCGAACCACGTGGACGGGATGGATGCCAAACAGGCGAACGACATGCTCACGGCCATGACCAAGGAGGGGAGGTACGTCCGCGACATCTGGTCTTAAAAAGGAGGGCTCGGTCCCGGGACGACGATTCATTACGATTCATTTTCTAACGCCTGCGCGCTTTTATCAATATTCACACGAGCCAAATTTGCTCATCACACGAAGGTCTGGTGGACGCACACGACGCCGTCCGCCGCGATTTTGTCGTGGAACAGCGCCTCCACCTGTTCCGCGTCCGGCCCACTCGGGAACTTCTCGTCGTCGTAGACGATGACCACGGCTTCGTCTTTTTGCTTGAGGTAATTCTCGGCTCCCCACGGCGTGTAAGTGCCGGCGCCGAGGGCGATCCACGCGTGAGGCGGATACCCCGCGGCTCGAACCAGCTCCCCGACGTCGTCCCACTTGTCCTCGTTCTTCTGGTTGTTGAGGCGGTCCACGATCCACTCGAGTAAAGGCTCGTGGAACATGGTGTAATTCCGTGCGGGGGCGTCCTCGGAGTATTTGTGCAAGACTCCGTCGCGCAAGACGTAGGATACCATCACGAGTCTGTCCACCAGCGTGCCGGGCGCGAAGGAGTCGACGTCGATGACCGTACTGGAGATGCCCTTGGACTCGGCGCCCCAGTTCTTCTTCTCGCTGAGCTTGTCGGATCCCTCGAGCGCGCGGATGGAGCAGTCGTTGAAGGCGGCGACTCGCCTCGGGGCGAGGCCGGTGACGAGCCTTTTGCCGTCGGCGTCGGGCTCCGCGTACGTGACGTCCACGAAGACGGCCATCTCGGGCTCGACCTGGACCTTGCTGGCTCCCGCGTCGCGCGGGTACTCGACGATGTTCGTCGTCACCGGGAAGGTGTGGATCTTGTCCAAGATCTTGCCCTGGCCAGCGGCGTCGGAGTGCGAATCGGGCGGGTCGGGGCAGTAAAACGCGAAGATGTTCGCGGGGGTTTTGCCGGAGTCCTGGGTCATCCCCGCCTGGGCCATGTGCCCGGCGACGTTCCCCGCGACGCCCAGGCCGAAGCATCCCTCACCGCCCCATCCGGGGTGGAAGTTCGCGGCGGCCTCCATCGCGGCGATGGCGGCGAAACCCTGGCAAAACTCGGAGAAGTCGACCTGCCCGTCGCCATCTTTGTCGAGGGCGCTCGCCAATTCGTTTCGCGCCTCGGGGCGGCCGAAGGACTTGCACTCCGCGAGCAGTTCTTCTCGGTCGACCTTGCCGTCGTCGTTGGTGTCGATCGAGCTGAATATGGCCCATTCGCGGGGATGCGATTCCTTGGTGTAAACAGTCATGGTGNGTTGTCGTGGTGTGTGTCGCGGAATGATTCAACAAAGATTGATTCCACGTGGGATGAACTTCTTTTGGGTCTCGGTGTTTTGGCTCGCAGCTCGGACGCCCCGCTCCACCCGGGGTTCCACAGAGCGACCGCGCGACGACACCGGGTCGCGCGTCGCGTAACATGTCCACCGATGCCAAAACTAAGGGCTACGGCGGCACCGATTCGTCTCCAGCGGTGAGCGTCGCGTCCGATGATCCAACCCGCGCCCGACGATCGCCAACACGCGCGTGAAACACCCGACGAGATGATGCCCGATCCCCGCGGCACCCGAGTTGTTTTCTCCCGACGACTGACCGGTCCCACCGTCCATTTCCCACCCTTTCCCAACCCCGCAGCTCGAACCACTGCTCAAGAGCGATGCCAAGGAGGGCATCGAGCCCATCGGCGCGAGCGGCTCCGACGGCAGCGGCCCGCCCAAGGACGACCCGGGCGACACCATCTTCGGGATGAAGCTCGGGTTCGACGGGGTGTTCGCCGTCTTGGCGCTGCTCACCGTCGTGCTCATCAGCGCGTCGTGCTACTTCGAGGAGTGGATGTACAAGAAACTCCCGAACTTCAACTACTTCTGGACGGTGGCGTGCGCGGAGCTGGCGGTGTTCACGGTCGCCTCCGTCGCCGGCGCGGTGGCCACGGGCACGCTCGGCGCGCCCCGCAAGGCGCCCTTCGCGAAATACGTACTTCAGGCGACCGTCATGGCGGTGTACGCGGCGATCGCCAAGATCGCCTACAAGTACCTCAACTACGCCACGGGCACCGTGTTGCGTAGTACCAAGCTGGTGTTCGTCATGGCCATCTCGGTGGCGTGGCTGGGACGAACGTACTCGCGGTGGGACTACGCCGCGGCGGTTGGCATGATCGTCTCCGTGGCGTGCTTCGGCTTGGGCGAGGCGCACGCGGACAAGGGCTCGGACCACACCTGGGGGTACGTCCTCTCTTTGTTAGGGCTCGGGTTGGCGGCGTTGCAGACGAACATGGCGGACAACGCGATGCGGGACCACGGCGCCACGAGTTTGGAGAACATGCTCTACGTCAACGGCCTCGGGTTCTGGATCGTGCTGGTGTTCGCGAGCGTCGTGGACGGCAAGGCGGCGATCGACTACATGCTGCACACGGAACACGCGCTCGGCTTGCTCATCGCGCGGTCCCTCACGTTTTACCTCGGCGCGTTCGCGTTCACCGAGCTGACGCGGCACAGCGGCGCCACTCCGGCGACTTCGGTGGCGACGGCGAGGAAAGCGCTGACGGTGATGCTGTCGTTCGTCGCGTTCCCGGACGACAAGCCGTTCAGCGGGTGGTTCCTGGGTGGGATCCTGACGTTCATCGCCGCCATCGGGCTGGAGCTGAAGAGCCGGATAGAGAAGAAACGGCGGTGAGGCGGGTGAGGGGGGTCCTACCCGAGCCGCAGCAGCGCGCGTTAATTAGAATTAAATTAGTTTTTTCAAACGGCAATTATGTACCATCGCACAGGCTTTTCATACAAATTTGGAGACTGAAACCGTTACGTTTCACAATGTGCGTTAGTTTTTCTTGGATCGCTCGGATTCTCTCGGAGGGCGCGGATTTTTGCGGTTACATCGTCCCGGACTGCACCTCGGACACATCGACGCGCACCCGAGGACGACTTCACGGCGTCGACCTCGGCCGTCGGATTCGAACAACCGCGCGGAACACACGACGATGTGGTTCTCATCGAGACACACGCGCCTCGCGCTCGCGCTCCTCGCGATGATCGTCGCGGCGCTGGCTCATCCCGCCGCGGCGCAGTCGGTGGCGAGGATCCCGAGCCACCACGTCGAGGGCGGGGACTCGGTCGCCGCGCTCGCACTGCCGCGCCGGCCGCTCACGCCCCGCGTCAACGACGCCACGATCGTTAACCAAGACGCGAAGGATGACGGGCCCGCGCCGGTGCAGGCTGCGATGGGCGAGGCCGCGACGGACCCAACCCCGCTACGACCGATGCGTCCGATGCGACCCGCGGACTCGACGACCACCGCGGAGACGACCACCCCGGTGCTCACCCCCATCCGGCCCGCGAACGTCGAGCCCAAGCCCGCGCAGGTCACCGGAACGGAAGCGGAGAAGAAACCGGCGGATCCGGCGTCACTCCGCCCCATGCGCCCGCTCAAGCCCATGCGTCCGGTGGATCACGTGGTGGCGGGGATCGGCTTGGACGAGTCGGGCCGCGTCGACGCGGTGGAAGCCGTCGCCGCCGCGGAAGTTGCCCTGGAGAAGGCGGAGGAGGCCACCGGAGGAGGCGGGGCCGCGCGTGACCCGGAGGCGCAGGGCCTACTCCGCGAGGCTGAGCGGGTGCTGGCGAAGGCTGAGGTGGAGTCGGAGCGGACCGACGACGACGTCGAGCTCGGCGGCGGCGAGAACGGAGCCGTTCGCCGCGGCGCCGGGGGTTCGGGCGCGGGGATGGAGAACAACAGGGAGTACGACCGGTGGTACAGCGACACGCCGCCGTGGGTCCTCGCGACGTGCGCGGGCGTCGGGGCGGGGCTGGTGCTCATAGTGTTCCAGACGGTGTGCCAGGGCGTGGGTAAGGGGTGCGAGGGGAGCGATANNGTNCGGTCCTTGGTGGACGACGACTACAAGAAGCCGCCGCCGGCCAAGTACGGAGCCGCCGGGACCACCCCGGTGTGACAGGGTNANATANACCGCTTGTAACTCTCGACGATTAGATCTATCACGACACAAAATTTCTTCACAACGCCTTGCTGCTGCTGCCCGTGAACCGCCTGACGTTGAGGTACTGTATGCTGTCCACGTAGTTTTGAGCGTTGTGGTCCATCGCGCCCGCCACGCTACTCACGCCCGCGTCCAGCCACGACCGTTCCTCTTCACCGTCATCGTCCACCGACCCCCACGGCGGCGCCATCGCGAGCTCCTCGCACAGCGCGTCCGGGTCGCCCCTGTGCACCGTCACGCTGGTACCCGCGTCCGGGGACCACCGCATCCAATACAGCGTCCCGGCGGCGTCGTAAAGAAACCTCCCTTTGGACAGTATACCCTGACCGAACAGCCACTCCCTGGCGCTCATCAGCCCCGCCACTGTTTCGTTCGATGCGGCGGCGCCGAAGAACGGGTCCGCCGCGAGCCACATCCGGGGGACCGGGTCGTTGGAGAGGACGAAGGCTCGGACGGAATCCGCTTCGAAACCGGCTAGACGAAGCGCGTCCTCCCTCGCCTCTTTGTCCGCCCGCAGGTCCGTCTCCGGGCCCGGTGACGCGCCCAGGCCCTCGCCCGCGTCCGCCCCAAAGGCGGTCACGCCCCCCGTGGTGCCCGCCATCCCCACGCCGCGCATGAGCTCGCCGACCCAGTCGCTACCCCCGGCCGCCGCCCGAGCCACCGTCTCTGACAGGTCCATCCCCCGACGCTTGCGCATCTCCCACCCGTCCGACGCGAGCACCGGCGGTGACCCGAAGGTCCAGCACGGCTCCATCACACCCAAACTCATCCCCAGCCTCAGCTTGGACCACGCCATCAGCAGCATCGCCATCGACCCGCCGAGCGAGTGCCCGGTGAAGCACATCCGGGCGCCGTCTGGCAGCGAGGTGATCCACGGCGACACGTCCGGCCAGAACTCGTCCGCCATCTCCTTAACCCCGGTGTGCACCACCACGGGCGGCGCGTCTTTACCCTCGTGCAGCGGGCTGGGCCACGCCTTGCCGATCTGGGTGGAGAGCCGCACGCGATCGACGTTCTCGTTATTCCACGCGGCTCCCCGAACCACGACCCATCGCTGCGTGGTGGCGTTCGCGCCGTCGGACTTGTCGCAGACGTACCACCTCGTGCAGTTCGTCTCCCCTTCCGCCATCAGCGTGAACCCCTCGCGGCGGACCCACGGCTCGATATCCCCGATCTTGTACACGTGCGACGCCAATCTGACCGCCACGGACGCACCCTTGAGCTCCAGGTCGGTGATCTCGTCGTCGGATCTGCCGTCTCGGTTTGAACGCGCGGAGGTGGACGCCGCGGCGCGCAGGGAGGTGACGCGTGACGCGTGGATGCGTCCAACGCGCGACGCCAGTGACGGCGGGGCGATGCCCGCCCGCGCGGCGGCGGCCAAGGCCGGCCACATGCGCGTCAAGTGAGTGGTGGCACCTCAACGGTTGCCGCGCGAACACAGTAATAAAAGTGCCAGCGCGGCACACCGAGAAAACAGAGTCGGCGGGAGCGCCCTCTGGGGTCGAGCCGGGGCGCCGATGGGGTCGCCCGGCTGGAAGCCCACCGCGAGCGAGCTGCGGGCTCGGGAGAGTGGCACGCGGCGTCCCATCTCCTTCCGCGCGTCCGTGGCGCGGCGGCAGTGCGACGCCGCGGCGCTCAGCGGCGACAAGACCATCGCGCACCGATGGAGCGGGGGCGTCAACTGCCTGGAGCTGGACGAGACGGAGCGACGGTACCTCCTGGCGGGCACCGTGGACGCGATCGTGGCGGTGTACGACACGGAGCATCCGACCAAGACGGACCCGGCGACGGGCCACACCACGCACGAGCCCCTCATACGCGTCGCCAAAGGAACCACCACGAACGGAGGTGCCGGGCAGGCGGGAACCGGCGCGAACCACGGCCACCTCTTCAGCGTCTCGTGCGCGGCGTGGTACCCCGTCGACACCGGCATGTTCTTCACCGGGTCATTCGACCAGACCGTCGCGGTGTGGGACACCAACACCGCCACCCGCGTCCTCACCTTCCACTTCGACGCCAAGGTGTACAATCTCTCCATGGCCCCGCACGCCGAGTCGCACGCGCTCGTCGCGGTGGGCACCGGCCAGCCCCAGGTGCGACTATGCGACCCGAACAGCGGGAACGTCACGCACACGCTGACGGGGCACAGAGAGGCGGTGTGGGCCACGCGGTGGATGCGGGGAAGCGAGTGGGTGCTGGCCACGGGCGGTAACGACGGGGACGTGCGTCTGTGGGACATCCGACGCGCGGGGACGTTTATGCGACTGGACGCGAGTAACGCGCGGGTGGGCGAGGTGGACGCGCTGGAGGAGGCGCTCGCGGTGCCTGACCGCGGGTTCATACCCGCGGGACCCGCGCCGGCTACCAGGCGTAACGTGGACTCCGTCCCGGACCACCTCTTCTCCGACGACGCCACGCGGTGCGGGGGTTCGGGGTTGGGATCGAGTTATAATAATTCGTTCAGCCGCGGCCGGCGGTACCGGGGCGGCGCTTACGGCGACGTCGCGTACGCCTACGGCGGGGGTAGTGGCGGCGGGGGATGGGGCCAGGGGTTTCGGAGACCTGGAACTGGCCGGGGTTCAGGAGACGGGGGATCGAACCCCGCGGCGACGGTGTACACCTCGACGCGGGTGAAGGGGCGTAGCGCTCACGACGGGCGTGTCACCGCTCTGCAGACCACGCCCGACGGTTTATACCTCGCGTCGGCCGGTACGGACGGCGTGGTTCGGGTGTGGGACCTGGCGGACGGGAGGAACATGCGGATTGACTTTGGGTACGCGCCCAACGACGCGAGGAAGGCGACGCAGCTCGGCGTGTCCCCCGACGGGTCGCGGCTCTATCACCCGTCGAGCGACGGCGACGTCCTCGTGTTCGACACCCTCGGCGCGAACCCAAAGTCAGAGAAAACACAGGGACACGATCGTGGGGACGATCGCGACGATGAAGACGATGGTGACGATGGTAAGAGGAAGGCGCGGAGGACGGACGGCGAGCGCGGGGGTCGGGGTCGGGGTCGGGGCCGGGGTCGGGGTCGGGGTCGATGGGTTCGCAAGGGCGGCGACGAAGGGGAGGAGAGGCCGAGGCCGCTGATGACGCTGAAGGGGCACCTCACCGCCGCGTGCGCCGTCGCCGTGAACGGGCACACGTCTGAGGTGTACACGGGCGGTGCGGACAGGCACGTGCTCGTGTGGAGGCCTCCTCCGCCGCCGCGGGACGTCGAGGAGTCGCGGATGATGACGAGGGTCGACGCGTCGTCGCGAGGTGGCGACGGAGATGTCGGGGTGTTCAGGCCGTTTCGAGCCAACGCCGAGAACCGGCGGCTCACGCGCGTCCCCACCGCGGTCGACGGTAACGGGGACGACTGGAGCGACGATGAAGGGGTCAACCCGGACCCCGGCGCGCGATCGGGCGTTCACGGCCTGGGGTACCGGCGCAGGTTCGATCAGTAGAAGTATTTGTCCTCATCAGCGAAAGCGAGGCAAACTTGAACATGGTGATCAGTTGATCAATGAAAAAAAACCACGTGGCGCAGAGCAAATAGTATGCTCACCGGTCTAAATGACGAGATATAAATATACCCGCTCAAAAATATGTGCGATATTGCTACGTATCGCGGATCAATTTAAGGTTACACTGAATGACTGCCCCTCATATGTCCGGTCGTCTCGGCGCAAAACTTTTGCAAAACTGTCGTCTAAACTGAAAACGTGGGGAAACGGAGCTGTGATTGGCGAGAGCATTCCGAGTCAACTTCGAAGGCCACCGCAGCTCGCCCGCACGAATCAGAACCGAGGGTTCGGCGCGCGCCTCGGGCGTCCCTCGACGACTGATCGCGCTTTACGTGCACGATCGGATGTCCGCGATGCCGCGATACTCGTGCACCTTCTTGGTGGCGCTCCTCGCGGCAGCCGCGGCGACGGTCCGAGCCACCGACGGCACATGGATCAACGGCGCTGGATGCAAGTCCTGCGAGCGCTGCTGCCCGTCGCTCATGCCACTGGGCAACTCCCTGACGGAGCCTGACTTTTCTTGCTGCCCCGGAGCCGACGAGTGCGTGTGCGGCGTATCAGACAGGGACTGGGAGGGAGGGGAATGCCAGTTCAATGTTTGTCCCGAGCGGACCCTCGCCCTCGCGGACCTGCCCGACGAGCTCCTCGACCCAGCCGCGATGGGCGAGTGGATCCCGTATGACGAGTACAACGGCTTCCCCTTGCGCGACAACACTTGCACCGACGACTTTTGCGCGAAAGGGACTTTCGTGCTTTGGAAGGACTGGTACAAAGGGACGGTGAACGCCTTGCACCAGACCGCGCAGACCGACGCCGAGTGGCAGAAGCTGGTGGACGCCGGCCAGACTGGCAACCGTCAGGAAGTGGGCACCCTCGCGTGGTGGACGGCTGCGAAAAACCAGCGAGTCTCGGCTTGTTCGCAGGACTCGTGGACCTACGCCTTCCACACCGAAGACGGTTACGGCAGAGGTGACGCTTCATGCGCAAACGTCGCTAGACGCACGTACGACACCACGACGTGGAAGCTCACGAAGATGAAGTACGACATCACCGCCGTCGACGGCGCCGGAGTGAGCCTCGGATGGAGCGTCGATTTTCACTCCGACGGATCGCTGAAGCAGTACTACGGCTACGTTCCCAAACTCAAGACCAGGGGTCAGTGGAGGTGGGACGAGGGCGTGGTGACCGCAGACGACATCGCGACGGCTCACGGCGTGTCCAGTGCGAACATGCACGTCACCGACCTTCCCATCGCGGTTCAGATGGACAAGGGCGCGGTGGGTCTCCCGTATCCGATTGAACGCCGGTGGCCGCCCGAGAGGGTCAACAACGCGGCGTACTCGGAGTGCCAGAAATACATCAAAGACGCGTGGAACGCCGGATCTAAGACCTACCGCGACTGCGTCGACGAGGTGTCGGAACAAGCCACGTCGAGCGTGAAGCGGCCCAAGATCGCGATCGTGCCCCTGTACTTCAGCACGACTGACAAGGCTGACGTGAACATGGACCGGCTGAAGGAATACTTCCTCTCCGGGTCCGCCTCCGACAGTAAGCTCGAGGACTACTTCAAAGATTCGAGCTTTGGACGGATGAACGAGTTCGAGTGGGACTTCACCGACCCGGTGCCGATTAACCTTCCGGAGTACGTGACTGACGCGCAGATGGCTTCGTCGAGCAATCGGACGACGTCATCCGATTGCTACACCGAGATTAACGGGCAGTGCGCCGGCACCGTCAATAAGTTCTCGTCGGAAGCCGCTTTGATCTCCGGTTCAGCGTGCAATCCCGCGGTCGACTGCGTCCGCAAGACTTGGGCTTGGGACCCGAGCGACCTGAACACGAAGGAATGGTACTATTGGCCCATGGACAGGGCCTCCGAGACCTGCGACGGTTCGACTGGACCGGGTCTGGACGTCACCGGGAAGCAAACGTGCATCGACTTCGACGGCCTCAAGGTTCCCGACGACCCCGCCCAGGGTACCGTGACCAACCAGGGGGTGTTCGTGAAGCGCGACGCGAACTACGGCGGCGGGTCGTATCCCTCCATTTACGGCATCTCCGACGGGGAATACTACTGCGTCGACGACATCAATTTTATCTTCACCAACCACCTCTACCTGACTGGCCGAATCGGAGCACTCCCAGTTGATCGCTCCGAGCACACGCGGGTGTTCTTTTACATCTGGAGAACCAGATGCACCGGACCCGGCGGTGCGGGGCAGTTCAACGTCATGCACAACGACGACACGAGCTTCACCCAGTGGACCAGCTACGCCATGTCCACGCTGAGCGTCAACGGAGGGGCACTCGGCAGCGAGCCCTCCAAGCCCGGCCGCATCTCGGGCGACGACTCCGTGCCGGCTGGGTACGTGAACCCCAAGGGCGTGGCTGGCACCTCGATCCACGAGTTCATCCACACCATGGGCGTGAGTCAGCACGACGCCAGGTTCTCGTGCGACGTCCGCACCATCTCGGAAAAGTTCGTCGAAGATGGAACTTGCAGCAGCGTCGTCGAGTACGGAAATCCGTTTTCCATCATGGGTGACGGAATCGCCGCGACGCACGTGTCGGCACCCATCATGTACCAGATGCACCTGCTTCACAAGGACGACGTGCACGTCATCTACAAGACCGGCACGTACACGATCAAGCCCATCAACTCCCTCACCACCTCCACGGGCGACAAGAGAGCCGCCGTGGTTCAGTACACGGAGAAGAGGATGGACGGTTGCCAATATTCCAGTGCAACCCCGGGCAATTGCATCGGGGCCAGTCCCGCCTGGAACATGGTCCAGGCTCCCTTGTGGGTCGAGTTTCGCATCGCGCAGGGCGTCGACAAGTCGTTGGAGTGGGACGAGTACGCGCCAAACACCAACGGCATCATACTCACCCTGCAGAACGCGTACAACCACGTCCTCCTCGATCTGCAACACGGGACGCCATCCGCCGATGACACCAGGGCGCACGTCTCCCTCGACGCGGGTGAGACCTACACGATCACCGGGAGCTTGTACGACGACACCACGGTCACCTTCAAGGACGTCACGGTCGCCGACGACAAGAGCTCGGTGACGTTCACGGTTGAATACACCACCGACCTCGGGAGCTTCTACGCGAACGAAGCTCCGTACCCGACCACGCGGTACGTCACCTACCCGGCGTCGACGGTGACGTATTCGACGCCGACGGCTCCGTCTCCTCCTCCTCCTTCCCCGCCTCCCCCAGCCCCGCCCCCGCCTCTTCCCCCCGCGGCGGCACCCGCGATCTCCGCGGAGAAGAAGCAGGAGGAGGCGGAGAAGGCGAAGGAGACCCTCGTGGCGGCTGTCCCGGAGAAGCAGAAGCCAATGGCGAAGCTCCTCGCCGCCGCCGCGATCGCCGGCGAGAAGGTGAAGAAGATGTCCGCCAAGGTGACAGCCGCGGACGAGACCAGCGCGTGCGCCGACTACTACACAAAGGCGGGCATCTCGAGCTCGCTGGGCGCGTGCGTGGCCACGGCGTCGTCCAGGCGCCGCTCGCTCCAAGCGGCCGCTTACGACGTGGAGGTGTTTTTCAAATCCTCCGAGATTTCCACCTCCAAGCTGACCGCCGCGGCCAGCTCGCTCGAGGCGGCGGGGGTCACCGGGGTTTCCACGCAGACCTCGGTGGACCCCGTCGCGGAGCTGAAGGCCATCCCTGGGGTGCCCTCGAACGTGGTTGACGATTTCGAGGCCAAGGCGACTGCGGCGGCGGCGGATCCGTTGCCGCCGCCGTCGGGCGACGACCTGATCCTCGACGAGGTGACGAGCGAGGGCGCGAGGGGTGGGACGTCGATTGCCGCGATCGCGGCGATCGTGATTGTGAACATGTTGCTGTGAACGTCGAGTGCGGTCGTCGCGAACGCCCAGTGCTAGTGCTGCTGCCGACTGATAAGAGTCTTAGCCTTATTTATTCATTTTTATCAAGTTTTTTATGCATCTGGACTCCAGCACTCATTCCTGCGAGCACGATGGCTGCGTTGTCGACGCCCGTGGCGAGGATAAACGCGGCGCGGACGCCGTCGGCCGCTCGCGCGGGTCGACGCCGTTCCGTCGCGGCACGCGCGCGGCCCGGCACCTCCACGACCGGCGATCCCGCCGAGCTGGCGTCGGCCGTGGCCGTGCTCGACGCGCACGTCGCCAGAGTGGGTGGAGCGGATCTGTACGCTGCCACGGAGGAGGCGACCAAAGCTGTGGACGTGATGGTTCGGTCCAATGATATCGGGGGCACCCTGGAGGAGTGCCTGGCGCGATCCGACGGGGTCTGGGAGGTGTGCGTCATGCCCCACATGCTGAACCTCAGCGCCCCGCTCGGCATCAGGTTCAAGGTGAGGTACTCGCTCGAGGGAGGTAAGATCAGGAGCGACGTTCGGTTCAGGGGGCCCGGGGGCATCGGCCGAGGGTGGCTGTCCAGCTCCGGGCGCGTCGAGCCGACGTCACGGACGGACCACGACGGCGCGGCGATCGACCTGGTGTTCGAGAGGTTCTGGATCGACCTCGAAGACGGCGAAGATCCGAAGGATTTCGCGGACTGCGTCTCAGCCGTAGACGGGGCAATCGACGCCATCGGCAGGCTCGGGTTCCTCCCCTCGTTCGCGTTCTTCCCGGTGCACTTCTTCGACGCGAAGAGCGGGACGTGCGTCTTCGAGTTCCCGCCCTTACGGTCCAACATCGCGGCGAAGAGGGTCGGAGACGTCGACGACAAACTGGCGTTTGAGTAACTTATTAGACTTTTGACGCGAAGACACAGAGAGAGAGTTTGCCGTTATAAATGGGTTTGGTTCGATTAAAAAATGGGCGACGACGACGACGACGCGAGGCGCGCGTTTACGTGCAGTTACCCGGCCAGCGCGGGTACGGGATGACGTCGCGGATGTTGTCCATGCCGGTGCAGAAGAGGATGAGGCGCTCAAAGCCGAGTCCAAACCCGGAGTGCACCACGGACCCGTACCTCCGAAGGTCCATGTACCACTCGTACTCCTCGGGCTCCAAACCCGACTCTTTCATCCTGCTCGTCATGACATCCAGACGCTCCTCCCTCTGCGACCCGCCGATGAGCTCGCCAACCTTGGGCACCAAGACGTCCATCGCCGCGACGGTCTTGTCGTCCTCGTTGAGCCTCATGTAAAACGCCTTGATGTCCTTGGGGTAGTTGTACACGATGACCGGCTTCTTGAAGATCTCCTCGGCGAGGTAGCGCTCGTGTTCCGTCGCGAGGTCGATGCCCCACTCCACAGGGTACACAAACTCCTTACCGTCCGCCACAGCCTTCTTCAGGAGCTCGATGGCCTCGGTGTAGGACACGCGGCCAAAGGGGGACGCCGCCACGTGCTTCACGCGGTCCAGCGCCTCCTTATCGTACATCTTGGAGATGAACGCGAGGTCCTCGGGGCAGTGCTCGAGAACGTAGTTGAGGCAGTACTTGACGTAGTCCTCGGCGCACTGCATGTCGTCCTGGAGGTCCGCGAAGGCAATCTCGGGCTCGATCATCCAAAATTCGGCGAGGTGGCGGGTGGTGTTGGAGTTCTCCGCCCGGAACGTGGGGCCGAAGGTGTACACGGAGGTCATGGCGCACGCGTACGTCTCCACGTTGAGCTGGCCGGACACGGTCAGGAACGTGGGCTCGGAGAAGAAGTCGTGCGAGTAGTCAATCTTGCCCTTCTCGTCTCTGAAGAGTCCGCCAACCTTCCGCGACGCCGTCTCCGCCTCGGCGAGCTCCTGCTTCAACTTGAGCATGGCGTCCACGGCGGGCTTGACGGCGGATTTGTCGCCAGCATCCTTGAGCTGCTTGACGACATCGCCGGCCTGCGTCACCTTGGCCTTCATCGCCTCGACGTCCGCGGCGGTGGGCGCGGATTCGCCCGCCTCCGCCGCCTCGTCGGCGGCGCCGAGGAGGGTGGTCACCTGGAACATCTCGCCGGCGCCCTCGCAGTCCGACTGGGTGATGAGCGGGGTGTGGACGTAGAGGAAGCCGTTCTTGTTGAAGAAGGAGTGCGTGGCGTAGGAGAGCGCGCTTCGGATGCGCGCGATGGCGGCGATGGTGTTGGTCCTGGTGCGGAGATGGATCTTCTCGCGGAGAAACTCGAGTGAAATCTTCTTCTTCGCGATCGGGTACTTGGCGGCGTCGCACGGTCCGACGTGGAGGATCTTGGTGGCGTGCATCTCCACCACCTGCGTCGCGCCCTCGGGCGGGGCCTTGAGCGTACCCTCGACGACGACGCATGTTCCCGTGGACTTGAGCTCGTCGATGGCGTGCACCTCGGACTTGACCACCACCTGGAGGTTCTTTGGTCCGCTGCCGTCGTTGAGCTCGAGGAAGACGAGCGCGCCCTTGTCCGCGACGCGGCCGGTCTTGACCCATCCGCCCACGACGATGGTGGATCCGATCAGCGACGCGCCGTCGCCGGGGCACGCGTGGACGGCGGCGACGCTGACGCGATTGTACAGCTTGGAGTAGGGGTTCACGATCTTGGCAGCGAGCGCGCCGGCGCCGTCGGCGGCCGCCTCCTTGGCGTCGACCGCCGCTTGAACGGAGGCGAGCTGAGCCTTGAGGTCCGAGAGGTCCATGTCCGCGAGGGTCATGGTTCGTTCGATCGTCGAGCGTCCGCAGGAAAGGATGCGTCGAGCGGTGTGATGTCCCGACTGGAGGCGCGTTCCGTAAAACCTCAGAGAGGAGAGGCTCTCAATCGTCGAATATGAAGTCCGAGGAGCTCTACGGAAACTTAGAGTCAGAGCGATCTATTTTTTTAATTAGGCAGACAGTTGCTCATTTATTTGTATGCGTGTCAGTTAGGGAGACGGTTAGGATGGCGTATTTCAGAGCCGCGAAATCCAAGATTTTTTTGTCATCCCTGCTGATCTTGGAGCGAGAGTCGGTGCCGCGTTGCTGGCCACATATCGCCACGCGCGGGCACGTCAACACACGCGCGCTCGTATCTCACACGCGTCAGTCGGACGCAG
>JGI20151J14362_10001710_pt1 | contig 15803 bp, 8 predicted proteins | sample COG_01_FD_14362 | JGI IMG/M metagenome (IMG submission 14362)
CCGCCGTCTGGACTGACATAATCTTTGCCGCCGATGGCGGGGCCTACGACACCCAAGATTTGGCCACCGCGGATCAGACTAAATTCAGGACGGACCTTGCCAAGTTGAACACTTGCGGTTTGCACTTTTTCGAACAACCGGACGCAGTTTGGTACATCAAAAAGAGTGGCACTGCCGGTACCTGGTCTGACCTCGACAGCGCAGCGCAGCAGACGACACACGCCACCGTCTGCAGAGAATACGACAGCGCAGATGACAAGGCTTGCAAGGCTGACAGCTGTGATCGTGATGGAAGTTCCACTTGCAGTAGTTGCAGCGGTAGTTGTGAGACAGCGGCGGATTGGTGCAGACCAGACTATGGAAACGGCAACGAAGGGCGTGATCTCTATCTTAAGCCTTCTTCAGGTGATGAAAAGCCCAGCTGCTACTTCAACCACTCCCATCCTCTCCTGGAGAACATCGCGACAGCTGCCGGCTTCGCAAGTGGTGATGCCATGGTTACAGCAATGAGCGCACAGGAACCAAACTCAGAATCATCGGCTGTTAAACAGGCGAGGCAAATCCTCAATGACTACGATCGAACCAAAACCTTCACTGCGTGCGTGATCACCGAAGCGGAGGCGCTGAAAATGTTCAAGCTCTTTTACGACAAGACCTACCACTGCCAGTACGCCAAGAACTCCGCCCCTTTCGGTTGCGAGGCTTCTACTCCGCTCCCTATCAGCCAGTGCTTCTCTCTGGCCTACGCCAACTCCCTTCTGCTGTACACCGTGTTCAGCGCAATCTGCGTGAAGATCTTCTTCGCCGCCAAGAAGGAACCCGCGGACGAAATCGAAATCGGCGGGATGATGATGGAGAAGCCGGCGTCCCCACAGATGTTCCCCCCGAGCAGCCCCGGGGACCGCGCCGCTGCCAGACTGTGAATACGACGAAAACTCTCCGAAGTGCCAACTCTGCAAAACTGTACATTCGACGAAGTTGGCGAACGACGACCTTTCATTTCAACAATAATCATTGCTTCTGTTTAATGTCACGTACCTCTATTTTCACTACTACTAGCTATTGGTAAACCTCGCGAGCTGCCCCTGCAGGTTCTCGATCCTCGCCTTCAACATCACGACCAAACCGTCGTCCTCATCCTCGGCATCGGCCCACTCCTCGCCGAGCCAGCCAGGGGCCGACGCGCCGCCGACCGCCGCCGCCGCGTCCGAGTACGAAGACGCCGGGGACGCGACGGGCGGCGGGTGAACCGCCGCGCCGGTTTGCATCCTCGCGGGCAGCCACGGGTTAGCGGCAGCCGAGGCCGCCGCCGCTGCTGCTGCTGTCGCGGCTGTGGACTGTCGCGTCGGCGAGTGCTCGAAAGCGTCCGCCGCTTTTGGCGACTCCGGCGGCGACTCGAGGGGTCGCCGCGGCGGTCGCGGGGGAACCTCCGCCGCGACCATCTCTATGGGCGACAGTGGTTCCCGCCGGACCGGGTCTTTCTCCGCCTTTTGCTTCGGCAGCGGCGGTCTGTGCACCGGCGGCAGGCTGGCCGGTCGCCTGACGGGCCCGGAGGAGGAAGAGGAGGACGGAGGCGGGGACGCGCTCTTGGGCGACGGCGGCGGCGACGGCGGGATCCCGCTCGGCGGCGACCTCGGAGGTTTGGGCGGCGCGGACCTCGGCGGCTTCGCCGACGCGACGGCGGCTGCGGTCGTCGGGAACCCCATCAGAGGCGCGGACGCCGCGGGGCCGTCGCCGAAGAGCATGTCGCCGACGGTGTCTCCGAGAATGTCACCGAGCACATCCGGACGCCGCCCGGACGCGTGGTTCCCTCGAGGCGATCCCGCGGGCGTGTGCATCGAGCTCGACTCCGACGCGGAATCGGGAACGTCCGATGCTTCGTCGCCGTCCGGCTCGTGCTTGCCGCTAAACTCGAGCGATCGCCGGGCCTTTCCCTTCGCGGGGCTCGACGCGGCCTCGTCGCGGCGGCGCAAAGTCTCCGGGCTCAGAGCCGCCGCGGGTTGTTCGGTTCGGCTCTTCTGGTTTGGGGACGGTCGCTCAGCCGCGGGGACGGGCGGATCCCCGTCCCCACTCGCATCCCCGTCCCCAAACGCATCCCCGTCCCCGCTCGCGCCCGTCACCCTCACCGTCGCCTCGGCCTCCGCCTCGGCTCGGAGCATCGCCGCCTCGGCCTCCTCCACGGAAACCTTCGCCGCCGCCGCCGCCGCTATTTTCTCAACCGTCTCGCGGTCCGAGTCGGGCCCAACGTCCAGCGCCGCGACCGCCGCCGCCGCCCGCGCCGCGTGCGACGCATCCGCGCCCTTCGTCGCCGCCTCGAGCCTCCTTCGACGCCTCCACTGCTCCAGGATGTCCACCCGCTCGACGTCGTCGGCGAGGAGGTGAGCGTAATCGTCGGATGCAATCGCCGACGCGTCCGGGTCGTGCCAGCTGTCATCCGGGTCCACGCCGACCGTCTCCCTCGCAGCCGCGAGCCTGCGCGTCAGTCGCATGCTGGTCTCGGACAACTCCGAGAGGAAACCGTCGTCGGGATACGAGTCCTCGGATCGCCAACCCTCGGAGTAGCCCGAGCGGTCGAGCGACGGGGACGCCGCGAGCACGACGTCGGCGTGGCTGTCCCGAAGCGACCGATCCGGCGAGGGCGACGATGCGTTCGGGTCGCGCCACCAGAAGGGCGCGTCGTCGCCTCGGTCGTCGCCGTTGCCTCCTCCGCGCCCGTCCGCCCCGCCCGGCGACGCGCCGTCTCCCCTGAACTTTTCAATGAACGAGCCGATCGCCGTGCGCGGCTTGTCCCCGGTCCTCTCCAGCGCCAGCTCCCTTTCCATCTCCGCGGCGAGCTCCACCAGCGCGACGTTGAAGCCCTCCTCGGTGGAGGATCGAACCGCAGCGTCGCTCTCTTCGCCCGGACCGCGCGTGGACGTGGCGGTTGACGAGGACGCCCTCCTCTCCTCTCGGACCCGCCTGCCCTCTTCCTTCTGCCCGGCTGAGCTTCGCCTGCCGGCGGACTCGGGCCGCTTGGTGCTGACCACCGGGCCGCTTGGTGCTGACCATCGAAGCGCACCGTTGCCGATATCCGACGCGTGGCCGCGAGGCCGCGCGTCCGACGCCAGGGGCATGGTCCACAGTGCGGATGTTCTGAGAGTCGGGGCGGTGCCCAATTTTCAAAAATATACGTGCTGTTTGCCCAAATGTTGACTTCGCCCACACTCGCGTCGCGCGTATCCGTCGTCGACGATGAGCAACCCCGAGATCACCGAGGCCCCCGAGGAGACTCCGTACATGGGGATGACCGAGGAAGAGAAGGGCATTCAATTCGCCCAGGATGAGGAAAGGCGCGCTGTCATGCGCGTCATGTTTGCGTCGGTTTTCGGCGAAGAGGAGGTCATGAAGGACGACGTTAAACGCACCCTCGACATGATGGGCATCGAAGAGGATGACATGTCCGACCTTCAAGACATAGGCGACGCCATGATGGAAAATCTAGAGGCTGCGGAGACGGACGAAGAGATGGAGGCCATCATGTACGCGGCGGCCGATCGGTACCTTAAAACTTGGAAGGCGTGATGCTGTAAGAATTGTGTGTTGTATTATAAGACCAAGCACATCACTGTACCTCCGTCTCCGCCCGCTCCGCCATTCGCATCATGGTGTTCATCGTCGCCGAAGACTTGCCCTTTAATTCCTCCGCCGCCTCTCTCTGTTTGTCCCTCTTCCCCGGCAACAGGTGCGGCACGCACTCAGCCAGAACAAAGTCCAGGTCGGGCTTCACGTGCCTGCGGAAGAACTCGTCGCCTCCAGCCTCCGTGACGCTCATCACCTCCGGCCTGGTCATGACGTAGTTCATCTCCATCGGGTACTCCTCCTCCACGCAAGCCGCCACGGACCCGTCGCCGGTGCCCTCGATGAGGTGACGCAGCACGTACGCACACCTATGCGCTCGAACCGCGGCCGCGCCGGTAACGGCGCCGTTCCCCCTGTGCTGCGCGTCGAGAACGAGGTTGATGAGCCGCTGGAACATGGCGGACACCTTGGGGCGGAACGCCCGCCTCGTCACCCTCGCCTTGACGACGTGCGCGGCTACGTGCTTGGGCGGCTGCGACACCTCGTCCCCAGCGCCCATGAGGTGCGCGTGGTGCGTCATACGCGCGCACTCGTACAGGACGTCCACGATGAGGTCGATGACACCCGTGGAGACCGCGTGTGCCGGAGCTCGGAGTCGGGTGGCGTCCGTCGTCTCCGGCGGCGGCGGCGCGTCCGAGTGATCACCGTCCTCGTCGCCGACGTCGACGTCTTCGAATTCTCTCGGGGGCGCCGTCGCGCGGTGCTTCTCGGGCTCAAAGACGAAGCACGCGTGGACGAGCGCCGCGAGGCTCTCGTATCGACCGACTATGTCCGCGCGTTCGTGCGCGGCACCCTCGGCGCCACCCAGCGCGGATCGGACCCACGCGAAGAGCTGCACGGCGCGGTGCGCGGACGCGCCCTGCCTCGCGGCGTGCAGGAGCCTGTTCCAGTTGACCGTCGGCGAGCCCAGGTTATCGCCCTTGCGCCTGGCGGCGAGGAGCGACGGCCGCGGGTAGGTCGCCTCCATGACCGATTTGGTGAGGCGGTTGATGGTGACGTCGAAGAGCGTCCTGGAACCGAGCGCGAGCTTGCGCATCCTCGGCACCCGCTTGAAGTGCTCCGTCATGGCCGCAGCCGCGCACAGGTCCTCGCAGTCCAGCGGCGACACCGACTCAACCGCGATGTTCAGCCCCTTCTCCGCCATCTCCACGGGCGCCAGCATCATCAGCTCCAACGTACCGAACGTCTCCCTCGCGTAGTTGCGATCGCGCGCGGGGTTGGCGCCGCCCGCGACGGCTCGAGCGTGCGCTTGCGCAGCCTCGAGCGTGGCGCCGGCGACCCGAAGCGCCGGCGCGAGCGGCGCCGCGAGCATCATGCCGTTCCTTGCCTTCTCGAGCATCGGGTTCGATACGTGCGGTGACTGGTCGATCAACGCACCCTCGTTCGGTTCCAGTGACTGGTACGCCGTTTGGCTCGGGACGGGCGGCAGCGCGGGTGGCGCTTCGCGAAGCAAAGAACCGTCAAAGAGCAAAGAGCCATCCTCGCGCCTGCTCACGTGACGCGTCTGATCCGTCATCTGCGCCGCGACATCGATCCCCGTCGCGCCGAACGTCCAGCCGTCCGCGTCGTTCATCTCCGCGGCGTACGCGAGCATATCCCGCGGGAAGACATCCGCGAGCGCCGACTGGACCCGGCCCCACTCCGCGGCCGAGTCCGCCTCGCCCTCCGCCGCACGCGCCAGATCCATCTGCGTCTCCGCGTCGCGAACCGAGATCCTGCCCTGATTCCTGACCACCGCGGACTCCAGCTGGTACTGCACCTGCGATCCAACCTCGTACGTCACGATGTTTATGTGCTCGAAGTCAAAGTCCGAGTCCGTGGTTTGTTCCTGCTGCGTCCACTTGAACGCCGCTGGGGGCGTGTCTGGGGACTCGGGCGGCGAGTACGTCGCGGCTGACACGGCCGCGGCGACGTCGAAGGACGGCCCGGCCTTCTCCAGGGGTTTGGTGTTGATCGGTTCCGGTGGCACCGCGGTTTCCGTCTCGGGCGCGGCGGCATGTTCCGCGGACTCCGTCACCGGCCCGGGCCCCGGCGGCGTCAGATTGTCCATCGCCTCCCAAAAGTTGAAGTTTCTTGGCTTTTCCGATCGACCGAGCGGGGTGGACGTCGACGTGGACTCCACGACCGGCCCGGATTTACCCCACCCGCCGAACGACTGGCGCTTGGCCTCCGCTGGCTCGGGCAAGGCGGGCGGCGGTGCTCCGTTATCTTCGCCGGCGCCCTCCTGCCCAGCCTCCTCCTCGGGGGACACATCTCCTCCTTCCGGCACGAACTCCGTCTTCTTCTTGCGCGTCAGCTTCAGCCTCTTCGCGAACTTATTCGCCTTGTGGGTGCCCCAGATGTGGCTGTAGAAGAACTGTTTGCCCGGATGTCCCTTGAGCTCCACGTTATCGATCTCCGAGAGTGGCACGGTGACGACGACGTCGCGCTTCACGCCCGACATTGGGCAAAAGTGCAGGTTCCGGGAGGTGATGGCGACGTACATGTTGCCCTTCTTAAGGCCGTGCGTGAGGTTGATGCCGGTGCGACCCTCCACAAATAGTATCTCGTAGTGTCTTATGTCATCGTACTCGTCGGGGGTGAGCAAGCGGCGCAGGACGTTACCCTGGAGGATGATGGGGGAGGGGGGAAGCAACAAATCGTGAGCGTTTTTGTTGACCAAACGGGAAAAGTGAGCATCGGGCCTGCCGGGGCAAGAAGCGGGGCAATGCGGCGCCTACCTCGGCGTTGACGTACTTATGCGCCACGTTGACGCCTCTGAACATCGTCGCGACCTCCTCCGCGCGATATTCCGTCCGGATACGCCGTCGACGGCGCCTTGGAGGTGTGCCGGAGGGTCTCGGTGCAAGGAGGAAAAACCAACGGCTCTCGTGATTGGCTCACGAGATCTTGACAGCTGATATCGGAAGATTGAATCCGGGACTACTGCCCCTTCTTCACATCCGAGCGCACCGCGATCCGGCGCGACTTTGTGACTCGGATCGCGAGACCATGCCCACCGTGATCGTCGCGACGGGTGTCAGGTTCGTGCCCACGTTTCGTCCCCACGCGTCTGCCGGGGACACCGGAAGCGATGCCGTCCAGGCTGGAAAAAAGAAGGCACCGATCGGCGGAACTTTCAAGCCCAACCCGAAGACGGTCTGGAGGGGCGACGCCGGCCTTCGCTCGGGTCCGAAGCGCCAGATGAAGAACCCCGAAGACTTCGGCGGAGACTACGACAAGATCAGGGAGGAGCTCATGACCCAGGGCTACCGTGGCTGGGCGGGCAGCCTCAGCATATCCAACGCGCTCAACTGGCTCTCCGAGAACACATTCGGAGCGAGCGGGACCAACCTCGGCCAAGGGATCGACGCCGTAGCCGGCGCGTACCGCAAGTTCCTCGACGCGCTCCCGTACCGCCGCCAGGACGGCAGGCAGGCCAGGGCGCTGTCCAAGGGTCGGGCGGCGGAGGCGTACAAGCGGTGGGAGGCGTTCAAGGCTGGCGAGGCCAAGCCCGACGACGAGGGCGCCGTCGTGAGCGGCAGGGCGAACATGCTGCGCGGGGAGCAGGAGGTGTTCGAGTACTGGACCAAGGTTTCGGAGGAGGCGGAGGCGGCGAGAAAGGCGGGTAAGCGGCAGAAGGCCGCGGGGCGGGTCGGCTTGTCGAACAAGNTTGGCGAGGGGAGGCTCGTGCTCTCGGAGGGGCAGCGAAGGGCGATATCCGCCGACGTCATGGCGCTGGTGCTGTCGCTGCGTCGCGCCGCCGCCGCGCTGGAGCGCGGCGAGGACGCGTCCGCGGGGTTCGCGTCCGACGCGGCGCGTGTGGACGCGTCCGCCGACGAGGCTGACGACAGGAGGGACGAGCTCCTCTCCGGTTGGGGCGGCAACAGCGACGGCATCTCGTTCTACGGCGGGTACGGGGCGATCACGCCGGTTGAGGCCTCGGAGGCGAGGGACGCCGCGGGCTGGACCCCGGCCAAGGTGGCCGAGCGCATCAACGACGTCTCCGCGCTGCTCATATGCACGCCGGGTGACGCGGTCGCGTGCGCGCACAGGTTCCCGGCTATCCTGGAGACGCCCCAGTCCGTCCTCGCGGCGAGGATGGCCTCGCTGAAGGAGTTGCTGCCCCGCGCCGATGCCGCGCTCATATTCAGGGCCGAGCCCAGGCTGTTGCTCGCCGGGGACGGGGATATCATCATGGAGAACGTGCGCAGGTCCGTCGAGGCCATCAAGCGCGACCTGCCGGGGATCAACGCGGACAAGCTCCTGGAGCTGGAGCCCAGGATGCTGTTCGAGGACATCTCGTCGGGGCTCGAGGCTCTTCGCGAGCTCTGGCCCGAGGAGGCGTTCAGGCAGTCGGACGCTGATAACCCGTTCTTCGCGGAGGAGTTGGCGCTGGCGATCAAGGCGCTGAACGGTAAGGGTACTGAGAACCAAGGCGACCGCCGGCGCAGCGACAAGTCCTACAAATAAATGTTGTAACTCAAGTTTTTATTCGTAATCGTCTCAGTACTTTGAGTTCAGGATGCTGGAAGCTGCGGTGAGCGCCGCACGAGAGATTGCCTTCTTCGTCGCACTTTGAGGCGGCGCCATGGATGGGGTCATCGACGACCCCATCTCCGAACCGTGGTTCCGCGACACCGGCGACAGTGGCTCCCTCGACGGGATTCTCTGCCTACGCTTAATCTCGGCGAGTTCCTCCCTGAGCGCCGCAGCCTCCGCCTCGGCTCGTACAGCCCTAGACTTTGTCGTCTCCAACTCCCCCTTGTACTTGGCCACCGCCGCCATCGCGGCATCGTTCGTGCCACCGCCGCCGGTCGCGTTCACCTTCGCCTTGCCGAGCTCAACCTTGGAGCACCTCTGCGCAAACAACAACGTGGACTGCGTCTCCGGCAGCGACGCAGCCTCCGGGGAGACGTGCGCCAGGAGCACAACCTTGGAGTTACCGCCCAACGAGTCCGACAGCAGCCTGGTGAGCTGCGAGTTGCGGAACGGGACGTGCGTGCGCTTCTCGAGCAGCGCGGCGATGACGTCGCCGAGCGCGGAGAGCGATTTGTTGATGTGCTGCGCCTCCTTGAGCCTGTCGCCGGTAGCTTCCGACCTGGCCACGCGCTCGGACCCTGCGAGGTCGATGAGGTGAAGCCTGCCCGTCCTGATCGTGCCCGTGGTGGTGTCCGAACCCTCCACGTACACGGTGACCACCGAGTGGCTCCTGCTGGACCTATCGTTCATCTTGGTCTCACCACTCGCGCGTCTCGCCGTTCCCTCCGCCATGATCTCGAGCACGTGCGACGCGTCACGCGCCGTCACCCTCGTCACCTCCACGTCCGCGTCGTCGTTAACCCCCGGCCTGGTCTCGTTGAACCGCGGCTGCTCCGCCACGCCGTTCCACGTGGCGTCCTTATCGGTCCGCCTCAGCAGATCCCGCACCTGCTCGTTGTAAATCTCCCTCATCTCAACCGCGATGGTGTACTCCACGCCCTCCGTCTCACCCCTCGCCTTGGCGGTCTCGAACAGCTCGCTCAGCGCCCTGTCGTTCATGCCCACCATATTGCCGTGCCCAGCTCCAGCACCGGCTCCACCGGCGCCGTCGGGCCCGCCCATGGTGAACGTCTTGCCGGACCCTGTTTGCCCGTACGCGAAGACGCAGGCGTTGTACCCGTCGAGAACCCCTAGGACAACCGGGCTGACCTCCTCGTACACGTCGGACTGAGAGGTCTCCGGGCCGAACACCGTGTCGAACGAGAACCTCTTCTCCTCCAGCCGCTTACCCGCGGGCCTGCGCTCGCCCGTGTTGGAGAGTTTCTCCACCGGCGCGGGTTTGCACACGGCGTCCATGCCCTCCGCGGCGGGGTCGAGGCATCGGCTCGGGACCACCATGGAGGCGCCGTGGGGATCGTCCGTTCGCAGGGGGCGTATGCGGGTATAGACGCGGATCGCACCCTTCAGGTCCTGGATCTTGTGCAGGAGGGTCCTGTTGCGGAGGTGGAGCTTGCCGTTGCGACGCTCCTGGTAATCCTTCTCCCGCTCCAGCGCGGTCATCGTCGCCTTGGTCTCCGCCTGGATGCTCGCCACCGTGGCGGCGAACTGGGTCTGCAGACGTGCCAGGGTGGCGACGGTATCCTCCCGGAGCTTGGTGTTGGACGATTTGAGCTCGGGCATCGCCTCGTCGTACCTGGAGATGGCGGCGGCTAGTTTCTCGTTCTCATCCGCGGTTTCCATCATCGCCTCGTGCGAACGGGTGGCGTCTTCGCTGTACCGGAGCATGCGCTCGTTAGCCTCGGCGAGCGCGGCGTTCAGACGCTCGTCGAGCTCGGTGGTCGGTTGGGTGTGACGCGTGGTGGTGACGTCACCCGCGCGCTCCTGGGCGTCGAACAGCGCCACCCGCATCTCGTGGAGTTTCACGGTGAGGTTGGCGATTGCGTCATCCTTGGCGTCGGGGCTCGAGGATGATGCGACGACTGGCGCTTCGGCGGGGGAGTCCGGCATCTTTTCCTGCAGGTACTGCCTCACCCATCCGAATATCTTAGCCCGGTGGTCGTGGCTTCCGACGCCGAGGTCGACTCTGAGCCTCTGGAGGGTCATGCTCGCGAGCTGCGGGCCGTCCACGTTCGCGGCGAGGAACGCCTCGGCGTACCCCTCGAAGCAGGTGACATCGCGTTCCGACAGCGTCCCTTCCGATGCGAACTCGCGACCCAGCACCCGGAGGCATCGAGCCACGTCCTCCGCCGTCCACTCGGGGAGTGCGCCGCGTGGAAGCGCCGCGCGAAGCTCCGGGGTGAGGCCCGGGACGTGCCGCGGCGTTGATGTCGGCGCCTCCGAGAACACGGGTGTCCGTGGACTCGGGACCACACCGAGACCGGAAGATGAGAAGAGGAGCGGCGTCATCGTCGTCTCCGCGCGGGTCTTGATGAGACCCGCGACGGGTGTGCCGAATCCGGTCGGGACGCTCATCGCGATAAGACAGGAACCGTCAGCGATACGCGCGCGTGCGCTTCGGTCTGGGCTCGTCCGTCGTCGAATCAGAAAGTTTACAGTTGTTCCCCCCGCTGTCGTTTTCCGTTTTGTATTGTACAAATACACATTGCTCGTGTGTCTATGCTACGGTTAGCCGCTGAGTCCCCTCGGATTCGGTAACATGCTCGCCTGAGGCACTAAACCCTGAGCACCCTGAGCCTGGGGCGCACCCGCGATGGCCGGTGGCGCCGACCGATCCATCAGAAACCCGTGCGTGCCCTCCTTCATTCTTTTGATGTGAGTGTTTAGGTTGCCCCGCTGCGTAAACCTCGTGCCGCACACGCACTGCCACTTCCCGCCGCAGCCCTTGGCGTGCGTCAGCATATCCCCCCTGAGAGCGAACGCCTTGTCGCACTGCGAACACTTGTGGGGCTTCTCGTTGACGTGGGTCCGAAGGAAGTGCTTCCGTAGGGTGGGGAAGTCCCTGAACGGGTGCGCGTACTCGTTGTCCTCGGCGCAGTTGTAAACGCAGTTGGGCGACGGGCAGAAGAACCGCCGGGCTTTATCGTCGGAGAACGCGGTGTTGTCCGCCATTGACGAGATAGCCTCGCGCAGCCCGGGGTGGTCCTTGTGGGTCTTGATGTGGTAGGTCAGCTTCTGCGCGGTGGAGAACATGTCGTCGCACATCGGGCACTTGATGCGTTTCTCCTGCCGCATCACGTCCACGTCCATGATCTCCTCCGGGGTTGGCGTGACGTACTCGTGCATCTCCTCATCCCGCGTGTACTTGCACACCGCGACGACCTCCATCTGACCGCCCGCGCCCTTGATCCGTTTCGTGGGCCTCTTTCCGGCTCCCCCGTCGTCGCGCTTTTGCGTGAACTTGCCCGACAGCGTCGCCACGGCGCGGCCTTTGTCGAAGAGCACGTCGCACACGCGCTCGTCCGGGAAGAGGAGCGCGCCGTCTCCGTCCTCCAGCTGCTCCGCGCGCGCCTCCGTCTCCCCGGGCCTGAGCCGCAAGAACCGCTTCATGATAATCTCCGAGAGCTCGGAGACCTTGAGGGTCCCGTCTCCGATCGGTACCTGTGGTGTTTGCAAGGCGGGTGGGGAGGGTGAGATTCGGGTGCCTTCTCTGGGGCGCGGGCGAGTTGGCTCAGATTTGGGCGGGGCGTCGACGCACCCTGAAGATGAGATCCTTGAACCCCTTGACGCTCGCCGATATTCGCCATGACTTGGACCGGTCGAACCCGGCGGGATCCACCGCCCTCGGCATCCCGTCCGTCACCACGGCGCGGCCCGGGTCTGCTGGGCTCGAGGCTCGAGCCCCATTTTTGCCCCGGGGATCCCGTCTACCCCAACGGGCAAGAACCAGACAGGCGCGCTTTTTTATCGCAGGTGAACTTTTTAATATCTGACAAATCGTCAGCCGCGCGGGATGGCCGCTGCGAGCCTCGGTGCACGATTCGCGCCGTGCTTTATCGGTTGCGGTGATTTGCGCGGCTATCGGGCCACGTCGTCGACATCTTCGAACACCCGCGAAGGAGGGATTCGAGTGGAGTGCGTCTGGAAACGCAAAAGCGCCGCGGCAAGACGAAAGATCAGGCAAGTCCAACAACGGAAAAGCGCGCTTTTGCAAATCTACATGGACCCCGAGGACGAAACCAAGCTTCGGACGTGGCGCAAGCTGATCGTGGACGTGCCCATCGACCGTATACTTCCGAGGGATGTCAGTTTCGGTCCAGGGATCGAACGCGATGGCGATGCCGCGGAGAGATTGGCGTTCTTCGGCGATAAATATCTAAATCTTTCCGTCGCTCTGGCGCTGGAGAACCAGCTCGCCGAGAACGGAGAGACGATGAGCGTCGGGGAGATGAGCGTGCTGTGCTCGTCCGCGCGGAGCAACATGCTATTCGCCAAGCTGTTGCCCAAGCTGCTCACCCCGGACATGGTCGCGGCGGTCCCCGAGGAGGCCATCGTCGAAGGGAGACAGCACAGCGTTGGCACGCTTCTCGAGAGCTGCGCGTATTTGGTCAGGACGGAGGGTGGCGAGGAGGGAGCCGCGGCGGTGGACGAGCTCGGCGCTTTTCTGCTCGAGGAGGCTGAGAAGCAGGCCGAGGACGTGCACAACTACAAGGGCGCGCTGTACGAGCTCATAGCCAAGGGTGTGGACGGTCACGTGGTCACGGTGGACAAGATGGGCGAGGCTATGAGCGGCGAGGCTAGCCATCCCCAGAGGTTCGAGTCGCAGGTTGAGCTGGACGGCGTTCGCGCCACCTTCCTCGGCAGAAACAAGAGGGAGGCTGAGCGGGGCGCCGCGAAGAACGTCCTGGAGAAGCTTTTCGAGCGTGAACGGCAGAGGGTGCTGAGCGGGGAGGACCTGGGCTCACGGGGAGGGTCGTGGCAAGGGACGCCGGAGAGGCCGGTGCCTCCTCCGCTGTTGCTGCGGAAGAACCAGGGCAGCGGCAGCTTCGACACCATGGACGAGGACGAAGCAATGGCGGAAGCTCAAAGCCCTTAGCATCTCTATTAATGAAGTTTCGTTTCGTTTCGTATTCAAAGGTTAACCCCTCGAAGGCTTGCCGAATCCCCGCGACGGCTTGGCCTTCTTCGAGCCGCTACCCTTCCGTCTCGCCGCGGTGGCAACCTCCTCGTACGATTTACCGCCGCTGCCGGATTTCTTCCCAGTCTTGAACCCAGCCTTGCGAGGGACGAGCGGCCCGTCCTCACCCGAGCCCACGCCGACCGCCTCCTTCACCTTACGCTTCTTCTTCGCGGCGGCGGCGGCGGGCTTGGACACGCGGGGAGGTTCGTCGTCGTCGCCATCCCCGGCGACAACCTCGAAGCCGTCGTCGTCGTCGCGCCGCGGTTTCTCGACCCGCTTCTGCTGATTCTGTTTCGGTTTCTGTTTCTGTTTCTGCTGCTGCTTGGGCGGGCGGTTAGTGTGCGCCGCGTTGACCCGTTCCCTCGCCTGTTCCGCCGCCCTCAGTTTCTGCTCCTTCCGCTTCTTCTTCGTCTCCGCCGGGTCGCGGTCCTTCTCGGCGCCCACCGCCTCCGCCACGGTTTTCGGGAGCTGCGTGGGCATGGACGCCATGCACGTGAACCTGCCCGCGCCCGTCGACTCCGCCAAGGGTTCGTCCCTCGCATCTGCCATTCCCATATCCCGCGCCCTCGCCGCGGCACCCTTGCTCGCGCCCACCGCGCGGAGGTCCCACAGGCGGACGGTTCCCTCGGAGGAGCCGGTGACGAGGCTCACGGGCCCGCCGCCCGGCCCTCCCATCACGGGCCCACGCTCGGCGTCGTCCACGGGGAACACCATAGCCTTGACCCGCGTGGGGTGCGCCTTGGTGATCGTGACCGCGGGTTTGGTCGGGGGAGCCCTGTGGTCGTAGCCGAAGACGTCGCCGCCCTCCATCCCGAGGCACGTCAGGTTATCGTCGCCAGCCTGCGCCATGCACATCACCCGCTTGGGCGCGTCGAAGACCCCGGAGACGATCCCGGTCTCCGCGCTCGTGATCGTCAGTCTCGTCCCCGCCACGGACGCGTACGAGTTACCGCTCGGGGTGAAGGCCAGGAGCTCGGGCTTGGTCTTGAGCTTGGTCTTGTGCGCGACGCGTCCCTTCTTCATGTCCCACATTGCGATGTGCGAGTCAGCCCCCGCGGACATGGCGACCAGACCGCTCCTGTGCACGGACAACGCGTGGACCCCACCGCGGTGCGCCTTCATGGTCTTGAGCGCGTCCCATTGCCCGACGGACCAGATGATGACGTTGCCGTCGACGGACCCGCTCACCAGCCGGGTGGGCTCCTTGGTGAAATCCGAGCCGTGAAACTGCATGCACGTCACGTTGCCCTCGTGGCCGCTGAGCGTGCCGATCTCCGCGGTGGCTCCGTCGGGATTGTGGTGCCACACCCTGATGAGGTCATCGGCACCGCCCGACGCGAGGAACCCGCCCTGGGCGGCGATGCTCTTGCAAGCGCTGAGGTGCGCGTCGAGGGTGAAGGAGCGAACCACCTCGGGCGCCCCGCCGCCGCCGCCGCTGCTCCCGGGCAGGCCGTCGAGGTGGAAGCCGAAGACGAACCTCTCGTAAGTGCCGGCCACGACGGTCGCCATCCTTACTTCGTGGAGATGAACGAGTGGTGCGCGAGCCTCCGCGCCGCGTCTCTCAACCTCCGTTCGATGCTCGAGCGCGAGTCGTTGTGGTCGGCGGCTGAAATCTCCAGTCGCGGAAGTTTTGGCAAACAACTTTTGGCTTTGTGGCAAGTTTTCGACGGTCTTTGGCTACTACATGGCTACTAAATGCGGCGCGTTGAAACGCCCTACTCTACGTGCTACCGACCGAATGTACGGCATGTCGACTCACGCCTGCATCGCGTTGATGTTCTGGTACGCCTTGGACAGTTTCTGGAACGCGTCCTTGGCGCCCGGAGCCTTGCACTTGTCCGGGTGCAGCACCTTCGCCAGCTCGCGGTACGCCTGCTTCACCCACTTGGGCTGGGCGTTCGGCACCAGGTTGAGCACCTGCCAGTCCGACGTGGCCATCATCACGCGCCTCACCTCCTGCCTGTCCTTCTCCTCCTGGGTGAGCTCAACCTCGGGCGTCGGCTCCGTCGTCTTCGGCCCGTCGGCGGTGCCCACGCCGTGCTTCTTCCTCGCCGCCGCGAAGCCGCTGAGCAGGTTACTCGCCGCCTTTTGTTTCTTCTGCTTCTCCATATGTTTCTCCTTGAGCTCCAGCTCCTTGCGCGCGTGCTCCTCGCGCTGCGCCTCCTCCTTCCTGGCCTTGGCCTTGGCCGCGGTTTCCTTGATGCTTCGCTTCATGCGCTCAGCCTCCTCCTTGGCCGCGGCGATCTTGGCCTCGAGCTCAGCCTTGGCCTCCGCCGCCTTCTTCTGCTTCTCCTGGAGCGCCGGGTCGACGTACAGGTGCTGACGCTTGGGTCCACCCGCGCCGCGCTCGTTCTCCCCAGCCTTGCGCTTCACGCCGACGGGCAGGAACGACCGGCCGACGTGATCGCCCCCCGCACCGCCCTCCTCGCCCGCGTTCGATGCGGGCGTGTACGACCGCGCCTTGGCGCTCAGGGACGCACCCTTGGCCGCATTTGGGGGCGGCTTGGTCGTCGCGGGAGGTGGCTTCGCGTCGGCCGCGCCGTCGCCCCGAGATCCCTGCGTCCCCCCGTTGGGTGCCGTCGCGGGGGCCGGGGTGGAGCCGGGCCTGACCCACACGTTCTTGGACCTGCCGCCCCCGCCCCTGCCG
>JGI20151J14362_10001711_pt1 | contig 15796 bp, 14 predicted proteins | sample COG_01_FD_14362 | JGI IMG/M metagenome (IMG submission 14362)
CTCCGTATTCACTCCGTACAAGAATTTCACATCGTTCGAATTCAATCTCGGAAGCACGTGTTTCTCCACGACATCGCGACACACGCCTCCCGAAAACTCTCCGGCGTTTCGAAACAACCTCCACAACGCGTTGTTTTCCTCGACCACCTCTTCGCTCGACATCGTCTTTTTGCGCAGTCTGGCGCGTTGAGAAAAAGTGAGAGCACATGTGACATTCGAACGAGAAGCCGTTTTTTTCCCTTGCAAGGGGAAAAACCAAAATCTCTCCATTTCAAAGGAATATTCGTCGCACGGTCTGCGCCTTCCTCTCCGTCGTTTACGCCGCCGAGAGAAAGAGAAAGAGAAAGAGAGAAACTGCGTGACTTTGTGGACGTTTTTTTTGTGCGCTCTGTTTATACCTCTGCCGCTGGGACCCATAACCGGCGGTGTTTGTTCGAGACTTTTCTTTTGTTGAATGGCGACGTCAACACCAACACCGACATCATTCTCATCATCATCGTCTTCGAAGGTGTTGTTCACGTTGAGAAGAAAACAGCGAAGAATAATCGGGAGAAAAATGAGCAGCGCGACGACGTTGGTGCGCACGACGAGCGGTATGGATGCTGATAGAAGAAAGAGTAGTAAAACGAACGAAAAAACAGTCATCCTGGTGCGACACGGGAAAACGGAAATGAATGAATATCTCGCCTCAAATCATTGGGCGGATGAAAAGTTCAAAGATCCTCTTTTATACGACACGAAACTGTCGAAAGCCGGCATCGCGGGCGCGCAGTTAGCGCAAGTGTTCGTGGAAAAACTGGAACCAAAACCTGAATTGATCGTCGCGTCGCCGTTATCTCGCGCCATCGCGACGGCGAAGTACGTCTTCGAACACGACCAAACGACGCCGAGAGCGGTGTGCGTTTTCGCGCGCGAAAGAGTCTTTCACGCCTCCGACCACGGGAAGACGAGAAAAGAACTCGAACAAACGCACGCGGACTTTGATTTCTCGCACATTGAGTCTGAATCTGAACCTTGGTGGTACGTTGGCGCTGAAAACGAAAAGAAAACGTTCGGCGAAGTTTCCTTAGAACCCGTGGACGTCTTCGAGCAAAGAATGGACGACTTGATAGATTGGATAAACGACCGAGACGAAGACGTCATCGCCTTAGTCGCGCACTGGGGGGTCTGCTTCTCCTTGACTGGCGAGCAGTTTGAAAACTGCGAAGCTCGAGTGTTCAAACCAGGGTCGTTGAAGCCGAAAACCGGCGATTTTCGTAAAGTCGAGTTGGCGCTCGAAGATTCGGCCCAAGGGAAAGCTCTTCGAGCGCTTGTTTTCGTTATGAATGAAATCACCGGCTCGGTGCCGCTGAGCGTAGGTTTAGCCGTAGGCGTGTCGTTAGGTGTCGCGAGCGCGATTGCCAGTAAGTTTTAATTATATTATGCGACGCTTGTACCAATGTAATGTATAAGAAGAAAATTAAATAAATTCTGCACTTTATTTTCAAAGTTTTAATACCCACATGATCTGCGCACGTCTCTCTTTCCTTCTCTTCCTTCTCTCCCTCCTCGAAGAACTCTTAATTACTTCGTCACTTTGTACGCCTTGATAGTTTTCAATAAGTTCTTCGCGTTTTCGTCGTTCTCGAAGTGATCTCTGACCGGTTGTAAAATCGCGTTCAAATGTTTCGATAAACTCGGTTTCAAATCCCCGGGGTGAATCTTCTCCTCCACGTACTCCTTCTCAAACCGTTCGTACGACTCGTATACCTCCAATTTTCCCGTCTCCGGCTCTTCGTCGCTTTTACGGTACAACTTAAACTCCTCGCACCACGGAAAAATCACGTACTTGATGTACTCCAAACACGGATTCTTCTCGACCACGCCTGGAGGGCAATACGCTTTCTTAATCTTCGATTGCACGTCTTTTTCGCTGTCTTCCATAAATATCGCCGAGTTCGGATCGCTTTTACTCATCTTCTCCTGTCCTTCCTTCAAACCAGCTAACATCTTGTGACTCAATATGATCGGTTTATTCTTCCTCTTGATATCGTCGCAATACTCCCTCGCCAACATGTTCACTTTCCTCTGGTCCATCCCGAGCTGGCAAATATCCGCGCCTAAGAAAAATATGTCCGCGCATTGCATCACCGGATAAAATATCTGACTCGCCGCTAAATCGTCGCTCTCCGACCGTCCCATGATCTGCGAGCACCGAATAATCCTCCCCAACGAATTCTTCCTCGCGATGTCCAACACCAACGGCCAATACTCGTGCGCTCGGCTATTAATCTCCTCGCTCGACCAAATAAACTCCACTTTACTCAAATCCATCCCAACCGCTTTCCACACCTCCACCATGTACAACCCAACCTTTTGTATCTTCTTAATGTCCCCGCCCATTTTGTTGTTCATTTGCGCGAACCAATCCGCGATCCAAAACTTAAACGTTACCCCCGATTTGGTCAATTTGTTCACGTTCAAGCATTTCATCACCCCTTGCGCGATGTGCATTCGCCCGGACGGTTCAAACCCATCGTACGCGCACGGGTTTGGTTTTTTCTCCAGCAAACGTCTCAACTCGTCCGGTTGGATGCACTCTTCGCCGATGGACAGGCAAAGGTTCACTCGTTCGTCCAAGGATAAACCCGACGGGTGCGTTGTTGGTTCCTGCACACTCGCTTCCGACATTTTCTCCGTCAGCGCTTCCTCCTCCATCTCTTTCTCTCTCTGAAACGTACCACTCGTCGTTCGTGAATTTCTCGAGCACAACTGCCTCGTAAAAGTGCGCGCTTTGTTTTCTTCTTTAACTTCTTCTTCTAAAACGAACCAGCCGCGCCGCCGGAAAGGTTTTATCTGCTCTGATGAAAGTGGAGACTTTTCCCGGGGGAAAAAGGTCTAATGCCTCAGATTTCGAGAGAACGAGAAAGCGCGCTCTTCTGTGCGGTGGTCTTTGTCCTCGTTCTGCACGTTTCTCTCGTTTCCTTCGTTCATTCGTTCCTCTCTCTTTCTCAACGAAACGAGAACAACTTTATCTCTCTCTCTCTCTTCTGTCTTCTGTCAAACGTTACGCGAGAACACGAGAGAGAGAGAAAGAGGTGTTTGCGATGGGATTCCGCCGTGGTGTTGGAAAAGCGGATTGGACGAGGACGAGGACGAGGACTGTAAGGGTGACGAGACAAAGGAGAGGAGGGGTGATGTTGACCGTGATGATGACTCTCCTTCTTTCCTCGTCTTCGCTTTGGTGTTTGTCCGCAGTTGCGATTCGACCGTTGGATGAGGAGAAGCGTCAGTGCGTAAATACCAAGCAAGGCTTACATCACATCACCGACGACAACGGGTACACGTGCGACTGGTTCGACGTGTTCCCTCCAACCGGGTGTTGCCCACCGGAGAAAGCGATCGAGAAACGCTACGGGTGTTCCGCGTGCGACCTCGCCAAAGGCGGCGAAACCGAGAAGTGCTGCGGAACGTACGAGTCGTGCGTGTCGTGTTGCCAAAACGCGAAAGTCTCCACCGCGGAAACCGATCGAACGCGAGAACCGATTGGACGCATGCAGCCGCAGACTGGGTATTTTTCGGACGCGTTTTCGCACTGCAAGAGCAAGTGCCGGACGCAACCGACGGTGACCGTGCACGAATCTACGTACGGGTACGAGAAGAGGTTTTGTTTCGGGACGTTTCCGAGGGATAAAGATCCGACGCCGCCGAGAGGGTTCAAGCCGAAGTAGTCGTAAGAAAAAGAGATTTGTACTGTAGCGCGTACATGCCGGCGTAGTTGAGGTAGAATAGATATGTGTAGCGATAGTAATAGTAAACGTTTGTATAGACGCACCGCGGAGTGGGCACTCGAGACTTTTTGGATAAATGTAACAAACTCTTCCTCACTTTTTATTCGCGGCGGCGGCGATATATTTATACGCATCGAGTCCAAGAACATGCGCAGAGCTCACCGTGCGGTGACTCTGAAGTACTTCTCGAGCTCTCTTCGCGTGCGTCTCTTCTCTTCGTCGTCGTCTGAATCGTCTTCCTCCTCGACTTCGGGGAAATTTGCAGACGTGTGCGTCGCCATCGGGTCGAACCTCGACGTACGTGAAGGCGAAGATGCAGACTCTTCCTCTCGATTTCAGCACTTCCACGTCGCCTTGCGTCTTCTCCAAGAGCGAGGGTTCGAGATTAAAAAGCTCGCGAGCGTGTACGAGACGAAACCTGTGGACACTTTGATTGAAAACCAGCCGAAATTTCTAAACTCGGCGTGCGTGTTGAGGCACCCGAGAGAGTGGTCGGTTTTAGAATGTCTAGGGAAAATGAAAGACATCGAACGAGAAATGGGCAGAGACGTATACAACACGGATAAAGGACCGCGGGTGATTGATTTAGACATTTTGTTCAGCGAAAAAGAACCGATGGTGAGGTACGATCCTCCTCCTTTTCCTTCCTCGTCTTCCTCGTCTTTGACGTCGTACGAAAAGAAGTTTTGGTTAGAAGTGCCGCACGGGAGGATCAAAGAGCGCGCGTTCGTGTTAGCACCGATTGCGGATTTGACGGAAAAGATGAGTTTTGATAAGAGCGGAGACGTGTCGATCACGATGGCAAACCAAATGACGGCCATGGCGAGACTTTGGAAGGAGGAGGAGAGACGGATAATGCAGACGCCGACGAAGAATTTTGAAGAAGCAAACGAGGATGACATTTTGCTCCAAAGAGTAGCGCCATTTAAGAGGAACATGCGATTGGAACCATACGAAGGACGAGCGAAAGTTATGGGAGTTTTGAACGTCACTCCGGATTCGTTTTCCGACGGAGGCGTGTTTAACACGAGCGTGAGTACGGCGTTGAGACGCGCGGAGCAGTTGGCTGATGAAGGGTCGAGGATTATCGACGTGGGAGGACAGTCGACGAGACCTGGCGCGTCTAGAGTGTCGGCGGCGGATGAAATCGCGAGAGTGGCACCGGTTTTAGAGGCAATATGCGAACGGTTTAAGAACGATCCGAGAAATATTGCCGTTTCGGTGGATACGTTTTACGGGGAAGTGGTAAAAGTTGCGGATGCGATCGGGGTGGATATCATAAACGACGTTTCCGGAGGCGATTGGGACGAAGGGATGCTTTCCGCCGTGGCGAATACAAAAGTGCCACTAGGATATGTTCTATCGCATCAACGAGGAAACCCACAAGTCATGAGTAAGAATGCATCCTACCCGGTTGGTTCGGTGGCAAAAACGGTTGGAGATGAAATCGCGTCGCAGTATTTGCGCAAAGTTTTGCCATCGGGTATTTCGGCGTGGCGATGTTGGATCGATCCCGGATTCGGGTTTGCAAAGTCGGAGGAACAGTGCGTGGAATTGTTATCGGATTTAAAGGACGTTCGCGCGTCGCTTGCGAAGAACGAATGTGGCGGCCTAGCGAAAGCGCCAATGCTCGTCGGTATGTCGCGAAAACGATTCGTAGGAAATATGCTCGTTGATGAAAAAAGGAAAGACGTTCCGAAAGATGCGCGCGACGTAGCTTCGGCGGCGGCGGCGATTGTTGCTCTGATGAATGGCGCAAACGCAGTTCGAGCGCACGACGTGAAACTTCACGCAGATATCGCTAAAGTTGCCGATGCTGTCGCAGCTTCCAAAAGAAAGACGGGTTCGTATGAGTAGTGTTAGCATTAGGAAGGGAGCATGAATAGGTAGGTAGGTACCTAAGTACCAGGTACCATGGTACGTAGTAGTGTATGTTTTTTATGTAATATCAAATCGCGCATTAACAAACTTCTATAGAAGAACTATTATATATCCACGTCGATGTTATATATGGGCACATATGTACTTCTCTCGGGTACATATAGTAGTACAAAAATATCTTATCGTATCTTATCGTAGTATCATATCGTTGATTATGTTGAATATTATGCATCCAACGCTTCGCTTACGATTTTCTCGTAGTCCTTTCGGATTTTATCCATGAACGCGGCGTTTTGCGCATTCGTTTCGTTGCCGCCTTTGAGAGAATAGTAGACGTCCCAAGCTTTCGAAAGCGCCAAAGTGGCCTCTTCTGGATAATCCGAACGATAGCACGCAACGGCGTATATCAAAGCGGAATACATGACGTTTTCATGGTTACCTTGTTGAGCGCGTAAACGTTCGAGCGACGCGGAAAGTTCGTTCAAAGATTGCTTGACAGGATCGCAACCTTCGGCGAATTCGTTGAAGACGCGTCGCATTGCGTTTTGCGTCAAAATTTTCTCGCGTTCCGCATCGTTCTGGGACATTTTGAACGCAAAAGCCGGAATACTCGTTGGAAGTTTTGGATCGATGATCTCCGTGAAAAACGCAGTGGAGTAGAACTTGTTCACCTTTGAGTTCCAATTCTTCATGCCCGCTCGCGTAGCTTTCGCAACGATACTTTCGTTAGCGATTTCTTCGTGCGATATACCGTCGACACCTTGCGTGTCAACTACGAACGAATCGTGCCCAGCGCGAGGTTGATGGTGCTCTTGAATCTGCTCAAAACCGTCTTTCTGTTGTTGTTGTCGCTGTCGTTGTTGAAGCTGCAATTGTTGTTGCTGTTGTTGCTGTTGTTGCTGTTGCTGCTGATGCAAAACAGCAGTACTCGTAAACCGCGCCTTTTTGTTGTTCGTAAGCGGTGCCTCTTCCGCTTCGTTGGCCGAGACAGACAATATTGGTGCCGGCGGTATCCCGTCGAAATGCTTTCGCGGACGCCCACGACCGTCTTTTTTATATGCAACTGGGACGTAACTGGACTTTTTCTTTGCCGACAGCGGCGCCGGAATCAATCCGGCTTTGACCAACTCCTGCGTCCTAGCTCGTTCTTTTTCTCTCTCTTTTCGTTTTGCCACGCGCAACTCTTTCTCTTGTTGCTGTTGAACGAGACTCGCGAGGTGCGCTTCGTACTCGTCGTTTGAAAGGTTCGGGTCCGGGTTGATTAAAACCAGAGGCGCATTTTCTTCTTCTTCTCCTTTATTTTCCTCCTCGCTCTCGGCGGCGATATCTTCTGTTTCTCCTTCCGATTTGTTGTCGTCGTCGTCGTCGTCGTTGTTGTTGTTCCTAATGATGTTAGTTTTGCTGGGACTCGCTTCCTCGGCGTTCGGATCGTTATCGAACGATTTATCAACACCGGCGGTTACACCGCTTTGGTCCTTCGTGTTGGCGTCCTCTTCCTCGTGATCATCATTTCCTCCATTATACGCGCCGTTGCCGTCTTGGTCGTCGTTTTCATCGTTATCGTTGTTCCTGTAGTCGTCCTCGTCTTCTTGGTTCGCCGCAGCATCTACCAACGCATCTAAATCCATCGTATCGTGCGTCGAAAGCGATCCGTACTGCTGTTGCGGCGGCGGCATCTGCATCTTCGGCGGCCCGTACTCACCTCTGCTCGGCTCTATGATCGCGTGCACGAACCCGTGTCTATCCCTGCGCGGCTTCCCATCTACGAACTTCTTAGCGGCGGTATTATTTTTACGCTTTGCCATCGGTGCCGGTTGCTTCCAAGGCTTCTCCACCTTCGGTTTCTGCTCCTCCTCAAACGTCTCCGCCAACCTGTGCAACTTCGGTTGCAACAAGTGCGTCAACTCCGGATCGTTCGCCCACTCTCTCAAACCAAAGTGCCCTTCCGACGGTCTCGCAAACACCCTCTTATTCACGTCCTTCTTCTTCAAGTCCGTGTAACACGCCGACGCCATGGTCGCTTCCGGCGTCTTCCCGGGAAGGTTCCCGAGAAGGTCGTTCTCGAGCGCGTACCTATACAAAAAAATCGACGCAACCACGCGTCAGTGAATAAAAACGCCATCAAGAAAGACACAGAACAAGAGGAAGAAAAACAAGACGAATAAGGACATTAAAAACATCATCATCATCGCGGCATCCCAAGACAACGCGTTTCGCGCATCGTTTCAAAAAGAGGCAAGGCACAAGTGAAAAAAAAAATGAGAGGACAGACAATTAAGTGCCCAGATTTTGCCCTTTCAAATCCGGTTCAAACCACACGAACGAGCGACTACGAATAACGTTACCTGGTAATCTGTCCGGTGGTGAGCAACCTTTTCTCTTTCCGTAAAACGTAGATCGCGGCGGTTTTGAATATTCCAGATCCTCTGTTGTTTTCGTCACGTTTTCGTGCGCACGTTTTAGGAATTTGTTTTTGAATAAAGAAGACAACGGAGAAGCGTGTGCACGTTTAGCGCGTAGGCATGCAGAGAGAAGAGACATTCCGCACATTGAAGCATCGTCGAATCTTGGTCGAAAAACGCATGTTGTTGTTGATTTGAAACATCATGTCGCGCTTCGAATGCGTCGACTTCAAAAGACAGAAAAAAGAAGAAGAAGAGAACTTTCACGTACCTGGGAATACCTTCCATCGCGAGATCGACGCCGGCCATGATGCGAGAAAGAAAGAGACAGAGAGCGCTTCTTCGTCTTCGTCTTCGTGATGGTGCCGCCCGCGACGCGACGCGGAATTCTTTTGGTGTTTTTGTTTGTTTTTTTCGAGAGATTGCAAAGAGGAGGAGGAGGAGGCTTATGAAGATTTTTCTTTAATAAGCGCGTCGAGTCGTCGCGCGCTGTGGATTCCAAGAGGCACGACGAGAGGAGGCTTGCGATGTGTTATGATGTACGCTTTATTAATGTTTTATTAGTATGTAAAAAAGTCTTTCTTTCTCTTTCGCTCTCTCTCTCTTTTGTCTGTTTCGCCTTTCTCGCTAAAGTGGTGCGTATTTTGTATAGCGGCGGTAATACTAGCGCCCTTCTTCTCCTCGCTCTCTCCTTCTTCTCTCTCTTTCTTCAATTCTTTTTCGAGAAGAGCAATGTACGACGCGTATTATTATCTTCTTCTCAATTTAACTCTCGTCCGCGTCTTCCTCCTCAATCTTTGGCGCTAAGTAAAACCGGACGTACCCCATGTCCTCTATCAAGTACTGCACGACTACCGGTAACTCTTTGCTCAACTGTAAACGCACGTTCTCGCATAAACTCGTCGCTTTGCAAAAAGAGTTCAAGTATCGCAAAGCAAACGTCAACGTCACCGGTTCTTGCAAATCGATGTCTACATTTTGGCCTTCCGAGGACTTCGTGTTATGCACTTTCTCGCCGTCTTCTTCCGTTTTCACTTTCTCTTCCTTCTTGTCTCCGTCCGAGGTGCGGCGGCACGTAATATTCGCCTCCCCAATATCACCCGAAGTCGTAAATTTCACGCTATCTTTCGTCACCGCAATAGTCACCGTATCACCAATCGACGATAAATCTCTGCAAATTCTTTGAAACTCGTTCGAGGACATCTTCACCGTCGCTTCGTACTCCGTATCCGGGATGCCCAAATGTTCCGTGTCGATATCCATCAACTTCATTTGAAAATCGGAAATTTTATCCGCTTTCGGGTTTTCAAACATGAACGTCACCACGTCGCCGGCATCGTCCGCTTTCATCGTTATCGTGTCGTCGTTATCCGCGCACTTTAACATTTTGCTCTGTTATCATGTCGAAACAAAAAATTATATCGAAAAGAGGATGATTTTTGGCTTTGGTCAGTCTCTCGTTCTCTCTCGTTTAAAACATACGATCTCTCAAAAACAAAAAGAAGGAAAAGTTGTCCTTGTTTTCGGCGGTCACTCTCTCGCATTGTCACTTTCATCGCGCAAACAACGAGACGACGACGACGAGTCCACCGAAAGGAACGTTCCCGTTCTTTCGCTGCGCCCGTCGTCTCTCTCGCGCGGAAAAGAGAAAGGAAAAAGATCGGATTACGTTGGAAAAATTCAAAAATGTGAGACTTTTGCTCGTTGGGAAAACCACGACAACAAACTTTGCTCTTCTTCGATACAACGCGGTCGTCGCGTATCCGTTGCATCTCTCGATCGTTATCGAAACGATCGAGAGCGATGCACAGAAGACAAAGATGTGTACGAAACGCACCATGTTCAACAAGTTCATCCCCATGGTCACGTCTCGGTCGCATCGGTAGTGGTCAAAACCGGTGCTTCGTAACATCAACGCCACCAAAGAAACGTGCGAGGAATCCATCGCTTGCAACGCGAACCCGTTGGCGGTGCACTCAAAGTTCGCATCGGTGACTAAATCCTTGATAGATTCGAGGACTTTCTTCAAAATGGACCCTTGGAGAATGCGCGCTTCGAACATGATGATGAGATGGAAAGGTACGTTGCTTTTCTCGAGCGTTCTTTTTGTGCGGCGATTTTCAAATCCAAGACGAGTTTGAAATCACCAGAGAGAAGAGATTCAAAAGAACGAAGCGCGCGAGAACTTCGCGTAAACTTGAATTAAGCATACAACAAATGTCGTACTTCTCTGCTACTGTTGATGTTATGCAATCTTCTACTATTACTCTACTCTCGCTCTCTGAATCTCATATTCTATCGCCTTATACTCCTTCTCGATTTTTTCTCCGGCGCGTTCACGAACGCCCAATCTACTCTCACCTCCTGGTCCAACATCAACTTCCCGTCCATGTTCTCGATCGCACTCTTCGCCTCTTCCTTCTCTTTATACTCAATCAAACAGTATCCCTTAACGAATCCAGTTCTCCGGTCTAAATTTAAGTGCAAGTTTGAAATCTCCCCGAAATCGCCAAAGTTTTCGTGCACGTCTTCCTCTTGCGCTTCTTCGTGGACGCCGGTGACGAGGACGACCCAGCCTTCGATGGATTTTTGAGGTTGGCCTCTTTCTCCTTCGCTCTCTCGCAAAGTTTCGTACCGGTCGTTTCGAGAGTGTTTGACCTCGTCGTCGATAATGTCCGCGTTCTCAAAGCCTCGGCCCTGTGTGAAAAACAAGAGACATTAAGAAACGGGCGCGTATATGCGCAAAGTCAGCGAAAAGAAGAGGAAACACAAAGCGAACAAACAAGCTTTGACAAAACCGACGACTTCTCGACGTCTTCGTCTGCAACAAAAACGAAAAACACAAAAACGATGACGATTAATACTAATAACAACAACAAAGCGTCGTACCTTTTGTCGTCGTCCTCCGTCCATCTGTCTCTCCTCTCTCCTCTCCTCCTCGTCCTCGCTGTTATTCTCCATCGAAGTATTCAGAGAGCCGTCGCTTTATAGAGTAAATGTATTTGTGAACGTGGTCTTGATGAAGACGATCTCTCTCTCTCTCTCTCTTAAACACGCAAAAACACACAAAACGCGCGAACAGACGAACCACTACCGACGCGTTTTCGAGCGTGTTCTTCGCTGAAAATCGAAGAAAAAAGAGGAAGAAGCGTGCGAGACGTTTTGAGGGGATTTTTGGAGGATTGGATTCTCTTTTTCCATCGAAAATCTCCACTTTTGAACGCGAGAGTAGTCGTAGTATTGTCACAGCATCCTCATCGAGAGAGAAAGAAGATGAAGAAGATCCACCGCGTCGGCGGCGAAAAGATGACGAGTTTCTCGTCCTCGCTTCTTTTACCGCTGCTTTTGCTGCTGTCTTGCTGCCGTGCGAACGCGTCGGAACAACAACAACAACAGAAAACGGTGATCTCTCAACAAAAGCTGGAAAACGGCGTTTTGTTCAAAGTCGTCGTCTCCGCCTCTGTCCCGGTGGACAGCTCGGACGTCCTCTTCAACAGAGGCGTCTTGGCGACGACGAAAGCGCAAAAGATCAGAGTCTGGTGTTTGGACATGCAACCGCGAGCAGGAAAGAAAAAGAATAAGAAAAACGAAGCCGAGGAGACGGAAGAGAACAAGAGCATGGAACTTTCGGACGTGTTTCTCTGGCACGACGAAACGACGGACTCGCAAGATTGGTACGAGAAGAAAGAGTCGATCGGGAATCAGTTGGCGAAGAAAAACGTGCGATCGGTGGCGTGCGATATGCCGGGATACGGACGATCGGAAGGGGAGAAGAAGTTCGCGGCGAGCTCGGACTTGGCTAGGAGTTCGTTCCAAGAGCAACTGTTTGAAAAGTTGGAGATGAAACGACCGGTGGTGTTCGCGCCCGGAGTCTCGATGAGTTACGTGGTTCCGTTGGCGACGGTGAAGCCGAGCGCGCTCGGTGGCGTGGCCACGTGCGAGATGGAGAGTGGATGGGCGGTGGAGAAAGCGGAGAGGAGAAGAAATACGGAACGGGCGTTGAGATATTTGAAGACGACGTTGGAGAGGTTGCCGGAGAAAGCGAGTGAGATTCCCGTGAAGACGTTTTTGAAGAGAGAAAAGCAAGACGCGTGGGTGGAAAAAGTGCAACGAGAGTTTGCTGGGATGTTTCCTTTGACGGACGTGGTGTATTTGGAAGGACGAGTGCACTGCACGGACGCCAAGAATGAAAACGACGTCTCGATCGGGTTGATTCGCTTGAGCGCGTTGGCGATGTTGAGTAACGGGAAAGCGAGCGGGTTGGTCAGAAAAGCCATTTTAGCGAAGAAGAAGGCGATGCCAAGGATCGAAGAAGAGGAAGAGGTGGAAGTGGAGCCGTTGAAGACGACGATCGAGTGGGAAGACGAAGGAACGTCCGGAGGAGGAGAAGAGCGTAGCGGAGAAGGGGAGGAAGGAGAGGCGACTTCCTCGGAGGACTTCGGAGGAGGAGACGGAGAGTATGAAGAAGATTTCGCCGAGCGAGGGCAAGAACAAAGGCAAGAGCAGCAGCAAAGAAAAAAGCGCTTTTGGACCGGTAGACGGCTCTTAATAGGTGATGACATTGAGCCTTGAAATGATCGATCGATCCCGTACGCTTTACTCCTACTACTACGTAAAATCACACTCCTCTTCCTTCTTATCTCAAACACCAAAATCTTCCATTAAAAAGCGCGCCGCTCGAGACTCTCAAACACTTCTCGCTCACACATAAAAGCACCACCATGTTCGCCTCCTCTTCTTCTTTGACGTCGTCCTTTTCGACGACGACGACGATTAATACTATTAATCGTAATAACAAAAGCTCGTCGTCTTCTTTACACCGGCGCATAAAATCCACGTCGACGGCTTCGTGGGCAACAAATGTGCGAAGGAATACGAAAGAAACAGAGGAAGAAGAATCCAACAAAGCGACCCTCCCAGTCTCTGCGAGTACGATAAAGAGAACGTTTCTTGCGGCATCTCTTTCCGCGACTTTCGCGCTCGCCACTCCTTTCGCTGCGATGGCCGATCGAGGCACCGAGGTCCGATTACCACCCATCGACAACGACCCGAACAGATGCGAACGCGCGTTTGTCGGGAACACGATTGGTCAAGCCAACGCGGTTTCGGATAAGACTTTGGATTTGCGCAAGTGCCAATACGATAACGTTTCCGTGAAAGGTATCACCTTATCTGGAGCGTTGATGGTGGACAGCGTTTTCGATAACTCGGATTTTAGCGAGACGGTTATGAGTAAAGTGTACGCGACGAAAGCGAGCTTTAAGAACGTCAACTTTACGAACGCGGTCATAGACCGAGCGACGTTTGACGGGAGCGATATGACGGGAGCGAATTTTCAAAACGCAGTTTTAACCGGCGTGAGTTATGAAGGCGCGAATTTGACCGGGGCGAACTTCGAGGAGGCTTTGATCGGAGACCAAGACGTGAAGTTGTTGTGCTTAAATCCGACCGTGGTGGACGAGAGCAGAATGCAAATCGGCTGTAAAAATTAAGATGTAAGAGAGAGAGAGAGAGAGAGAGAGAGAAAAAAAGAGAGAGATGACACGCTCGCTCGGAAAGGGTTTATTTAGTTTATGTTTGTAGAGAAGGTATGTGCGTGTACTGCTATTACTCGCCAATAAGAATCAATCGGCGTTCTCGCTTTCATTTTGCCCCCAAGACACTTCTTCTTTTTGGATATGAAAATGCATCACTTCTATTAAACACGCGCGGCTACTCTGCGCCTGCAGAACAAAACGTCTCAAAAATGCGCGCATCTTCCACTTTGTGTTGCTCGACATCTTCTGTCGGACGGAAGGAGCCTCGCGCATCATCGTCGCGTCGTCTTTCCGCCACGCGATGTGAGCGACACCACAAAACGCGTATCTGCGCTTCGTCGTCGTCATCTTCGTCTGCGTACGATTACATCGTCGTCGGCTCCGGCATTGGCGGTCTCACCGCCGCCGCGATGCTTTCGTATCACGGGAATTCAGTGTTAGTGCTCGAGTCGCACTACGAGACCGGCGGCGCCGCGCACGGGTTTACCAGACGCGTGAAGAAGAAAAGAGATGAGATTGACACCAGCCAAAAGAGTAAAAAGGGCGACGAGAACGAGAGTAAAGACGACGACGAAGACGACGACACGAACGAAAGTCTCGAGTTTGTGTTCGATACCGGTCCATCTTTCTTCGCTGGATTGACCACCCCAAACGCGCTGAATCCGTTGGCGAGCGTTCTGGAGGTGCTCGGAGAACCGTTGGAGACGGTGAAATACGATCCGTTGGGAACCTTTCACATCGAGAAAGGCGTTCCCGGGTTGAGAAGGCACGCGGATTTAGATTTGTTGTGCGAGGAAATCGAAAGATTTAGCGAAGGTGGCGCGAAGGAAGTGAGGTTGGCGGTGCCGAAAATTAGAGATATGTTTGAAGCGTTGAGTGGGTTACCGACGATTGCGCTGCGAACGGATTGGCGGATTTTGTTAGTCATAGGAAAAAGATATTTGGAGAAGATGAGTAAACTTGGGAAGTACGGCGGGGTGTTGGGACAACCGACGAACGCGTTGTTAGATTTCTTGGACGTGAGAGATCCGTGGGTGAAATATTTATGCGATTTAGAGTGTTTTTTGCTGAGCGGTATGGATGCGAGCGGAACGGTGAGCGCGGAGTTTGCCAGCGTGTTTGGCGCGTCGGATTATTTTAAGAAATCCGAGTTCCCAGTGGGAGGAGGGAAAGCGATTTCGGATGCGTTGGTGAGAGCTATTGAAAAGAGAGGTGGAGAAATTCGCGTGAACGCGCACGTGAAAGAGGTGGCGTTGAACGATAAGAAAGATGAAGCCATCGGGGTGAGAATGCGAATGGATCCCGAGGTTGTCATCAAAGCGAAAAAAGGGGTGTTGTCCAACGCGAGCGTTTGGGACACGTACGAAAAACTACTCCCAAAAGATGCGAAAATTTCCGCTCAAGAGTACCAAAAGAACACGACGATTGACTGCTCGGATTCGTTCATGCACATTCACTTGGGCATTAAAGCAGATGGATTAGACTTTTCGCACTTGGGAGGTCACCACGTCGTCGTGAACGATAAATCGAAACCGCTTGATGCGCCCGGAAACGTGTGCATGATCTCCATCGCAACCGTGTGGTCACCAGAAATGGCCCCGGACGGACACCACTGCGTCCACTGTTACACCATGGAACCGTACGACGGCTGGACGGAGTTAAAAGCCACCGACCGAAAAGCCTACGAAGAAAAGAAAAAAGAAAAGTGCGACGTTCTCTTTAAAGCGTTAGAAACGGTCATCCCAGACGTCCGCTCTCGCGTCGTCCTAGAACTCCTTGCCTCGCCGGCGTCTCACGAAAAATGGTTGCGAAGGTACCGAGGTACCTACGGCGCCGTCATCCCGGCGCCAAAAATGTTCCCAGGGCCGGCAGTTAAAGGCGTCAAAAACCTCTACCGAGTCGGCGATAGCGTCGCACCTGGCGTCGGCGTTCCCGCGGCGGCCGGGAGTGGCGTTATTTGCGCGAACACTTTGACCAGTTTGGAGGACCATTTCAAGTTTTTGGATAAATGCGACGAAAAGTGACGATGATATCGATAATGAATAGTAAAAGGTACCATGGTACCTGGTACTTCTGCACTAATGTATATTTGTACACTATGACTCTAAAAGCTTTAATGTTGAGTACGCACGTGCCTTCTCAAATTACTAGATATACGAAAACGCTTCTCGCACACATCACACTCGTACGGTTTCTCGTTCGTGTG
>JGI20151J14362_10001714_pt1 | contig 15778 bp, 20 predicted proteins | sample COG_01_FD_14362 | JGI IMG/M metagenome (IMG submission 14362)
AATGCATTTGTTGGATTTCAAATAGGGGTTGCTTTTATGCTCTCACTTCTCATTGGACCAATCATTTCATCAAGAGTTGGACTGTCAGGCCTTTTTTGGGTGATTGCCATTCTATCTTTGATTGCTATGCTTATTGTTCTCTCCTTAAAGCAAACTAAATCTATTACTTACTACAAGCTATCTATTGAGGCATTTAAAGAAACATTGACTAAGGAGCTACTTGCCCTTGATTTTAGTATTTTTTCACTACATTTAATTCTTGCTGCTGGATTTATTGTGATGCCCCTTCTCATAATGGAAAATCAAATTGTAAGTATGTTAGATAATTGGCAGCTTTACCTTCCAGCTGTCCTATTATCATTTTTAGGAATGATTCCTCTAATTATTATCTCTGAAAAATTTAAAAAGACAAAGTACATATTATTAATTAGTATTTTGTTGCTTATAGTGAGTCAAATTATCTTCTTTAGTTTAAATTTAAACTTCAAGGTTTTCCTCATTACCTTAACTATATTTTTTGTAGCATTTAATACTGTTGAGGCTTTGCTACCTTCTCTATTATCTAGAACTGCAAGCGCTTCAAAGAGAGGTTTAGCAATGGGAATTTTCTCTACATCACAATTTCTTGGCACCTTTATTGGCGGAGCAATTGGCGGTTTTATTTATGACATTTACGATTTAAATAGTGTATTCTTATTTACCATATTTGTAGCAATAATCTGGTGGCTTTTGATTCTTTTTATGCCACTTAAATCTAAAACTTAACAGGAGTAATCAATAGAATGGCTGGAATAAATAAAGTAATTTTGGTTGGTAATTTAGGCGCAAAACCAGAAATTAAATATGCTTCAAATGGAAACGCAATTAGTAATTTATCTATCGCAACAAGTGAATCCTGGACAGATAAAAGTACTGGTCAGAAGCAAGAAAGAACAGAATGGCATAGGGTTAGTTTGTTTGGAAAGGTAGCTGAAATAGCTGGTCAATATCTTGATAAAGGCTCAAAGGTTTATGTAGAAGGTAAACTCCAGACAAGAAAATGGCAAGATCAAAGTGGACAAGATCGCTACACTACAGAGGTTGTTATTAGTGGTTACAGCGGGACTCTTCAAATGCTAGATAGAAGGGATGATATGAATTCAAGTGCTCCAATGCAGCAATCTCAGCCTCAAGCGCAGCAAGCTTCTCAGCCGGCGCCTGCAATCACTCCAGTTGCGCCTGATGAATTTGAGGATGATATTCCTTTTTAGCTGTTAAGAGTTAGAGTCTGACTCGAGTACAACAAATGCTACTGCATGATTACTTTCATCAGAAATACTCAAATGACCCTGCTTAATTCCTTTTTCTAGAAGGTATAGTCTGAGTTTTTCACTTGGCATAAAGTAAGGCTTACCATTTTCGTTGTTTCTTATTGTAAGATCTTGGAAGCTAACCACCCTTCCTATTCCAGTTCCCAAGGATTTAGCAAATGCCTCCTTAGCTGCAAACCTCTTTGCACAAAAGGCCGCACTGTCAGCTTTATTAGTAAATAGAGCTCTCTCGTGCTCTGTTAACACTCGATTGATAAAACCATCACGGTTTTTGATCAAAATCTTTTGGATTCTCTCTATGTTTACTATATCTGTCCCAATACCGTAAATCACAACCCTCTTGCCTCTTGTATTAACTTTTTAATTTCAAATGTAGCAGCTCCTAAGCCGACAAAAAGCGCTCTTGAGATAATGGAGTGACCAATATTTAGCTCTACGACACTGTTAATTTCAGCAATAGCTTTTGTATTCTCAAGAGTTAAACCGTGTCCTGCCTCCTAAGCCGACAAAAAGAGCTCTGGAGATAATTGAGTGACCAATATTTAGCTCTACGACACTGTTAATTTCAGCAATAGCTTTTGTATTCTCAAGAGTTAAACCGTGTCCTGCATTGACCTGTAAGCCAAGACTGTGTGCATAAGCACAAGCTTCTGAGATTTTTTGAAGCTCTTTTTGCATTTCAGCGGCAGATGAGGCGTCTGCATAATGACCTGTATGAATTTCAATAATTGGTGCGCCGCATTCAACAGCCGCCTCAATCTGATAATTGTCAGGATCGATGAATAAAGAGGCTTTAATGTTGTTTGTGCTTAATTCAGAGCAAACCTCTTTGATTCTGCCTAATTGAGATAGAACATCTAAGCCTCCTTCAGTCGTCAGCTCTTGCCTCTTTTCTGGAACAAGGCAGCAGTCTTCAGGCAAAATTTTAGTTGCTATTTCAAGCATTTCATCTGTCGCAGCCATCTCCAAGTTCATTTTGGTTGTGAGGCTAGATTTTAATTCCTCTACATCTTGATCCTGAATATGGCGTCTATCTTCTCTTAAATGAAGAGTAATGCTATCCGCACCTGAACTCTCGCATATTTTTGCAGCATCAATCAAGCTTGGGTAGCGAGTACCTCTTGCTTGTCTTAATGTAGCAATGTGATCAATATTTACACCTAAAAATATATCCATCATTAGACCTAATTCACAAAAAATAATTCTTTACTTTTAAGGGGCTTATCCCCAAGTAAAGATTTTAATCTTTTTCGATTCATTTTTTTCAAAATACTTAATTCTTTTGTTGAAGAAATAGGCTCATTAGATTTTGAAAGGTGAACAAGTGTACTGCCTTGAATTTCTCCTTCATCGTTTAGCGCAAAGCCTTGATCCTCAATATAGTCATAATGGAGATTGTCATTAATGATATTGCCATCAATATCATCTTCAAAGTCAAGACCATAGCCTAAATCNTGTAACAATTGGTTTTCAAATACACGAAGGGTATACTCTTTTGCACTTNCATCTAATGAGCTAATACTCCTAATATAAGACCAATAGGATTCAAATATTTCACTATGCTCATCACCTTCGGGAAGAAGTCTTTGTATAAGTTCATTGACATACATTGCCATAACAAGATCGTTACCCATTAGGCGCCTTGGCTCGTCTGAAATTTCCCACTGAGACAGGCTTTTTAAATCCCCTTTTCCTTTGTATGATATGCTTAAACATTGAAACATTTGAAGAGAGGTTTTGCTGCTTCTTGCACCTCGAGCAATGAGCCTTAACTTTCCATGATCTTTTGTAAAAAAGTCCAGCAGGAGAGAGTTTCCTTGATACATTCTTCTATGAATTAAAAAAGCGGGTGAATTTTCGACTCTAGTCATAACCCAAAGATGCTAATGCTCTTTTGTCGTCTGACCAGCCTTGCCTAACCTTAACCCATAACTCGAGGAATACTTTTGCATCTAGAAAGCCTTCAATTGATAGTCTAGACTCCATTCCAATTTTTTTAAGCATACCGCCATTTTGACCAATGACAATGCTTTTTTGTGAGGCTTTGTCAACAAAAATACGTGCTGCTATTCGATACATTTTGCCGTCAAGCTCTAGCTTTTCAATCTCAACGGTAATGTCGTAAGGCAGTTCATTCGATAGATTTCTCATCAGCTTTTCGCGAATAAATTCAGAGATCACAAACTTTTGAGATCGATCTGTGATGTAATCCTCATCATAGATCGCAGCCTGTTCTGGAAGGTATTTTAAGATTAACTTTCGTAGTTTTTGAGTGTCTTTTCTTTCAAATGCTGACAATGGAAAGACCTCTGTGGCTTCAAATTTTTCATTTAAGGTCTCGAGAAAGGGGAACATTTTATCAGCTGACTCTAGCTTATCTATCTTATTAATGCAAAGTATGACTGGGATATCTACTTTATTAAGGTGCTCCATTACTCTAGCATCCTCTTTAGTCCATTTAAAAATTTCAACAATCCAAATGATCATGTCTACATCGTTAAAACTAGAGCTAGCAGCCCGATTCATATATGAATTAATAGCTTTATTGTTGCCAATATGTATGCCGGGAGTATCAACAAATACCATCTGGTAATTGGCTTGAGTATCAATTGCATTTATCCGGTGTCTTGTTGTTTGTGGACGATGAGAAGTAATCGATAATTTTTGTCCAATCAACTCATTGACAAGAGTAGATTTGCCGACATTGGGCTTACCAACAACTGCAATGGAGCCTGATTGAAAACCCATTATTTTAAAATTTCCTCTAAAATTGACTGAGCACAAGCCTGCTCTGCCCTTTTGATACTTTTAGCATTTTTTTCAGAAGTAAGATTGAGTTCTGAGACAGAACAGCTCACATAAAAAATTGCATTATGGTCTTTTCCTTTGGTCTGAATCAACTCATAGCTTGGCAGAGAATGCCCTTTCTTTTGAAGTAGCTCTTGAAGTTGAGTTTTAAAATCTTTTAATGAATCCTCTGGTTTCGCCTGATTAAGTAAGTCATTAAAGAGGTTTAGGATTATATTTTTTACAGTTAAATAGTCAGAATCAAGAAAGATAGCGCCCAGTATTGCTTCAAATGCGTCAGCAAGGATCGATTCACGTCTAAAACCCCCACTTTTAAGTTCTCCATGACCCAATGTTAGACTTTCAGAAATATTTAGAGTTTTGGCTAAATTTGCAAGAGTTTGTCCTCTTACAAGATGAGAGCGAAGTCTTGATAGTTGACCTTCATCAATTAAAGGATAGCGTAAGTATAGCTCTTCCGAAATAACACACCCTAGAACACTATCACCTAAAAATTCAAGTCGCTCATTATTACTCTTGCTGACACTTCGATGCGTAAGCGCTTGCTTCAGCAGAGCAATATCGTTAAATTTATAAGTGAATTTTTTTTGAAGTTTTTCCATTAATTAAACCGCTACTGGGGCTTTAATGGGATCATCATGCTCGTAATCAATGAGCTCAAAGTCTTCATAAGCATAATCAAATATGCTCTCAGGTTTTCTATTAATTTGAATAGTTGGCAGCTTTTTTGGCGTTCTTTGAAGCTGAGTATCAACTTGGTTAAAGTGGTTTGTATAGATATGGCAGTCACCTCCACTCCAAACAAAGTCACCTACCTCTAAATCACATTGCTGAGCAACCATATGGGTCAGTAATGCATATGAGGCGATATTAAATGGCACCCCTAAAAATATGTCTGCACTTCTTTGATAGAGCTGACATGAGAGCTTTTCTTCTGCAACATAAAACTGAAAAAGAGCATGGCAAGGCTGAAGGGCCATGCTTTCAAGTTCTCCAACATTCCAGCTTGAAACAATAATCCGTCTTGAGTCTGGCGCGTTATTAATCAGATTAATTGCTTGCTGAATTTGATCAATTTCATGGCCATTAGCATTTTTCCATTTTCGCCATTGAGCGCCGTATACAGGACCAAGATCTCCATTTTTATCAGCCCATTCATTCCAAATATTGACTTTATTATCTTTCAAGTATTTAATGTTGGTGTCACCCTTTAAAAACCAGAGTAACTCATGAATAACTGAGGGAACATGAACTCGTTTGGTGGTTACAATTGGAAAGCCATCAGCAAGGTTAAAGCGCATCTGGTGGCCAAATATGCTTTTAGTGCCTGTTCCAGTTCTATCTGTTTTTTCAGCGCCTTTATCTCTAACAAGGTTCAAAAAATCTAAGTATTGTTTCATGTTTGACCCTTTAAATTGTATGACTTATTTAAAAAATAGAGTCCAATTAGTATCATTGGAAAGCTTAGCAATTGTCCCATAGTCAGCCAGTCAAATGCTAGATAACCAATATGTGAATCTGGGACCCTAATAAATTCAATTATAAATCTAAAAAAGCCATAAAAAATAAGGAATAAGGCCGAAGTTGCAAATAATGGCGGATTCTTTTTACTAAAGATCCAAAGTATTATGAATAACAAGAGTCCTTCTAAAAAAGCCTCATATAGCTGCGTTGGAAATCTTTGTTCCCAGAGTCCGCTCTGATCAGGCGCCAAAACTCCCCAAGAGCTATCAGTTACCCTACCCCAAAGCTCGCCATTAATGTAGTTTCCTAGCCTCCCAAATCCTAAGCCCAGAGGAACAAGTGGCGCAATGAAGTCAGTTGTTTGAAAAAACGAGAACTCATATTTTCTATTAAAAACCAGCATAGCAATAAGCACACCAATAAATCCTCCATGAAATGACATCCCCCCATTCTGGAAATTAAAAAATGTGAGTGGGTTTGAAATAAATATTGAGAAGTTATAAAAGATTAGGTACCCCAGCCTACCCCCAAGGACAGCGCCTAGGGCGCCATAAAAAATAAGGTCATCAACATGCTTTATATTCCATAAAGTACTCAATTTTGCGCGATACTTAGCTAAGAAATAGGCTGATAAAAAAGCCAAAAGATACATAACACCGTACCAGTAAATTTTGACAAAACCAAGGTCTGCTAAAACAGGATCAATGACAATATACTTCATAGATTAGAACATGCCTCTTGTGAAGATTTATTGGTAATTTTAGTTAAGAATTTATACATATTATTTAAAGACAAATTATATGCATTATTGAAAGATGAATGTATTTAAGTCCTTATGGATGAGTCAAATAATTAACTTGGATATTGGATGGGAGAAAGACCTTTCTTTTGATAGAGGGGATGGGCTGGCTGCCCTGTTTTGTTAACTTTAAGACACATAGGGTTATTAATCAAGTCTAATACTTCTTTATCTCTATTATGCAGCGCCCCATCATTACCCCATGCAACGAGAACGATCCCAGATTCTTTCTGATGCTCTATTATGAATTTATTATTGTCCTCACCAATTGGGTGATTTGCTTTTCTTAAGTCACTAGGTAAGGTTGCTTTAAAGGCAAAGAGATTAACCATTATGAGTCCTCCAAAACCCCATCGATAAGCATAATGCATAGATCTTCTAATCGTTGGATCATCTTTTTTTTCATCTGCAGTAGAGGGGTTTAGTCCAATAATTAATGCAGGCTTTTGGCTTAGGTTCCATACTCTTGAAAGAGAGTATCTGTATTGATTACAGGGTGAGAAAATAGCACTTTTTTTTATAATTTTCATTTGAATTAAAACTTTAACTATAAAATCATTTTAAATAAGTATTTAAATCATTTACTAAAACAACTACCTCTCTTTTTTATGTTTGACAAATTTGAACGAATTGATCTTGGTCATTTCCCAACACGCATTGAATATCTTAAAAATATCTCTGATATGCTAAAGGGTCCTCAAATATTTATTAAAAGAGATGACTGCACGGGTCTGGCAACTGGAGGGAATAAGACAAGGAAGCTTGAGTTTATCCTTCCAGATGCTATAAAAAATAATTCTGATCTTATCGTTACTGTTGGTGCTATTCAGTCAAATCATGCCAGGCAAACTGCGGCTGCATGCGCTAAAATCGGAATGAAGTGTCTCATAGTTTTAGAGCAAAGACTTGATAATGCGCCTGAAAGTTATATGAATTCAGGAAATGTTTTCTTGAATAAAGTATTCGGTGCTGAGATGATTTTGTGTCCCAAAGATAGAGATGTAAAAGAGTTTGCTGAAGAAATTATGGAAGATCGAAAAAGGGATGGCCATAATCCCTATTTTATTCCAGTTGGGGGCAGCAATCGGCTAGGAGAGTTAGGTTATATAGAATGCATGCGCGAGATTCTCGAAAACTCTAATAAGGACTCATTCAGCCATATTGTTTTAGCTACTGGGAGTGGGGGGACACACGCTGGTCTTGTGGCGGGAAAAACTCTTTATAAAAGCAACACTAAAATTATTGGGATAAGTATTAAAGATAATAAATCTAATCAAGAGAAAAGAGTTCTTAAATTAACTCAAAACTCCTGTGAATACATAAGTTGCAATCCGCCTATGGAGGAGGATGTTATCGTTTTTGATGATTATGTTGGCCCAGGGTATGCGATGCCAACAAATGGAATGAGAGATGCACTATCTTTGATGGCAACGAAAGAGGCTATTTTGCTCGATCCAGTCTACACCGGAAAAGCATTTGATGGGCTCATCAATTTAGTCAAAAAGAACTACTTCAACTCTTCAGACAGGGTGCTGTTTATTCATACTGGTGGGTCAGCTGCACTTCCGGCTTTTGAGTGGGCTTTTAGTTAACTTAAAGCTTAGTCCCTTTTCTTACCTTGTATAACTCTATCAAGGATTAGAGCGCAGAACAAGATTGCAATTCCGGCTAAGATTCCTTGGCCAACATTGGCATATTGAAGAGCCTCCAAGACATCTTGGCCTAAGCCTTTTGCACCAATAAGTGAGGCAACTACAACCATCGCAAGACTCAGCATCACAGTTTGGTTAACACCTGCCAGTATTGTTGGCATCGCTAAAGGTAGATCAACCTTGGTCAATAGGTACCACTTCGAAGCGCCATAGGCTATAGCGGCCTCCCTGATTGACTCAGGAACTCCTTTTAAGCCAAGGACGGTTAGTCTAACAACTGGGGTTCCACCAAAAATCATAGTAATAATAACTGCTGATACCTTTCCAGTTCCAAAAAAGGCGATCACAGGAATCATAAATACAAACGCTGGCATGGTCTGCATGAAGTCCATAATGGGTCGAATAAAGGCATAAAATCTCGGCCTTGTCGAGCAATAAATGCCCAAAGGGATACCAATGGAAATGCTAAGTATTGCAGCAGTTCCAAGAAGAGCTAGAGTTGTCATCGCTTTAATCCAAAACCCTAGTAATCCCATGTAAGCTAAAAATGAGAGTGAATATAGAGCTGCCCTTGGTCCTGCTGAAAGGCCTGTCATTAAAACGATCGCACTAATAACAACAATCCAAGGTGTGGTTACAAAGAGCATTTCAAGAGAGTCAAGAACCGAGCGAATTCCGATAGTAATAGCACTAAAGAGGACATCTCCTTTAATCACAGCGTAGTCAAAGGTTCTTTCAACGCCATCGATTGATGCAAGTCTTATATCTGGGTGTGTTGGGAAGTCTGCAAACAGCTCTACAAGGTATGGGAAGCTGTAGTGTACTGAAGAGAAGACAATGATTATTAATGCAAAAGATATACTCAGTAGATAGTTCTTAAACTCCATTCCAGGGCTAATAAGCTTATTTGATAGCCATTCTGAGAATCGTCTTTCTAGAATTGAGTTTGCTAATACGCCTTGTATAAGTCTGATCAAGAGAAAAAGAATGATGCCACTGATGGCAATCCAAATCCCTGACGCTTCAATATTTTGCGCCTCTTGAAGGTATCCCGCTATCGAGTCCTCTAAAGACTTAATAGTTCTTTTAAACATTTCAACCTTATCAGAGTTACTCTCTATGGCTGATTGAAGCTGTTTTTGTCTAAAGTCGATGGTCGACTGAATTTTATCGATCTTGGTATAGGCCTCTGCACTAATGTTTCCAAAAAAACCTCGAATGATTTGGACAATAGCAAAAGTTTCAATAATTAGGAATGCCAGTGACCAATTCCATATGTTCCTTATACCAAACCAAATTGAGCCAAATAAGAAGGCAAATAAATTGAACGATAATACAAACTTAGATGTATTGTTTATCTTTTCAAATTCGTGAATATAGTAATCAGGGCTTGTCTTTACAAAATCCTTGATTTGATCTGTATTGATATAGTTATCTTTACTCATCTTGGCCCTCTACAATGGCTACCAGTAAGTCTTTTTGAGAGACAATACCTATTTCTTCATTGTTCGAATTATTGATTATTATTGGCATGTCGCTTGAAACTGAAGTTTCAATCAGGCTACTCAAGTCATCATTTTCATTCATTTTTAGGGCGCCCTTAGGAACTGCCCCGTATTCCTTTTTAAAGGCATCAACTGGCTTCATAATTGATTTAGCTTTTACGACTTCTAGTCTAGATATCCCTTTGACGAAATCAGCTACGTAATCATCCTCTGGATTCATAACTATTTCTTCAGGGGTGCCAATCTGGATAACCATACCATCTCTCATGATTGCAATGCGATGACCCACTTTAACGGCTTCATCTAGGTCATGAGTAATAAATACTGTCGTCTTCTTTAACTGTTTTGATAATTTTATAAATTCTTTTTGGAGTTGTCTCCTAATAAGAGGGTCCAGTGCACTAAAAGGCTCATCCATTAGAAGTATCTCTGGATCAGCTGCTAGTGCTCTTGCTAGTCCAACCCTTTGTTGCATTCCACCAGAGAGTTCATGGGCGTACTTATTTCCCCATCCTTGCAACTCAACGATGTTTAATATTTCATTTGCTTTGCCATATCTCTTATTCTTGTTGACACCTCTAATCTCTAGAGGCATTGCAATATTGTCGATGACTGATCGATGAGGCATCAAGGCAAAGTTTTGAAAAACCATACCTATTTTTTTATTTCTAAAGTCTTGAAGTTCTTGTTTTTCAAGAGCCATGACATCTTGGCCATCAATTAGTATTTGACCCATAGTAGGTTCTAATAATCTGTTGATATGCCTTACAAGGGTAGATTTTCCACTTCCAGAAAGACCCATTACGCAGAATATCTCTCCTGGATTAATATTAAAGGATACATCTGACACGCCAATTACTGAGTTATATTCCTCTAAAGCAACTTGCTTTGAAATATGTTGTTTAGTAATGGCATCTAATGCTTCTTTTGAAGTATTACCGAATATCTTAGAGATATTCTTGATTTCAATAAAGCTTCCTGAGTTTTGTTGAGGCATAACTTGTAGAATTAATTAAAAAAAACCGGCGTATAAAACGCCGGTTTTAAGACGAACTAGCTAGATTATAGACCTAACCAGCCATCAACTGTATCTTCATTTTGTGACATCCAGTCTCTTGCAACATCAGCTGGATCTCTTTTCATTACTGACACTTCATAAGCTAACCAAGAAACATCATCAGACGTTAGTTGGAAATTATTAAAGAACTCAACAATTGCTGGTGATTTGCCTTCTAATGAAGTTCCCCAACCAATTTGAATATTCTTTAAAGCATCTTTAGAAGCTACATAAGAGTTTTTATACCAATCTGCATCTTCTTTAGGTTGAACCATTTTATATGCAGCTGGGTCATGAGTTGGCTCAGTAAGCATTACTACATCAGCCATTCCCCAAATAGCGTGTGGCTTATAGCAATAGAATGCATAACCTTCACCCTTTTTAATTGAGTCTAGAACGCGTGCATTTTTAACTGCTTCAGCAGCTCTAACTGGCTCAATACCTGCATCGAGAAGCTTATAGTCTCTAACCTTAACTTCATTTACATTAGCAGAGGCCCAGCCATCAGCACCAATCCAAAATTCACCTTTACCATTACCATCACTATCCATTGCAGCGACAACCTCAGGACGCCCTAAGTCAAAAATAGATGTAATATCCATTTCTGCAGCGAATGCCTGTGACACGCAATAACCTTGGTTTCCTTCGTAACTCTTAGAGCTTAATTTAAGAGTGCCCTTAGGAACTAGATCATTTGTATATGCTTGCTGGTTAGGTAACCAGACATCTGGATGAACTTCAATCTCACCCTTACTTCTATCAATTGCTCCATAAATGGCAGTATTGTTGCCTGGGACCAGCTCAACTTCTCCACCCATTTTGTCAGTAATAACTGCAGATAAAAGGTTTGCAATAGCTGTTGCACCTGTCCAACCCGGATCGCCAATATTCACTTTTTCAGCGTATGTTGTCATAGAAGCAGACAACGCTACAACAGCTGCTATAGCTGTTTTCTTCATCATTTTCATTATTTTCTCCTCAAATATTTAGATTTTTTTCAAACTGTTTTTAATAATAACTTTTTTTGTTTGAAAAATTTAGTATACATCAATTAATATATATCTTTTATGCATATTTTCACATTATGAAAACTTATGTTTCAAAATGAAACTAACTTGATCTTAAGAGAGGAACTCTTTAATAATTTTATTAACTAGCTCAGGTTTCTCCATATGAGAGTTGTGAGCACAACCCTCGATAATTTCTAGTTTAGAGTTATGAATGCCTCGTTTAAGTATTTCTTGCTGATTCCAGTCATATGAGCGGTCCTTGTCCGACCATAGGATCATTGTTGGTGATTGAATCCTATCTAGCTGCCCTCTCCCATCCCAAGAATCCCATGCATCAAGGCTTGCCAAAGCTGCCTGAGTAGTGGCCTTAGCGCCTTCATCTAGACACAATTGATAGCCATCACCTAGTAAATAATCAACAAACCATGTCTTTGCGATATTTTCTCTAGTCTCTTTAATTCCCTTTTCTTTAATTTTATTTCTGGATTCTTCGATCGTTTCAAATCGATTTGGCAAGACTCCAATTGAGCCAGTTCCAAAGCAGATCAATTTTTTAACTCTCTCTGGGAATAATGCAGCCATCTCTTGAACTATCATTCCGCCCATAGAGTGACCCAATAGGTAAAAAGTTTCTACTTCTAGTGCATCTAATAACTCGAAAACTTTGACTGCATTATCACGGATAGTTGAAGGAGCAATCATAAATGCGCTCTCTCCATAGCCAGGAAGTGAAGGCATGATTAGCTCAAAGTGATCCTTTAGCTCTTCTTGAAACTTCCACATATCCTGACCGCCTAAATAGCCATGAACCAATACTAATGGCTTACCCTTTCCAATTTTTTTATAAGATAAAAGTTTCATGATTGAGAATGATAAAGTATTTAAAAGACTTTAATTATAGTAGTGAAGTAATATTACCATCTCCTGCAACAAAGTCGTATTGATCAAAATCTTCTTTTGCGACCCATTCGATTGCTTCGTGTTCAGAAAGTATCAATTCCCCTTGATTTATAGTGCAGACAAAATAATGCAAGACAATGTCAATTTCGTCATCTTTGTATTTTTCTTCAGCTATTTTGTTGTGAATAGTGATAGAAACATTGAGCTCTTCAATAATTTCCCTAGACAGAGCCTCTTCAAAAGTTTCGGACTCTTCAACCTTNCCACCAGGGAACTCCCACATGAGACCCATATATTTATCTCGATTTCTTTTAGCTATGAGGTAATGGTTGTTTTTTTTGATTATTGCAGCAACAACATGAGTAGCTTTCATTGGAGCATTGAATCATTAGATAATGACTCTAATTATACTAGTTGGCACTAAATTTGATAATGAGTTTTTTTTTGAAATCTGCTTCATTTTGAGGCAGTGGGAGCGGTGAAGATTTAAAGACTGCTCTTCTAATAGAGTTACCAAAGGCTTGTGATTTACTTTTTGCTGCTGAGGAGTCCTCAATACTACCTACATCACACCCTAAAATCTTAACACCTTCTATTGCGCCGTTCATTGCTTGATTTATTTGAACGTTACAACTCCAATTCGTATCGGCCTCATCGTACTTCCAAGAAGATTTTATTTTTGTATTAATTGCTTTGACATAGGAAGAATTGCTATTGCTCACTTGAGTGGAATTTTTCATATTTAGAGCCTCCTTTCTTTGACTTTCAAACTCTTCATTTCTTTTATTTAAAACCTCTATACGCTCTGCTTTTTCTTCAGGAGACAGCCTAGACATTTCACAAATGAAACTCAATAAAACATCAAAGCCACTGTTAGGTGCATAATACTCCCAGGTGCTCACTACTTCTTTCTCAACCCCTTCTCCTTCACCCATAGGAAAAGGAAATCTGGAGCGCTTATTGACTTTAAATCCCTTTAAGTTACAATCACCTTGAGCATAGGTCTTCTCACTTCCGGTGCTCCATGTGTCCATATACCACCAATAGATAAACCCGTCCTTTTCCTCTAACGTTTCAAAATCAATATACAAAGAAGCATTATTTCCTGGTAGAACATTTGTCCACTCAGAATGGGCACCAAGAGAGACGAAAAGAGAGATTAATAATAGTGATATTTTTTTCATGTGCACATTCTATTTAATGTGCATAAACAGAAGGTGAAGATTGGAAGTAGTTTAGATGTAGATTATTTAAGCCTGTTTTCAAAGTTTAAAAATCAATTACACCAGCTTGATTTTTTACCGCCACTGTACTTATAAGCTAATTCATTTTCAAGAAGTTCTTTTTCTAGGCTCATTCCATCTACTATTACATCAGCAACAATTCTAAAGTACTTGCCTCTCTGAAGCTCCTGCAGTCTAATCTCTTTTGCATTCGCGAGTTTACTTCTGACGAAATCTCTCGCCTTGAGGGCTAAATCTCTCTCATATTGACACTTTCCTTGTATTTCAGGAGTATCTACACCCTTTAGCCGAATAGGTATGTTTTTGCCTACTAAAGGGGGCAGAGAGTCTATATTTACTCTAAAAGTATCTCCGTCATAGACGCTGATCACTTTTGATACTGTTACTGTGCCATATGCAGTGGCAGCTTGAACGATAAAAGCTCCAAGACAAAGAGCAATAACTAGAAATATTTTTTTCATAATAATTTGATGTTGGTGCGCCCGAGGTGATTCGAACACCCGACATTCGGCTTCGGAGGCCGACACTCTATCCAGCTGAGCTACGAGCGCAATATTTAGTTGATACGCCGCAGTTTAGAGATACTAAAGGTTTTATGCTTTTTGCTCATATAAATCTCGCATTAAGTGCAAGTGTGATTATATGTTAATTATAATCAGGGGCATTTTTATTTGAATAGATAATAGGAGATTAATTATGGATTTTTGGTTTGACATTGTAGTTATTGCGCTTTTGTTAGCTATGTCAATAAATTTACAGAGAATCTATTTATTGATGAAAAATACAAATGGAATATAAAGCAATCACCTGTTTTTTTTGTTTTGAGCAGTTTGAAGTTTCGTTAGATGTTGGAGCCTCTTTTGTTGGGAACATCAGTGAGATTTATGATTGTGAGGTATGTTGTAACCCGAATAAACTTGATTATGAAGTTTATGATGGAGAGATAAAGATCAATAATGTTGGTGATGGAAATGAGTAAATTTTTTCACAATGTTCGAGGCACTTTTATACTTAATCTACAGTTCCAGATTTGGCTTCATCTAGAATTTCTTTACCATCTACAACATCATAAACATACTTAGTGCAAGGTATGTCATTCCCATCTTCATCCCAGGTCTCATAGTCAATTTTATGGATTAATTCGAACTTATAGTCTCTCAAAGGATAGTCACTAAAAACCCTTTTATAAGTCTCATAGGAGGAGCTACAAGCACCACCAGAATAATACAGCTGGATTGTCTTATTGTCTGAATCAAACTCTGTCGTTGCATCTATATTGCTATAAGGTAATGTATCGGTTAAATCCATGATATTAAAGTAGCTAGTATCTTCAATTTCCTGAATCAAATAGACCTCATAAGCATCATGATGCCTTTGACCTTGCTTCCTATTAGCTATGACTAACTCCTTGATGCCATCAAAGTTCATATCGCCAAAAGCAAAGGGGGCATTAGCTATATCACTAAACTTCATTTTAATAACCTCTTTACTGGCTATAGTTTCGGCATCCATCCTATATTTTGGGAAACTGAACATCCTATTGCCAATATTGAAAAAATCAGTTTTAATGGTAAATTTGACGTCTTTATCAATTAGCTTGAAATTGATATTAGCAGGACCATTAAACATAGGTACTAATCCCCAGTTAGGAAACCATTCAACATCAACTATGTAGCGTCCTTGTATGACATCAGTGAACTCAATATAAATGGGCGTTTTGCCATCAAGCAACTGATAATAGATTGGTAGGCCATTGTCCATATACTCAGCCAAATCATCAGCAGCAGCGGCATTGATTCCTATAGAGACGAATAAAAGAAGGAGTAGTTTTTTCATAATCAAGTTATGAGGGATTCAGCCCCAGGGTGAGCGCCCAATACTGAAACTGATAACCACAATAGAAGAAATCCCAAAACGGTGTAAACTAGAAAACCTACAAACACTATGATTAAACCAATACCTAACTTACGATACTTGGTACGTTTTAGAAAAAATAATCCACAAAAAGGGACTAATAAAAATCCTATTG
>JGI20151J14362_10001718_pt1 | contig 15757 bp, 26 predicted proteins | sample COG_01_FD_14362 | JGI IMG/M metagenome (IMG submission 14362)
GGCGATGGCGATGGCGGTGGTGGAGACGGCGGTGACGATGGCGGTGGTGGAGACGGCGGTGACGATGGCGGCGGGGTGGTTGGTGGGATATAACACGACATCATATCGAGTGTTGTGATGCTGAGCAATCCATCAGTATCGACCTGTGATATAGGAACTGCTGCATTGCACATTATGCAAATTTTTTCATATGTCTGTCCATTGTCATCGAAATATGATAGATAATTGCACTCCGATGATCCACCGCGTGGCTGTGTCATGCATGCATTTTTACATTCTTCCATTGTTACATTTTCTTCTTTTGCCACACGATAGATACTACCAATGTCGCAGACTTTTTCGTTTGATAAGATAGGATGTACAGTACCACATGCCGAGGCATACGAGGCAAAACATATCAATAATATCGCGGTTAACATTTGTTGGTAGTGTTTATAATATCTTTACACAATGCTTTATAAAAAATATATATACCTTTTTTATAATAGTATATGTAAAGAGAATAATGGGTCGTATGTCCGAGGTCCCCCGCACAATCCGTAGCCGAAATGATTTCGGTGCGGACAATGTAAACCTACCAGAAAATGTATTATCGAATGCTTCTGTTCGAGCACGTATGGATAATCCACAGTTTGCGATTGATCGCGGCACTACATTTAAAACAGAAAAGATGACGCCAATTGGTGATTTATCGGAGCGCATTGCAGCGCATCAGTTTTCTGCAAATCAGACGCCAATTTCTACGTACAAGCATCTAAAGCTGGATGGTAACGAGCAACGCGTTGCAGCTGCCGAGTATGAACTTGATCGGAAAAAAATATTATACAATATCAATAATCGGGCATAATAAATTTTGTTCATAGTATATTAAAGTTCCATCATGGAGATAAATAAGCCAGTCGCTTCAGTTATAATGTTGACAATTATTGCAGTATTGTTCATTGTATATTCACTTGTAACATCTCGAAATAATGATAATAATATGCAACATATAAAGAATAGAATACCGGAACATATAAAGAATAGAATATCGGAACATATTCTAGAAGTAGATGCCGAAAATAGAGTAATTCGTTCAAAAATCATTGCAATTAATGAAAGTAGCATCGACAATCTTAAGAAGGCCCGGGCTAAACTTAATAAATCTATGCGTAATAAAAGTTCACAACGTCCAAAACGTCCAAAACGTCGTAGGCGTTAAGTATATGTCTATCCTTTTTTTGATGCTATGTTCCCTAAACAGTATTGTCGGTGCGCCATCGTTTCCTCCATCACATCCGCCAATCTGGCCACATCAAAGTCCACCACCACCGAGTAATCCACCGCCACCATTATCACCACCTCCATCATTACCGCCACCTCCGCCATCTCCGCCACCACCATCTCCGCCATCGTTGCCACCATGGTGGCCAAATGTATCACCATCACCGCCTCCACCAACAACACCATCGCCATCACCGCCACCGCCAATGCCCCCGCGATCACCACCGTCGCCATCACCGCCACCTCCATCGCCTCCACCGTCATTTCCACCATCCGTTCCTTCACCATCGAATCCTCCTAATGTGCCACCATCAATTCCATCACCATCACCGGTTCCGTCACCGCCGCCTCCACCGTCACCATTCGCACCTGAACCATCTCCGCCTCCACCAATGCCGCCACCACCAACACCTCCACCACCATCACCATCACCGCCACCGTTGCCACCACCACCACGGTCGCCCGATCCATCCCCTCCGCCTCCACCATCTCCGTATATGCCACCGCCTTCACCACCACAGCATCCACCAAATCAACCGCCGCCGCCATATCCACCGAGTCAACCACCGCCAGTTTTACCCCCATCATCTCCACCACCATTTTCACCGCCACCATCTCCAGTACCATCTGCACCACCATCTGCACCGCCTCCAACTCAGCCGCCTCCGTCCCCGGTACCATCTACACCACCATCACCACCACCAGTTTCACCGCCACCATCTCCGGTACCATCTACACCACCATCACCACAACCAGTTTCACCGCCACCATCGCCGGAACCACCTTTGCCACCGCCACCAAATGTTCCGTATCCATATGCACCGCCTCCTGGATCTCCACCAACTTCCCCTTTTGTCGAGGAAGATTCTACAGATATGCTACCATATATCGCGGTTGGTGCTGGTGCTGGTGGAATTGCTGTACTTGCATTGTGTCTGTATGTATGGACAAAACGCCGGACAGTGTGTTCGTGTATGTATACACGGCCCAGACAACGCCCGGCGACGCAATCGGTACAACAGCATCAACCGCAACATCATCATCATCAATCGACATTGAATAATACCGATCAAACCGTTGAAACTGGTAGATATGCGGAAACACCCCTAGGAGAGTTTACCATTGATTATGAGGCAGCTGTGGCTGAAATCGATAGTGTGTATGATAACGCCCCATCCCCTCCAGAAAATCCGTTTTTGGGTGATATGAGTGTATAAAAATGGTGTTCTTTAGTGATCGCAATGGTTTCAGTACTAATGATATGTATGATGCCATATGTAAAGATGTTAATATGCATTTAATCTCAACTACATATGAGCTTAAGCGTTTAGACGACACGACACTACAACTAATTCTTCCTGGTCTAAGTAAGACGATGTATGACCTTGAGAATTTAATTTATTCCGTACCACTTGAAGAGAATGAACTTCAGCATTATCTTAATAATATGCTTCTTGAACTTAAACTTCGTCATCAGTTCATCGTCGGGCGCATTGAATACATTATCAATGCACGTAGCATGTTTAGTGATTCATTTGAACATACACCACTGGGTCCGTCTGTAAATGGTATTGTTTTGGGAATGTAAGTAGAATACGCTAAAAAATAAATATTAATTAATTTACATCAATAAACAACGACACTGAAAACCCTCCTTCTATGCTAGTAAAAGAAGAAATATCATCACAATGATCTTTAATTAATTCACAAAAGTCGGCGGGTTCAAATCCGGTTGGCACGCCGTGTATCGTTAGATTCACTTGATGCATGCCGTATTTCTTTTTGTCGTACCTATAATCAACAAACCGGTCTAATTTATCCATAAGTGCTTGTGAAGACAGGTCGTGAATGTCGGTTGAATCCTTATCGCCACTTTCTCCTAATTCTTTTATGAGAGTGTCATAATTTAGTGTCATTGTTATGGTTTTCTTAATCGTATCTTCGCCAGACATATGTTTAGTATTTATTAGGTTCCCTTTCTATATGTGACATATTTTATATAAACTTTGGACCCGATCACGATTTAGTATTATCTATAACTCTCTTACCTACTAGAAATTGCAAATTATGATGCAAACGGTCGCGGTTCCCCAAATGCCTTACAACGGTAAGCGTAAGATGATTCATAATGACAACGTTATGGTCAATCCCATCGTAGTCACCGCAGAGCGCCCGACCAAGCGAATCTGTGCACATAGTACGTCATTGCGGGCGGTTGATGTTCTTGCAAATACGATCAGTGTGATCAAGACAACTGGTCAACTTGCCCGTATGAATACAAACAGTGTTCGTGTTTATCTCAAGGATAAACTTCGTCCGGCAATTGATGAGATTGAGCACATCCTTCCCGACACTGGTGGCAAGTTGGAGGAGGATTTAAACGATGCACTTACGCAGGCGTGGGAATGTGAGAAATTTTCCGTGATTCACATTGCAGAAGAAACACCGGTTCCGGTAGTTGCTACCGTGGTGGAGTCGAATACGGATGTGACCGACTGCCCTGATGACGCATCTGATACCGAGCAGGATTACTATGAGGTGGATGTGAATTTTGATGATCTTTGTGGCGATCTTGATCCATTTGACGTTGACGAGATTGCAGATGCAATCTCCGAATACATTGAGACTGAAACGGGGATGGAAGTAAAACCCATTCTGGTTACAGTGACCCTACCTGACTGGCTGCATATTGACATCTGGGACGACATGCTTCGTGAGCTGATCACGCGGTATACTGAGGTAGAGATTGATCATTTTAGTTCGTCCGATGACTGCTCTGTGTTTACTATCGTGTGCATGTAACTATATACGATTTCTATAATATCATTTACAGTCAAAACAATTTCCGTTGGCATGTCTGGACATCAGTCTCGGTTCCCTAATTACAGCAGAGCAAACGTTTGTTTGGCATATGTTGTTATTAATGGAAAAAAAGTATACATGAGCGACAGCTTTCTTAAATGGTCCGGGCTTGTTCATATTGAATATAATGAAATGCACGTAATGCCATGTGACATCAGTCGTCGTCTATTGATCTACCATTCAATTACTTCGCCACATGGCGGTTCATTTAAACTAAATGCAACCCTTCGAAATGAACCAAGTGACATGGTTGTACTCAATACTGGTGTATTCGTAAAGATAAATAATCATCCATTGTCAATCACGTCTTGTGTTACGCACATGACTGACTATACAACTACTGGATTTGTGGAAAGTCTTACTGAAATTTTAGAATGTTAAGATGCTTGTTTTGTAGAACTCGTGTTGATTATAAAAATGTAAAAAATAAGTAATTGATACACCCACGGCGAGGATCGAACTCGCGACCACTTGCTTAGAAGGCAAGCGCTCTATCCACTGAGCTACGAGGGCTTTTGTCATACTTTATGTGATAGAAAAAAGAGTTTCTGTAACAATATACCTCACTCGTAAGTAGTTCCCTAAATGTACAAATATAACGCAGCAACTATTATCCAGGGGCATTTTAGTGAATTTTATGACCCAATCGTCAAGTACGATAATGGGCAGCAATTCTACAAAAGAATCAACGACAAAGTACAGCACGAAGTATATACTTTAATAAAAAATAACTGTGAATGGATTATGCTTTGTGACTTTGATCCACAATCCGATTGGGAAAAATATTGCCCCACTCTATCATTCGATGGAGCATTTAATACAACTGAAGAGTTTGCTAATTACAGGGAAGGTAAACTGTCATTTGGTATATGGGCATATTCGGCAAAACACGAATACACCAAGCTTGTCGCGATTGAATTTAGTATCAAGTTACTACCATCATGGCTAATGTGGGCACTAAATACGAAAAAAAGTCTCGTTACGCGTACAATGGCATGGCGTGCCTTAACCCGAGTGGTGACTATGCTTTTTATGGAAAAAGAAACCACCTCTGATAAATATAGTTATGTACATGATATATCGGTGCCTGTATTTGGCTGTCTCACTATAGAAAACTGGACAGATTCGGAGTATTTGCACAATTATGTCAATTGTGAAGGAAATGCGTTTTCTGCATTGTATTTGTTGTATCACAATGAGTGATCACATTTGTCAAATATTTTATATTATGTATATTAAATGATAGCGGTGTATGCACTTATTGCGATTGCAGTATTGGCTGCAATTGCATACCTATATATAAAATACAAGAAGAAAAGCACGGAAATTGCCAAGATACAGAAGAAACGCAAGGAGAAGGACGATGCCGCAATTAATGATATAAGTCTAGATGATACCGCCCGTAATGAAGCAATTGCAAAAAACAAAAAGGAAGAAGAAGACGAAAAAAATAAACTTAAGGATGGGAAAAAGTAAACACTGTCCATCTGAGATTTTGTACAAGTAAAATAAAGAATGCTAGGTGCTATAACTATATCAATCATCGCAATCGTTGTAATAACTGTTGTGTGGCGACGAAACAAAAAAGCGCCCGAAGTAACGGCCAATGAAATAAAAAATAAAACGCAAGCGTACAAGAAACGCAAGACTGCCGCATTTCAGACGGCTATTCGCGCACACATTAACGCAACTTCTCCAGCTGCCCCGAGCGATTTTGATAGAAAATCGTCATTTACACCACATTTATTAAAAAAGTAACATTTTATTGAACATAAATAAATGATCACTGTACTTGTAATATTTGGTATAATAATAGTTGGATTGTGGTTTTATATGAAACGTACATCACCACATACAACAGTTGATGAAGATGATAAAAAACGAGTAAAATTGCAGGAACGATTAAAGAGTGAGTCGACGAAACGTGAACTTGCCGAACATGATGAACTTGCTGCTATTCAACAAAAAATAAAGGACGTTGACAAACCAGTCGAACCTATGGTAAGCTATGACGCAGCTGCATACGAGAAAACACGAGAGACCGATGACGCCACGCGAATGAAAAACATAAAGGAAGCAATGGGTGTTGATGATACAGTGCACAAACTGACGGAAGTAAAGAAACGTTCTGTGGCGAGAAATGCGCAATACCAGTGGCAACAACTTAATGATAATAACGATATATACGATGATAAAGGATATGATAAAAAGACGGGTAAATTAACATGGGTATTTGATGGCGATCATCTTGAACCGCGATACGCAAACAATGACGATATTTTTCAACAAGAGTTATCGGATTTTATAAATAGCTAACCAAAAAGTTAATAACACTTTGCGACAGAATGTGAGTAGGGTCTATATTTTGTGCAATGTTATCACTAAATTGTTGTGCATACACTGGATCCACTCGATGAAACATTATAACAAGGAGATGGAGTAATTTATTCCTCAACAAGTCGGTAAAACGCATGGCCATTAGCATATATGAATATTCTTTCTTGGTTTCAAGTGCATCGATTGTCATGTCATACCACCAATCGATGTCCTTACAGAAATCATCGTATTCTGCATTAAGCATATGACCATTACTTGCGTCGCGAATCACCTCGCATATAATCTTGGACATCTCCATTTCCTGTTGTATTCTCTGTGCCGTAATTAGTTTACAGTGCATCGTATTGTACAGTAAATAGATTTTAACTCGAAGATCAGTTGATTCCACAATATTGGTAAACTTATTAATGTATGCATTGGTATTTAGGGAACTAATCGAGTTCATGCGAGCTCCAGAACAATCCAATAACTCCAGAACCGATAACAACAATTACTGAAAAACATGCAACTCCCCCATCAAACATATTTTTACTCGACTACAATATCTGTAATTTTATAGATAGTTTTTGGGGCATACATTTCTGCTCTCCAACATGTACTTGAATCCGTAAGAATATTGTTATTGTACATGTCAAGTAATTCTTGTGATGTAATTGGCCCCGCTGCATCTGAAAAATACCACTTTTTATAAAACCATATAATAAATGGCTCATTCATAATATAAGTAGACATATTATTAGGCGGCTCTGAATGCGATCGTTTGTGTCTGAAATTATGCGCATACGAGCTTTTGTCGTTTGCATCCACTGTCATATTCCAATTGTCTCTTTTTTGCCTCATGTACTGTTTGTTTTTGTAGACATATTTTTTTACTCAATGGTTGATCAGTCAAATTAGTGGATCCTCGTTTGAGGTCGTTTAATAGAATCATGCCAAAATCACTAAATACTGTTGTATAAATTTCACGTTGTTCAGGGAACCCGCCTGTATAATAAGACATTTTGTATCAAATTGTAACTGGTTGAGTTGCAAACTTTGGAACAAGTTCCCTAAATTTTTTATTGACTTTATATAAAGTCAATGTCTACTGAGCAAATTAATGACCAGTGGATAATCAATACGCCCGCAATGGAAGTTGTAAGAACAGCAACCGAATATGGTATGTCTGGACCAGATATCGCCGCGCTTGAAAATATGCTTGCTCAAACTGGGCATCTAGTTGATGAATACAGACAGGCCCAAGCAACGAGTAATTCAGTCGCTACCCTTGCAAAATCTCAAAGAAGAATGTTAGTTCAAGCAGGTAAAGTTGCAACAAGTGTACGTACTGCAAGAAGGGCAACAAACGGGAATGAACGTAGACGCCGGGAAGCAGTCGCGGATGCGACTGCAGTGATGCGATATACCGAGGGTGACCGCCGTGTGGAACCAAGGATCAAAAGAAGTAAAGCAAAAAAGAGAGAAGTATCGGAAATGCTAACCGGTGAGATTGATAGATTGACTGCCATTAATAGTCAAATGCATGATGCGAATTATATAATCCCAACATTGGATGCACCCGGTGCCCCTGGTCCATCTTTTGCAATTGAAACTCCCGCACAAGCAGAGCTGCGTCGTATTGACGACCGCATTGCCTTTGTGAAGCGACAAATTTATGACAATGTAAAAAGTAAGCGATCGCGTGCGGACGTTGGGCTTGATCCATCTTACCAAGTGAGTGATGATGCAAATCCGTTTACAATGAATTTGGTGCATCGTCGTCGGCAACGAATGGGACTTCTACCAGCTCCAGATGGCAGCTATTCTGTAGAATTTCCTCATCTATTAACAATGGAAAAACCATCAATGGATGTATACCTAAAAAATTACCCACCTGGTTCAATCAAAGACGATGTTTCATATGCAATGAGTGTAAGTCCATTGCAGTATTATTTAGAAACCGGCGTTGTTCTGCCTGCGCCAATGCCTGAGCGTTCGGCGAAATTGCAAGCTAAACTTGACAGGGCAATTGCCCGCCGGGATGCCGGTATCGGCGGTACTACAGTGAGAAGGTCTACACCATCGAGTTTCGGACCGTTATATGAGTCAAAACCTAAACACAATCGTGAATTCTACCCGGATCAAACTAACATGGATCAGTTCCATGTAACCAAGCCAGAGCAGGATGTTGAGCAGGAACTTGATGCAAAACTGCGTGGCGTCGGTCAAACATTGTATAATAAACAGGATATGCTTTCGCGTGTCCAGGCATTTGATACGCTATAGTGTTATAATTTGTTAAAGAGATATCATAAACATCAGAATTTTCTGTGTCTTTTTTGAAACTCCTTCACATCTCATACGTTCCCTAAATGGACGCGCATACAATGACATTCTACACGGATATGCTTTATGATATGATTGAGTTTGTGATTGACCCGATTGATCAATCTAACATCCTGACCAAGCTGGCTCGCATTCGCACGGGACCCCCTGTGGACATGATTGTGTTTGACTACAATCTTTACCTGACATGTGAAATCATATCGGCTGTCATTCAACCGGACGAAACATGGAATCGTGTTCGCGATCTACTTACCATGGAACATGACATTGATGAAATGCAGCGGCGCGCTACTAAGTTTGCATATTATGCTACACGCGTTGCGCGTGCACATGAGGCATTCGAACCACCTGCAAAAAAATGGCGGCGTATCAATGTCACGCAGAAATACAAGCGCGATATTGCCAATCAAGTCGTTGGCGTGAAGCGGCAGGCAGAGGATGAAGCGGATCAAGATCCAAAACGCCGTGCCGTTCGCGCCGAGCTCGTTGAGATTGTTAAGCGCCGCGTGAACGGCAAGGAGATTCTGCCTGAACATACAAAAGAATTGGACACGTGGCCAGAGTACATTGGGCGAAACTTCGAGTTGTCGGATGTGTATTCGTTCATCCTTGGTACCGACTTTCATATCTGCCAAGGCACTCAGAATGTATACAATCGCACAAAGTCGGCGTATGAGGTGGAGATGCGTGGTAACCCAATTGTGCTAAACACGAAACTTGGCGAGTGGGGGATCGTTGAAAAGAAAATCAAGCGTTCGAATGGCAACGTATGTACAAATTATGAGTACATCTTCCCGAAGTGTCTTGCGCAGCGTGGTCTCCAGGAGCGGGGACAACAGGTGGGTGGTGTTTCGTCACGAAAGGCGGCGGGTGCCAATTGCATTATTTTTGATGAGATTGCGTCGCGTATCCCAGATTTGGAGATGGCGATTGAACGCGCGGAGTTTGCTTATAATTCGAATTCTCATTAGTGTGTTGTGTTGTTGTCATTGTTGAGTTTATACTAACAACTTACATATCAATACAAAAACGAGTACGTGCTCACGTAAACATACGCACAGTTCCCTAAATGGTTAAAAAGATTGCAAAGCAAGTGAAGGGACTTGCAAAAGCACTTCCAGATGATCAAATCATTCATAAAAAAGCAATCGATAAGCATACACGTAAAGATATGGAAAAATATGCATGGGATGTGGTGAATAAAATGATGACACGCCATTCTTGTCGATATTCCGAGTTACTGGATCGTCGAAACTTCCCGGAACTATACAAAGAAAAAATAAGACATATTATACGAACGAAATTTAATCGCTTCCTGGATAAAAATGGAGACTTTACATTACATACGGTCGATGACACAAACTTTGATTTTTTTCACTCCGAGATGAAACAATTATACGAGCAGTGGCGCAAGGATATAGAAGCGGATTCAAATATACCGTATACCGATGAACAATTGCGTGTATTGCGCAAATCTCTATGTGCAAAGTTGGAGCGTGATATAGAAAATGCACACAACATATTAGTTAGCTATAATGTGATGTGAGTTCTTGTATGGTACATTGATGATTTTCCAAATTAATCCGATACATGTATATATTTTTACACATCTGACATGTATATCTGCGTTTATCCATGTGCGCACGCGAGTGATTATCGAGTGTTGTTTGTGTATCAAATTCTTCATGACAATCTGCATATTCGCATGCTAATTTTATAATTGGGGCATCTGATACTTTCGTGGTGGTTTGTGATTCAACATCTCTATTTGTATCCCAGCAACAAACCATGGTTCAATGTTTAATTGTATACTAACAAAATAAAACACTAATTTGCATCACATGGACCATACTTACATATCGGTAGACCGACAAGTGACAGTGTATTCTTGAGCAGAGTGGAATCTGCAGTATCCAGTCCAGATTCTGCATATGCAGAATCACCAATGGTCTTACGGATGTGATACCGCATCCATAAGAGCTCGCAGATCTTTTTTTGCTTGCTTGTAGTTGCATAGAAACTACGTGGTCGTTGCGTATTGTGCTTGCAATTTGTAACGTGAGAATGTGTATCATTGTATCCGCCAACGTATTCAAAGCATAACCCACAAAAATAATTGCGCCCAGCTGGGCAAGTATCGCAGAAAACGGCCATGCAATTTTCAAACTCATGCGCCATTGGATTGCAACAACACGGTCGTTGTACGATAGTATCGCATGTCGAACGCATAATCAATGAATTTTTATAAGTTAATTCTTGGCGCTTTTGTTTGAGCGTTGCAAGACGACCCCCTGCCATTTTAGTATAGACTGAATCATTCTCCATATCACAAGTGCAATTTCGCCCACATTTAAATGGTATCATCATTTTGTCATCATTCTCGAGCGTTTCGGTGATGTGCTTGTCAACACATTCTTGGCAAAATGTATATTCTTCTTCGCATGCGCTAACTTCAATGCCACACGCCATGAGTGATACGATATTGTGATTGCAACATGTGGTATGTGTAAGACGGGCGATGTCGTTTACCACCGCAATTTTTTCGCGATTGGCATTCTCCAGACGTTGATGTAACCGGCGATTTTCATCTTGCAATTCGGTTTGTTCATCGAGGAACATTTGCGTAATCATAGGAAAGTTTGCGATTTCTTGTTCCATGTCTGTAACCTTACGCTTAAGCACATTGATTTCATTATGATCACCCATTTAGGGAACGCGTGTAATTTTGTATATAAAGAGTACTTGTAGCGAATGTAAAACACCCCAACGACATTTATCGAATCGATTACTGTACGAGATGTATCATGATTCAGCAGTTCCCCAAATGAAACGGGTTCATTTTATGACAACCGAGTATGCACATGATAACATGTGTCGCGGGCAGATTCAATCGGTTGCTAATAACTTGTCAATCATTGAGACATTTGGTGTGTCCGTGTTTCCGCTATCTGACATCGATGTATCAACCATGGAAAAAAAATTGAGTGCCGTCATGGTTGCTGACGTGTCATGTGGCATTCGGGCGGCCGCAATCCATCAGATGAATCGTTTGTGTGATATTAAACATCGTTATTCATTGAGTTGAGATCTCAATCATTGCTGAATCCGAACCATTTGTAGATGTATCATCGGGAATGGCTGTAGTTGGTTGTATTGTTTGTGGTTTTTGCGTGTCTTTTATACGTACATATAGGAGTATAGATAAACAAAGAATTAGAAATGGATTATATACCAATATTGCCGTCCGTAATTGTTTTGATGTATTAAGTGTGAAGAATAACACCAAGTAAACGCCAGCAGTCAACCACAATAGTACGTGTTGAAATACGATTGATTTTTTGTATATAATTGAAAGATGTTTTCCTTGAACTTGATCTGCCTGTAGACAGATAAGTAGTGCAACTGTTAGTGCAGAAAAGTAGTGCCAGACACCATGAAACATGTCATATTGGCTACGGCGTTCGATAAACATATCATTGTATATATCATTATAACATCTTTCGTCGTCGCATTGTTTTCGATCCTCTGCATATAATTGGTACATAAATCCGAGACCAATCAGTAGAACTGGCGTCATTGTTGTATATACCGCATACACAAAACTTTTTAGCACCCGATATGATCTAAATGCGGTATATGTTTGGCGCCATGACACAATAACTGTTGGTGTAAATGCAGTAAATCCCAGTGTAATTAATATATCAGTAACACCATATTCACCTTGGTTTACAATGAACAACATCACTGCAAATTGACCAATTATAAAAACGATGCACCCTGCTATGGTATATAATACATTGTTTTTACTTGGCGCAAATGTAGTATATAATGTAAATCCATTAAAGCATGTTAGCCATGCAAACACCGCAAACATACCATATTTGTCACCGTTATGTTGCCATGTCCCGGTGACACTGCCAATACTGTGATGTCCCCATGATAACGCAGCCAATACGAGAGTTAGCCCAAATGAAACATAGACACCCGGGTGCAGTGGCTTACCGTGGTAATATGTAAACACCGTCAGTGTAAACGTAGTTGCCGCATGGCAAACATTTGTGGGTGTCGCAAACGGTTCTTTTATATCACCGACCATGGAATGACGAATTCGTTTGTGGACACCTTCGCCGATGTCAAATACCGCTGTGTTGTATCGGTATTCTGCATAAACCGCGCTACCAAACATGGCAGCGGATGCAAATAATAGAGAAACGAGTATCGCATCTTTTTGAATACCGAAACGCGTTATATTACGTGATAACATTTATATACATATATTATAAAACTTTACACTGTAATAAATCATGTCATGCTATATCTAATCAGATTTACTCAGTGGTGGTTGTCGTTTCGAGCGCAGTGCGCTCATTTGCCGCTTCTTCCTCAGCAAGGAGGTCGTCATCCTTGCTAAGCTTGACAAATGGTGCTTTTTCCTCGTCGGACATGGCCTTCCACTTGGAACCAATTTCGGCAAATGGGACACGATCTGGCCCGGCGGAGAGTGTCTTGACGAAACAGATGTAAGGAGAGAGTGCACGACGCTTGGTGCCAGGAGTGCGTGTCTTCTTTTGTTTCTTTACGCCACGAGTGGGCTTGTCACCCACCGGTTTTTGCTTCTTGAGGTAAGCGTCACGCTTTTTGACTTCAACAAGTTTCTTTTTTAGGTTTGTGAGTGCCTCTGTTGCCGTGCGGATATCGTTGGTTACCGATAGTTTGGTGTCAGTATCATCGCAGTCAAATGTGGTCTGCTCGGGTTCTGGCTCCTTTTGGGGAACTGGATCGGTATTCGGAACCTCGGACATATCCTTAGTAGCGGTATCAGTGGTCATGTTATCGACTGTGTTGACTGTGTTGGCTGCCTCCGTAGTGGCGGTAAGAGTATCGGGTGTCATAACATCAGCAGGCATTTGGGGAACCGCGGTAGTATGTGACATATTGATAAGTTTTTGACTTGGATGTAACTGAAGTGATATGATTTTATTGATACTAAAGTAGATGGCATGGACTTTGAGAGTTTGAAACATTCAACTGCAGATTTTTTCAATTTCCCATATTCAATATTCAATGCGGCAAATATAAGAAAACCACCGCGTTTTAGCCGTGATTACAAATGGTCTGAGATTCATTGTAAACCAATGAAACTTGGTATTTTTACCATAAAAACACCATGTAAAAGTCCATCCGGGTACGCATTTGCGGACACAAATATAAGAAAGTATAAAATATTTGTAAAAGTTGACAATTACAAGCTTCGTCACATGGGGGATTATGCAAAATTAATTCGTAAAGGTGTGATTACACAACGCGATCATGAAATGTTTTTATCGTTTTTAATATGGCATTGGGACAACACTCAACGTATTATTGGTAAACAAATCGTTTTGATAAATCACAACACAGACGTCCCATTACTGCACTTTAAATACAACTACAATTGAATCTCAATGAAACGAAAGGCTATTGATATGTCTAATCTCACAGATGAAAACAATCCCATAAAGAGAATCATAAATTCCAGTATGGAAGAAATTGAAACCATCATTGCGATTATGTACATGACAAAACAAGCAGTTGCGCTACCTGCCATCTTAAACATCATGAAGCTCGGTGATGACGCCGGATTGTTTGATGCACTTTTCAAGTTTGGTACCCTTACCGTACTGTTTGAATACGATGGTGGAAGGTGGCACAATGCTGATCGTCTAAATCGTGACACTTCAAAATCAATGGAAGCGCTACAAAATGACAAAAACTGCGTGGTTATTCGACTTCGTCAAGAATCGTCGGCCAAGATGGACGCAGAGGATCCGCGTCTTTCTATTTTAAACTTCAAGCACTTCAACCGTCGCAAGTGCGCGATTGAAGTGCTTGACGCGATTGAAACCATATGTGAGACTATGAAAATTGAAGTACCGGATATTGATACTGAAGCTGACATGGATGAAGCAGTCATTCAGGAAGCCAAGTTGTATGTAAACAAGGCGGCTCGTATGGCATATGAAAAGATCTACGATTATTCTGAAGATGATGCTATTCGGGAATGTTTGTTGAATACAAACGGCGTTATTACCAGGGTTAATAACGAAGAATGGTTCAAAAAGATGGACGAGTTTAGGACTTTTATGAAATCGGATGAACAGTTCATGGTTGCTTTTAATGGCTGTATCCCCAAGTATCTGGAGAATGATACATGGTGGGTTGGTCTACGGAAGCTTACTGAACTTGCTGGTCATGAGAAGCTACATACACTACTAACTAAGTGCCTTTGTAAGCGACTTGGAGTCGATGGGTTTGTGGACGCGTTAGACAAGCTTGCCGAAAAAGTCGGATGGGATCGTATGCCAACCTTGGTAAATGGATGCCTTTGTAACCGCCTCGAAGCACCGGGTTTTGTGGATGCATTGGACAAACTCGCAGAAAAAGTCGGGTGGGATCGTATGCCAACCTTGGTAGATGGATGCCTTTGCACACGCCTCGAAGCACCGGGTTTTGTGGACGCGTTAGGGAAGCTTGCCGAAAAAGTCGGATGGGATCGTATGCCAACCTTGGTAAATGACTGCCTTTGCAAACGCCTCGAAGCACCGGGTTTTGTGGACGCGTTAGACAAGCTTGCCGAAAAAGTCGGGTGGGATCGTATGCCAACCTTGGTAAATAACTGCCTTTGCAAACGCCTCGAAGCACCGGGTTTTGTGGACGCGTTAGGGAAGCTCGCAGAAAAAGTCGGGTGGGATCGTATGCCAACCTTGGTAAATAACTGCCTTTGCACACGCCTCGAAGCACCGGGTTTTGTGGACGCGTTAGGGAAGCTTGCCGAAAAAGTCGGGTGGGATCGTATGCCAACCTTGGTAGATGGATGCCTTTGCAACCGCCTCGAAGCACCGGGTTTTGTGGACGCGTTAGGGAAGCTCGCAGAAAAAGTCGGGTGGGATCGTATGCCAACCTTGGTAGATGGATGCCTTTGCAAACGTCT
>JGI20151J14362_10001719_pt1 | contig 15755 bp, 4 predicted proteins | sample COG_01_FD_14362 | JGI IMG/M metagenome (IMG submission 14362)
TGCATCATCATATATGTAAAGAACGAGGCCTTTTTCCGTCATAGTAAGTCTATATGAAAATGGATATGTTCCCTGCAGTTGTGCATCCATCTTTGGAAATCTTTTAAACCAACCATAACCTTTTCTTTTATTTCTAAATCTAATTGACCTATTATTAACATATTTTTTATAATCTGTTCCAGAAGGGGCCCCCGCCTGATTAAAAGAAGAACCTGTATCTGGCATATAGAAGGTTGCAAGTGGGTACTCCGAAAAAGTATGAACTGTAGAAGAACCTGTTCCACCAGCACTAATATCTGCCTGATCTGCCGCACCCTTGTCCAAATATACTGGATAGTAATAACCTTGAGTTACACCATAAGTACCAGTATTTGTATTTTGACCAAAGACAAAATACGGCCCTGTATTTGCAACATCTGCAGTAATAGTTACATCATCAAAATGCAAGTCTACTAGTTCCCCTGGCATTCTTATAATAGAAGTATCAACAGTTGAACCATTCTCTAATGTAATTAATCCATCAGTCGTAAGTTGTGGATTTGAAATAGTTCCATCTGTACTAATCTGATTAGATGTGCCTACATTTACCTTAAACCATCCATACATGGGATTTGGAATACCGACTGTACTTTCCCAACCACTATTTAAAATCCCATTATAACTGTAGCCTGGATGGTATTGTGGTTGATACTCTGCCTCTAATACAGTATTTCCTTCTTGGTATTGTGGTCTTCCTTGTGATGCCATTCTAAGATTTAATTGATATAATTCACTGTTAAATTCTCTATCACCAGTTGTACCGGCACCAGCACCCATTAAACGTGGGCGAAGATCAAATTCAAATCTTATTCTATAATTTTGATCGATACCTCTCGCAACTGCACCAGATTTGGGTAAAATTTGATTAGTAGTCTGAAAAATCATAACATGTTGTTCTGGATTAGTTCCGTCACCAACCTGACTGAAGTTTGCAACCCCAGCATAAACACCACTACCACCGCCATTTGCAGAAGTTGGGCGATTTAATGATATCTGACTAAAAAATTGTTTTGTTACCTGAGTTGTAACCAGAGTCTGAGTCTCATCAATTAATTCATTTCCGGCGATTGGTTCGCCAGCGAATAATGGCCACACTCTCGCCAAATCTTCAGCAAGAACGCCCATAAATCCACCACTGATACTACCATCATTACTGTTTACGCCGCCGTTACCAATTACAGAAGTAAATGAATTTCTTTGACGAGATATTCCAAAATTAGGAAAGTAGTTTGGGTCTATATTTCTCTGTGCCATTAATTTTTTTCTCTTATTACTTTATCAACTATTTATCTCTAAATATTGAAAGAATTTTTCCAGTTACAAAAGTAATTGGATGCCATACAGTACACCAAATTCTTCCCACAATATCGTCTTTTTCTTTTTCACCAATACCCAAACGTCCTGCATAACCATCTCTACTTAAAATATACTTTAAGTGTTGTGTTCTTCTTTGTGCTAACCATCCACCAGACTTAGTTAGGGTATTACTCTTTCTCATTCCCTTAACCCAAGGCATGAATAAGAAATGATATCCTCTTTGATGATACTGAGACAAATGGGTCTTTGTGTGCAACCCCCAAATTTTCATTGCATTTTTCCAATCATCTAATTGTGTTTGTCTATACATCTCAGTACAAACAATCTTATCAGACTGACCAGATGTACCACTACCACCAGAATCACTAATGTTGTCATCTCTTGTTGGGCCAATCGCATTGCCTGGCGCCCCAGAACCAGTAGAAAATACACCATCTCGCTGATCCGACCTTAGAGATTGTATTTCATCATGTGTCATAGGACTGTCAAAATAAGTTACAGTTCCAGTTGATGGTTCATAGTGAGATAAAAATGTTGGTTCATTATCATTGTCATCACTTCCACCACCACCAGAAGTTACTGAATTTCCATTTCCATCCGTAACAGGATCTCCATTTCCATCTGTGACTACTGTTACAGAATCAGTACTTCCTTCAGAGGGCCCGCCGGGGAGAGTGTCTGCAGTCTGGGGGCGAGTCCAAGTTGTTCCAGTACCAGTTCCCCCCAAAGAGAAACATGAGAAATGAGTTAGTCCACCCTCTATATAGAAGTTACCCATAGGCGAAGGCGTAACTCTCAAATCAGTATAATCGTTATCAGTTTTGTCTTCAAGTTCAAGAGTAGTCCAACTATTATTGTTGTTTTCAGTTGTCGATGCTCCACCCGGCAGTTCTTTTCTGAATATTCCCCATATTTCATATGTTATGGTATTGCCCCCAGCAGTCTTAGTGCAAGTGGTAATGAGATTGCTTGGATCTCTATGATAGCGCCATCCATTATAATCTATACTTGTTGTGGATTTACTGTCGTTGTCAAAAGACCATGATCCTTCCCAATTTATATCCCATGAATAGTTACTGTAGGGGTTGTTTTCGACAGCGGGAACAAATCCATATGAAGAAAGAGTATTATCAGCACGGGCAACAGTTCCAAAACTAACACCATCACCTTTAATCACATCTGTTCCCCATTTAATATAATACATAGTGGGTTGACCTTCCTGTCTTAGCACGGCAAAAACAGATGTACCACCTGTAGGGGTTTCATCACAGTTACCAGAATGTAAATAATCTGGAAATTGTTTATTTCTAAGAACGTCTGTCGGGCGATTGTCAGAAGTTGAACCACCAGCTGTGGTTTGGTGTGACCTTCCATCATCAATCACTCTTGTTGTCATTTTTGATGAACTATTACTTTGCAACCCAGAAGTACGCAAAACATAGAGATCATCTTCGCTCATTGTAATTGCTTGTGTACTAGCAGTCGGGCCAAATACAATTGATGATGGGCCAATTCCACCAGATCCAATATTAGTAAATGTCATTGTGTTTTCATAAGCAGCAGATCGAGTAGTATTGAAGGTAACTGTGCATTTTCGAATTGGCCATGGGTCTGGACTTTGAATGTCATTATCAATATCACTTCTCTTTGCACCTGTGATAACATATTCATCTGGTGCATTTACTGGGTCTGTAGATATAGAAATGGTCGGTAGATATCCAGTTGGTGGACTGGGACTAAAGAATGGGCCCGGCGCCGTGCCACTTTTTTCTACTTTTGCGTAATGTTCTCCATTTTGACACAAAAATACACGGTATTTTTGTGTTCCGTTTTTCTGCAATTGGAAAGTATGCACCAAGTAATACTGTTTTCCTTGTCCGAATAAAAGTATTTCTTTTGAAGAAATTGAACCAGTTAACTCTTGATTTCCTTCACAAACTACATTCGCAACAGAGTACATAACAACTTGTCCTCTATCGTCAATCAATGCAATACCAGGCTTTGATATTTTTGTATAATCGTTTCCTTTAGAACCAAATACGACAACTACACCATCTCCACCATCTCCTGAGTTAGATTCATATGTACTTTCTTGAGTTTGACTGCCAGGCACCAAATCTAAGTATGAGGACTGATTTGATTGTCCGCCTCTACCGACTTTAATATCAACAATATCGCCGGGCGATACCATAAAGTCACCAAAGAATCCACTTGCAGCTGCCTGTCCACCAATAGTAGCGCTTTTCGATGTACTACTATAATATCTCATACCATGTTGGCCAGCTGCACCACCAGATCCATAGACTGGATTTGGTTCTGATGGACTTCCATTAGTCGGGAATTCACTGGCAACTGTTGAACCAGAACCATGCCACGAAGAACCACCATCTCCACCATCATTATTCAAGAAATGCAACTCTCCTAATCCTGATGATTCAAACCAATAAGTATTGATTGGGAATTTTTCCACCAATGCACTTACAATATTTGCACCACTTGATGGAAGGTCTGCATAATATGATAATGGAGTACTTTGTAAATTATCTCTTGTGTATTTCGAAGAGTTTATTGGTAAAGTAGATAGTGCGTAAGTTCTATTTGTCGCAACCCCACCAGCAACACTAATCAGTTGACTCTTTGTGGGTATAGTTCCCTGGCCAGGTATTACGACAGGTGGTTCCGTAACTGTAGATCCAAATTGTGCGGCGTATTCGGCAGTACCAACAACATAATTGATTCCTTGGAATACTGTATAATTTTGTTGACGGAAAAGGTTTCTGTCAATTACATTAGAGTTTCTTCCAACATATTTTTGATAAATTTTATCGATTGTATCTGTGTCCAGTGAAGTTTCTAGTGTGAAATTATTCATTGAAACACCACCAACCCCAACGGGCTGAGATACAGAACCCCCATCAGTAACACACCAGTACCACTGTTCATCATCTGAAGATGACCAATGGGACAATTCAACCTTACCCTCAGAGTCAAAAACAAGATGCCTTGGGGCCGGTTGGGTTGTAGATATGGTGCCACCAACAAAATTTGGATCTTGACCTTCATAAACCACAGTAGTGCTGAAGGGCGGGGTCTGGCCATTTACCCCCCAGAAGTTTTTTGTCCAAAGTAGAACTTCCATTCCAGCGTAATCAGGGCCAAGATTTAATGTATAACTTCCAGACTCATCTGGGGTTGTAAAGTTTGCGCCTCTTTTACCAATCGCATAATACCATTGTTCATTATCACTTGATGATGGATGCATGAAAGAAAAGTAACCATCATTATCGACACTAAAGGTATATGATCGGAAAAGATTATAACCCCAAACATATACTGATTTTCCAGCGTTGTGGACACCTACAAATATTCGAGTTGTATCGGATCTAGCCGCAGTTGTAAATTGTCCTGCATCTTCTTCTGTTGTCATAAAGAACCATTTTTCAGGATCAGAAGATGATGGGTGAGAAACACTGATATTTCCATTAGTATCAGTGTATAGTTTCTGAGATCTATAAAAATTATGACCCCAAATAAAGATACCTTTACCAGCGGGTTGGCCAACATTCCCAAGTGGCAAATCATGTATTCCACTTTGAGCGAAAGTGCTAAATCCACCACCATCAATTTCTGGTAGAATTGCAGATGTAGTCACCGTTTTTAAATCAGTAACAACTCTAACTGTAGAGTCTGGATTTGTAATATTCAATCTACCAGAAGCAAGTCTAATTTCTCCTTGATTTCCTGTTAGAGTGGGAGCACTTGATCCAGTATAATTAACTTGACGAACACCGTTCACATAAATTTCTAATTCTGGGCGAACACTCTGCGTAGTATTTTGTAAGTATGAATTATATTCATAATAAAAATTACCACTACTTGAAACAACAAACTCAGAATCTGTTGCGGCAGAATTTGCTGCAATAGGAGTATTTGCGGTAGTAGATGTTACTTCGGTGGTTTGTGTAGATGCAGTCCAAGCAAAAAACGATGTCTCGGTAAAACCTGATTGGCCCTCGGTGAAGTCTTCGTCTATACCAGTTCTTGAGGTATCGATGGAGACATCAAGACTATCAGCAATCAAACCGCCCCTGTAGTAATTCTGGCCATCGGTATCTGTAAATACATATTCTCCCAGTGCAGGAAATCCACTAGAGATTGTGCCTCGGACATTTCTAATTGGGGAAAGAAAATTCGCATTGTATGCATAAGTGGTATCGCCAAGATGTTCAAAAGTCAAAAGTAAATTATCTGCCACATTTGATATAGTTGTAGTTGTTGTTTGATTATTATTGACAGTTGTACCATTTTCTGCATAAACTTTGTGTTGATAGAGATTACCACTGGTATTAATAGTACCAGTATCGGTGCCAGAATAGTTTGGAATATTCGTTGTTGTACTTGTAGACAAACTACTTGCTTGAGCAAGTAAATATTTAAATCCATCTGTAGTTGAAAATGTGTTGGGCCCAAAGTCTGGGTTTGCAGCGATAACATCAACAAATCCAGTTCTTCCCTGTATATAACGAATGACATCCACCACAGTATCTGAGTTTACATGTCTAGATTTCTCTGTTCCATTAGCGGTTCTTTCCAACATACTATTGTATATTCTATCCGTAACTTCTGCAGAGACTTCTAAACTTTTAACTCTAGATACCTTATACCACTTTAATGCACCTTGAGGATCTTCATCAATAACTTCAGAAGTTGAAGTATACAACCAACCAGAACTATCTCTAACATCTTCTGAAATATCATTTGATGTTGCAAGAAGTTGGTTTTGCCAATAAAATTGGTAGTTTGAGTTATTAGTTTCTAAAATATATGAACCATTGTACTTACCTTCGGCATAATCAGTTTCTGAAAAACCACTTGCAAGTGTTACTGTTCCAGTCTCTACTTGAAGTGTATCAGTAGTCTCACCAAGAATTGTTGTAGACTCTCCTGTTGCATTTGAAAGTTTACCACCAATACCACCAAAAATTTTAATCTTCTGATTATTTGGCATTGTAATGGTTGTGTCTTCGCCAGCAAATCCTTGGTCTTCCGTACCTACCAATCCTTCACGAACATAATCTTCTACAGTAGGTTGGCCAGGGATATATTGCGAAGAACCAGAACCACCAGCACCAGTTGCTAAAATTCTAAGTCTTCTGTATCCTTTTGGAATTCTAATTTTCCAATCACCAGCCTCAAAGACTTGTTGATTGTCTACTTTGTTAGACCAGTGTTGTTCATACCCAGCTTGCTCAAATCCTTCTTCAGTTCCCATCTTGAAACTCATTGCAGGAATAGTTAACTTAATATATTCCCAATCTTGTGGAGTATCAATTCTTACAGAACCAAGTTCTTCATTTCTTGTGAAGTAGACGGTATTATTATCATTAATCTGATCCCACCTAGTCATAAACGTTTCGGTGCCAGCTTTAATGGTACGCATATATTTCCATGCGTCTTCAACACATATGGTAGGAATTAAAATATTATAAGGAAGTGTTGCATCAGATGTTCCACGGAAATCAGAATATTTTATTGCACGCCCTCTGGGCCCAACAGGAATATTTCTATTATTAAATCTATCTGGAACATTACCACCACCTCTATAATATTCGGACAGAGAATGGGGTGCGGAGTTATTTACTGGTTTAAACTCCGCAACAATGTGCGTCATTTTCAGTCTGCCGTCTGCTGGTATTGCCATGTTAGAATTCTCTTCTCTTACTAATTAATTAAACTTGGAATGCAATAATGTCACCACTACATTCAATTTTTAACGACTGATTTCCAGTAACTTTGAGATCTGCACCTTCGATTCTTAGTGTTCCAGACATTGTATCGCCAGTTTTCTTGACATACCCGCCAGCATTGTGGTCGTTAATTAATGGAAGAACCTGTTGATATAGTGCATTAATAGCGGCAACAATTGAAGTAGTATCACCAACACCACTGTTTAAATTACCAAGTGGGTCTACATCAGTTGCGCCGGGCCCTCTTATAATCAACTTATCTTCTTTAGTATCTAAATCAGTTTCTATATTGTCAACTCTATCTTTAAGACTACCATAAACTTCATCACTTAAAAGTTTTAATGTAGAATCAAGAGTGTTTATATTCTCTTTTACGGTATTATGAATAGCAAACTCATTTGCCGGCACTGACACATATACACCATCATTATTTGTGCCTACTGAGTTTTTCAAAAAGTTTTGTACATTTTCTAATCTAGTTGCTCTAGATTCTAATGCGGTAATATCGTCTTCATTGATTTTTACTGCACTATCCAATTCAACAAGATTTGTTTTTACTACTGCATTATTATCACTATCTGTAGTAAGATAATTAACACCTAAACCTTCATAGTTAAACTGTCCTGTAAGAGCACCACCACCAACTGTAATATTTAATCTATCTAATAAATCAGATTTAGTTTTCAAAGTGGTATCTAAAAGACTGATTCCCTGTCTAAGACTATCCGCAGAAGGAACATACGTTGCCGTAGTAAGTAATGAATATGTTCCGTCAGCATTTAATCCAGCAGCATTTTGGGTTACATCTAATTCTGCCTGTAAGGCATTATCTGCTGCAATTCGTGCGTTTCTTTCTTTTTCTACTTCATCGTCTGTATATCCTACAGACCATTGATTTTCTGCATTAATGGTGTCTACAAGATTCTCTCTTTTCCACCCACGATTTTCTGGGTCAAGATTAGACATATTACCAATATTTCTAGTATTGGTATCTGTATGAGTGTTTACTTCGTTGATTGCATCAACGATTGTAGATTGTGCATCAGTTTCCAAGAATGCAAGATTACCAATATTTGCAGTCGCTGCTTCCGCATAGACTTTCAAATTATTGGTTTTGACTCTCCACTCTTCAAAAGTGTCTGTTTGCAACACATCTACAAGGGATGGATATTCTACGGCCATTTAAAGTTTCTCCAATATTAAGTTTAGTGTGTTTTTGATTTCATTCATTTCTTGTTGTAAGTCTCTTATTTCTTCGTCACGCCTTTTAAGTGCATTAGACCTTCTAATAAAATTATTATAACCATTGTTATTAGTATTTATTATCGCTTGCGAGTTCGTATCTCTAACAAGGTCTTTATTACCTTTAACTTTTAGTCTCATTACAATCTCCAATTAAGTTGCCAATGCAATAACTCTAAAGTCTCTGACTTTTGGTACAACACTAGAGTTTTTACTCTTAAGAACAATTTTGATTGCTACAGAATTAAATTCTGGCAAGTTTCTTACTTCATAATCAAATTCTTTATAGTTTGAAATATCTTTAGATGCCTTACTATAAACGGCCGGACGGTCAAGTAGTACATAATCAATTTTTTCAAAATTTTGGTCTGGGGATGTTTTAATTTTGTAATAAAAATCTACATCCGTCACATCTGGGCGATAAACCGAACCCAAAACCTTTAGAGATGTCGATGACTGATCTAATTTAATTTCTCTGGTTATATACTTAGTTGCCGCTGAACCACCATGTGGATTCGTTTCATTAACAAATCCAGTGTTGACATGTCCTCGTACTCCAGCAGGAACGCTTTCTGCACTATTTGTTACATTAGATACCAAGACAGCCGCAATTCTTTCTAAGTCGATAATAGGACTCAAATTATCTTTATTAGAAACTAAGTCTACTCTCCAAATCAATGACTTTTTATCAAGAGAATTTGAAGATGTGTCGAAAAGAGTCTCGTTGTAGTTATCCGCAACCATCATTGGTCTATTAAATGTATAATTTTGATTTGGAGTAATTCCTCTAAAACTTAAATCTTTTACTCCTGGCGCCTCAGTTGAATCTTGTGATGTGCCTGTTAAGGCCTTAAATTTCATTGAAATACCAGTACCAGCAAGTTCAACAGATGTAATATTAGGTTTCATTAAATCATATTTAATATTAGTACACCAACTGGCGGGTTTCTTTTGTCCAAACTGCGAAAATGTATTTGATGCAGGAGTAAACACAGAATCAACTGGTGGAATAGTTCCACCATGGGCAATTCTTGGTGTTCGTACCCCTTCTGGATAGAAAAATCCTCTCATATCAATGGTAAACGAATTATATGTTGTTGCAACAACCAAATGCGAACCATTTAAATCTGCTGCACTGTATTGGTCGTAAGTTCCATGGAAATTTTTAAGAGTGACATAATTATATCCGTTTGGTTGCCAGAAACTTGTAGGAACACACCCAGAACTATCATTTACTTTAAATGTAATGAGAGAACTATCTTTATGGACAAACATCGAATTATTATCGAATATTCTCTCCATAACATTAATGTCTGACATTCCAACATCAATTTCGGAATTTGTAAAGTATAGACTACTATCTCTATTAATATCAAATTTCGCCCTAGAGAGTGTGAATTTTAAATCTTCTTTTTGCTCTGCTGTCCATGTAGAAGCATTCTGAGATTTAAAGAAAACACCAGCGTAAGGTTGTTCCGAAATAATTCCAGATCCATCAAGTGACTCTTGTCCTAGTGTTGCAACATGAACTCTGTATCCTTGCGTATTTGCAATCAACACGAGACAATACTCTGTTGCTTCTTCCAAATATACTGGTTCGTCAAAGGTAAATATTGTTTCTAAAGAACCATCATCTGAAAGTTGAATTAAGTCCTGTATTGGATTCAACATCTTTTCACCAAGTATATATTGGCCAGGATATCCATTCACCATATTTCTTATTTGTAAAGTTACTGGAACAACCTCATCTTTTGCAGAGAAGAAAATTTCTGCACTTGTTATAAAGGCGCCGCCCTCCACATCAACCAAGAATGATTGTGCAAGTGGGTCACCCCAACCACGAACCTGTCTCCAGTTACCAAAGCTTGAATTACTACTCGAGCGCAATTCTGAAACAACATTTTCTGATTGAGCGCTCACAGTATCAACAATTTCAACTGTTCTTGTATTTACGGTTGTTTTTTGTCTAGTTTCAATAATACCTCTTGCAGTATATGTTGCATTTGTATCTGTATCAGAATCGTCTAGATTACCGTTAGGTTGATCGCACAACTTGAATACTCTTTCTCCAGTTCTAAATTTTAAATCATCATCATTTGGAGTTTGATTATTATTTGGGATTGAGAAGTTACCGTAAACCGTACCAGCTGAGTCTGATCTTAAAGTCGAACCACCAACAATACCTTCATTTGGGAAGCTTCCCATGTTATGAGATTTCCCATCTCGTTCAACTAAGAATAAAACCTCACCTAAACTAAAAGAAGTATTCTTTTTACCAGGCACATTTTCTAATACATAAAGTTTTAGAGAAGTTGCATCCAAATAATCAATATCCGCAACAAAAACTTCGTGTGCGGTGGATTGTCCTCGCAATTTCAACTCACCATATTGATCTGCAAATATATTTTTGTTGTTTTTAATATATTGTGCGGTTGCCGGTGGAACATTTGTAATATTTAATGTTTTTATTGGAGTAACATAATCACTAACTAGTGTGTTATCGAAGAATGCAAATAATTTTGTATTTGGTTTCATTCCAGTAGCTTTAAAGTATACATCTCTGGTACGAATGAATGGAATTTGTTCAGAACTAACTAGTTTATCTGTTGTAACTGGAGTCCAACTTTCACTAAGTGAAGTTGTAACACCAGCTCTGGTTCTGGTTCCTGTATCATTCCAAGTGTTAGTTGTAGTTGTTACTGTACGGTCATTATTACCTCTAGATTCGGTACGGGCACTTGTACCTGTTGCCTCATTGGTTGTACCAGTCCATGTTGTTTCCCAAGACCCCCATACGGTTCCAAGAATTCCCGACCTTGCGGCAAGTTCTTCAAAATTATCTGTATTTCCTCGTTCATTAATTGTAATTGTATCCAAAATTCTTGGATCATCGTGCCAATTGTCCGTTGAAGGTACAAGTACCATCGAACCCTTAAAACTAAAAATTGCAAAAGGGTTTACATTAACAGTTTTTGAAGATTTTCTTTGTTCAATTAATAATTGGCTCGTATATGGGAGTGTTGCCCATCTACCCGACACTTCAAAACCCTCAGAGTTTATGACATTCAAATGCATTGGAATGTTCTTAGTAGTAAAAAATGGACGCAGTTCTCCTTTTCCAGTATCCATAGAGGCATTGAAATCAGAATCGTAAACGTTTGCAGTTCCAAAACCAGTAAAGTTTTCAACTACAAATCCATTCTTAAATCTATCAAGTCCGTTTTCATCTGTAACCAACAAATCTTTAGTTTCTTTTTCTAAAAGATTTAAAGAAGTATAATATTCTAAATTACTAATCCTCTTATCAAGTTTACCAATATCTCTCATGGTATATCTTCTGTTGTCGATCATTTTGGCGCTTACATCTCTGGGAACGCCAGTATATGGTAGCGTTTCAAGTGTATATAATACCATGCCGTCTTCTGGGTCTGTTGGGAAAACCGGCGTTTCGGAAGGAGCACCATATTTTACATTAATGTTTCCAAACTTATCCATGTAAAGTTTGTCTGCTCTACCAAAATAGATACGCAAATCTACACTAATTGCACTTGCATCGATTGGATAATCAGAAATTCCAGAAACAACACCTTTACCATATGGATATCCAGATAATTGTTGATAAACTGCAGCAGGTCTAAAATCTAACGTACTGTGCAATCTAACACCCTCAAAACTTGGGATTTTATGATACGGTATATTAACATAAGAATCTACGGATGCATAATCTCCAGAACCGTGTTCAAAATACGAGTAAATAATAATGGGGCGGCCGCCACATGGTAATGTACCAGCCTTTAGTTCTAATTCGCCCAATTGAATGATAGAATGTCTTTGTCCAGAAAATAAAGTATATCTATCAGTAATATCATTAATTTTAACAGGAAATTCTGCAGGAGTTTCGATACCAACATTACTCAACCATAATTCTTCGATTTCTTCCTTAAATGGATTTACTGTACCATCAACAGTCAGTTGCGGTTGAATACTAACAAGAGTTGGATATACAGTATGATCTAAATCAACAGAAAATGGAGAGGCGCCAGTCGTTTCATAAAAAGTATAGGCTTTCAGTGCAAATTCAAAATCTGCCTCTGTCATTTCATGTAGGAATTTTCTGTCATTTGATTCAATTGAAATTCTATAAGAAGTATTGTTTACATTACAAGTGTCATATATTTTTTTGATTTCATATACATCTGAATGTGGTAATTGAAAATTAGACACACTAAGAATAAGATCATTATTTGCGCCAGTGGGAATTGAAGAATTCACAACTCCTGTTGCAACACTAGAATTTGATCCTAATAAATCTACACCATAACTTAGAGATGTATCGTTATTTGCATCGTTTACATTATCATAGTCAGTTCGAGATATTGTTTGTCCAATTGCATCCACTAAGGTGTAAGGCAAATGTAACTGATTTTCTCTCAAAGTTTTAATTTTTTCTCTGGAAGAAGTCTTTTTGATTGGTGCGTATACAGTGACACCAGTTGTTAATGCGGGCAAATTTGTGACATTAAGAGTGGCAGTTCTTCTATCAGAAGAAAATGAAATAGTTGTAATTCTACCAATTTCACCTACAGGAGAATTCAAATCTGCCCTATCAAATGCCAAATATAAACTTTGAGTTGAAATAAAGAATGAGTTATCATCTGTTGNGGTTAAAACAATCTGTCCATTGNNTGTAACTGTTTGATCTTCAAATACTTTCAGTACATCGTATTGAGTATCTACTGTTTCTCTTCCACTTTCATCATCAACAAATCTAACAGTTTGCAAAAATCTTTTACCAGTATCAATAATACTTGCACCACCATCTGACAAAAGTGCAAATTTACCAGTAATCCTTGCCTGAGTTCCTGTCATATCAGCAGATGCATTACCATCAAAAGATGTAGTATCTGTCCCAGCAGAACCACTGGCAATCGCCTCGTTAATAAGTTCATTTGTAACAAAGGTTGCACTGGGCAATACTCCCGATTCTGTAGACAATCCATTTCCAGAATTAAGATTTTTTACCAATAGGAACTGATCTGCAGAGTTATAATAATAGTTAATTGCTCTTACATCTCTATCATATCTATCATAGATGAGAGATTTTAGTGTAAACTGTCCCTGCACATCCGACAATGACATCAGTGTTAATACGTTAGCGCCAAATCTATAAATTGAACCCTCTAATGTTGTTGGAACAACTTCTTCGTTTGAAACAATAGACCTTGCATCCAACATAGTATAAGGAACATTTGTTCTTGGATTAATTTCATATTCGATGTCATATAGAAAAACTTTCCATATTCCAGTTTCAACGGATGTATTTGAAGGCCTAAAAGTAGAAGCTCCGTAGTTGTCATCAATTGAATCATCATCGGAATCTGTAAAATATTCTACCGCCTTAACTTTTGCAGTTGCAATTGCATCAATACCATATGTATTTGCGCCCAAGTTAGTGCCGCCACCAGCAAAAAATGTCAAATCTTCGTCATATGGTACTGGTTGGAAATATGCAGTATCAGCATCATCTAAATTCGATGTTACAATTGTGTAATCTACATTAATTACTGGAGAAATGTTCATATTAACAAGTTTAACTTCTTCATCTATCAGTGGAAGTCCTTTTGCATCTGTAATGTAGATGTATGGGCCCAGATCGACAGGAATATAATGATTGTTTACTTGAAAATTTTCTCTTGACCTTTTATAAGGAATATATGTGGTGGCCGTCTTGGCAATTTCATAACCCCTAACATAGGCTTTCCCACTCTCAACTCCAAGTGCAAGATAATTTCTTACTGCATCAACTAAGAATTGATGACTTGAGCCTGGGTAATATTTCAATCCAGTCGAATCCAAATTTTGATCGGAAAACTGTATAAGTTCTAATGCACTTACTGTATGTGCAAGACCGTTTCCATTCTGATCTACCATTCCGTCTTCATCTGCAAAATTCTTTAGTGCAAAATCTTTCGCAGCGACTTCGGTATCAAATTCAAAGTTTTTCATGGTGTATACACCACCATTTCCATTTTCTTTGAAATATTCTCTAATGTCTAAATTAAATGGGCGAACTGTGTAATCACCAGACTCATCGTATGTTCTTCTTGCAAGTACATCAGTAATTACTGAATATTCTGTGTTTCTAACATGCGTTTTAATAATACCGTCTTGAACAGTAATAATTTCTATAAAGTTATCCGTTGTTGGAGTATCTAATGTTCTTTTACTCCATACGAGATTAATTCGATATCTATCGGCGCCAGGAGCATTATAGTTTGTTGTTCCCTGTGCATTATCAAAAAGAGATGGATCTTCATTCGCACTTACAACCGTTTCTTGTATTTCGAAACCAATTTTATAACTAGGAGTGTCATCATATTTGTCTAGAATTACACTTTGTGATTGGTTTTTGACCATAAACCCCTGAGTGAAATAAATTCCCTCTTCAACAAATGCAAGAGAACCTTTACCTAAAGGTTCTGCATGTTCGGCACTGAGTGCAACTGTTGCAATTAAGTTTAAACCATCATCATTTGTTGCAGTTAAAACTTCACCCTCTACAAAAGATGAAGTATCACCTTCTTTTAAATTTACAGTATTTCCATTGACAACAAAATCAATTCCATTTTCATCGTCAATTTCAAGTGTAATGCCGTCTACCACTCTTTGACCGCCAGCAACACCATCAAGATATTTTACAAATAATGTTGTTGGTTCATCATCACTGTCAATCTGTGCATCTTGATTCAAATCAACAGCATCAGCATAAGAAATGACAATCGCCCTAATCCCTGTCTTATTACCTTGAATTACTTTGCCAACAAATTCTGCAGCGGTATTAAGTCCTTCTGCAAGAGTTACTTTAATGTAAGGAACAGCAACATCAACAGCAGAACTGCCAGGGATAACCATGGAACCTTCTTTAAAGAAATGGTCTCCCATATTTGCAATTTGTTGTTGTAAAATTGTTTGTTGTTGTGTTAATTCTCTCGCCTGCACAGAATTACCAGGCTTATATAATACCCTCAAGTAACCTTTGTCGATATCATAGTCATCATGATAGGGAGTGACGTTTAAATTTATTGCCATATGTCTTTTTCTCTCAACTGGTTTTTTATTTTAATTAAAATTCAAATACTACTTTAATATCTTCAATCTGATCGATGGCTCTAGAAACGGGCTGTCGGTTTTCGATGTAAAGAACTTTACCCGTACCAGTTACGATATCAAATGGTTCTTCATCAGGAGTGCCATGATCTGGGTGTTGTGGGCCTCTGTACGACTCTTCGTTTGCTGGAGTAGAACTTGCTGGAGTAGAACCAGTGGCCGGAATCTTTGCATCAGGATCAGCGACAATAGCAATCTGTCTAAACTGTGCTTGAGAATCTTCAACAGGGAACATAATCCTAG
>JGI20151J14362_10001728_pt1 | contig 15708 bp, 17 predicted proteins | sample COG_01_FD_14362 | JGI IMG/M metagenome (IMG submission 14362)
ATTTTTTTTAGATTTTTCATAAAATGAACCAACAACTTGAATGTGATTTTCTTTTGCTGCTTTTGAAATACTAGATACAAAATTTCCTTTAATTGTTTCAGACAAAACTGCTAATTCTTTTGATGTTTGTGATGATTTTGTATAAAACATCATAAATTCAGGAAATGCACAAAGTTTTGCATTTTTAGCTGCTGCATTTTTAATGTATGAAATTATTTTTTTTAGATTTTCATCTATTTTTGTGGATGCTCTGAATTGTACAACTGCAACTTTCATAAAAGAAAATATTTTGATTAGAATAAAAGGTTAAAGAAATTTTTAGGAATAAAAAATGAATTAATGATGATACATTTTACGATTGAACCATAAAATAGTCCATGATCTTTTCCTGTTTCAATAAATGGATTACAATTTGTTTTAACATCTGATCTAATTGAACCATCTCTAGAATTAAGTGTCATTAAACCACCTGAACCCGTAGAATCAGTTCCTAATTCATCAATTTTATGCTCATCAGTATTAAATCCTGGAGCCCAAACTAGTACGTAAATTCTACTTCCCCATGAATAGCCATCTGTTCTTTCTTTACATTTTGACATGTAATCTTGTGGTTTCATATGTGGTTTGTTATATTCAGTTTTTTTAATTGGATTATTTTCACAGAAAAATATTTTATATCCATCTTGTACAGCTGCGTCTGCTGTGGGCATCAAATCTCCATCATTATTTGCGTTTAGTGGAACACCGGAAGTCAATAAAACGAGCATAAAGAAAGGTACACAATATTTAGCTTTAATGAATTCCATTGTAAATTTTTGATCTAAATTTTTTTTAATATAAGATCTGGTACATTTCTAAGATGAGTTATGGTACATGTTTAGGATGAGCTAGAAAAAAAGAAAATTAAAGTTGGTTTCCAGCTAAAAACCAATTTTCTTTAGGATTATCCTCAAAAACAACAATAACATGACTTTCTTTTGTTTTTAGAATTTCTACAGCAGATTTTGTGATTGCTTTTGCATATTCATCCTTTTGTTCCTGAGTTCTACCAGGATACATTGACACTGTTATCAACGGCATGAAAATTTTTAATTCATTGAAGAATTTATTCTTTCAATATTTATCTAAAATCAGATCCATAACCATATCTTGTTCCATATGTGAAGTCTGAACTATGTGTTTTTTTATACAAATACCCTGTAGCAAGTCCAATTACAAAACCACCAATGTGAGCAAGATAAGCCACTCCACCACCAGCTACACCAAATCCTCCAATAAAGAATGGAAGTAAATTTTGGAAAATCAACCAAAATGGCAAAAACCAGCGTGCCTGGATATGCATCATTCTCCAAAAGAATCCAAGCATCAAAAATGTCTGAATTCTAGTTTTAGGGAAAATTATCAAGTATGCTCCTAAAATTCCAGAAATTGCACCAGATGCACCAACAGCTGGTGTTGCACTAGAAACATCACCGAAAATATGAACTAGTCCAGCAACAACTCCCCACATCAAATAGATTCCAAGAAATTTTATTTTTCCAAATTTTAATTCAATGTTATCACCAAAGATCCACAAGAATAGTAAATTACCACCAAGGTGAAGTAAACCACCATGCATGAATGTAGATGTCAACAATGTTAATTCAGGAAAAGCTGGACAGCTTTGAATTGTTCCACCCATATCTACTCCATTAAATGCACCTGTTATACAACCTGGAACTGCACCCCAATTGTAAAACATTACAAATGCATTTTGATTTGTAAAATCAAAAAATTGTCCAGTGTAAAGGACTTCTAAGAAAAATACAATTACATTTACAATTATTAATCCAATAGTTACTTTAGGTTTGAATCCTGGAGGATGTGGATTTTCATCTCGTATTGGTAGCAGCATAGATAATCTATTTGATTAAAAATTGTATAATAACATTATTCAAATAATAAAATCATCATACAACAATAATTTGTCTTTCAATGAGATTTTTGATTATAATTAAGAATTCATCATCAGAAATTTGTTCTTCGTTCCACCAACCAGCAATAGTTTTGGTCCATTTTGGAATTTTCCAATCACTTTGTGAAGATTTTTCTAATGTTGAAATTTCAATTATTTGGGTATCAACTAGAAATTTTATTCCTTCAAGAAATTCTGAATCTACAATTTGACCAGTAGACCACCAATCTCCACTTTGTTTTATCCACATTGGGACTAAAGGCATATCAGGAGGCAATCCCTTATCAAACCCTGAAATTTTCAAAATTCCTTGGGATTGTGGTTCCACATCAAATGCTACGTGCCAATATCCCATTTGATCCATACTTTGGATAAAATCAATTGGTTTATCGTTGACAGTAACGGAGAATTTTTCATTTCCAGAAATTGGGGGAAATTCAAAATTAGCATATGTTGGAAAGGGATAGCTGGTTGTTCCGCTAATAGTTAGAACATTTCCTTTCTCATCAAATTTTGCACCATAATAGAATGTACCAGGTGAATCATATCTAAAATCAAATGTTCCGTCATTCTTTTGTGTAGAAATTGGAACTACAGTATTATCAACTGGTGCAAAACAAGAGTAGAAACGTACTGGTTCAGATACAGATGGATCAGGGTAAATGGCAAAGTCTAGAATCTGTCCAGGTTCAATTTTTTCAATTCGTTCAATGTTGTGAGCAACATCTAACATGTATGTTTCATGGCCATGTACAATTGCATACACTTTGGGATTGTATACTGTATAATTTCCAATATTCTGCATTTTTCCAGTAACATGTCCATCATCATGAGTGATCAAAGTTTTATCATAAATGATTTGAATTGGAAGACGATCTTTTTCAGTTTTAGTATAAGTTAGTTCTGCTGTTAACAATTCTGGAGTTAGACCATGAATCTCAGGAAATTTTGTTTTAAATGGTATATCAGTCATTGCAGGAATTGGCACATGAACAAATTGTTTTGTAATTTTTTTATCATCAGTGTCAATTACAGAAATTGTAATTGTTGGAATCAATGCAAAATCATTTTGATTTTTTACATTTCCAACTACAGTGAAAATACCTTGATTGTCATAGTAACCAGCATATTGACTTTCAGGAATAAAGACATCAGCAAAGGCCATGTCAGGAATGATAAGAAGAATAGTGAATAAACCCAACAATAGAAGAGTTTGCGGCTGAAATACTCTAGAAAGAGTTGATAATGTCTTCAAATCCAGATGTAGATTTTTCGAGTGAACCTGGTCTATGCTCTTCAACTAACTTGTCTACCAACTCGGTTACTTTAATATGATATCTTTTTTTCAAATCTACCATTTTAGTTTCAACTAATCCATCATCAACAATTTGTGAAAGATAAAGTGAAACGGTTGAAGGGGATTTTTTAACTTCGTTTACTAATTCTGAAAATTCTAATCCATCTTCTTTAATTAAAGCAAGTAACAAAGCGCGTGGAGTTTCTCTTCTGAGTGCTTTGATAACAATTGATTCTTCTTCAGTAATATTTGGAGAATAAAACCTGACTTGTCTAGGACCACGCATTACTTTAATGAGGCCACCATCTTCTAGTTTTTTTAGATAATGAGACAAAACTCCATTTTTTAATCCAGATGAACGCATAATTTCACGGAATTGAATTCCAGGATTATCATCAATTAATTCCTGTAATTTTTGAGATCTATCAATCATTTCTAAAGACTCCTAAAGCCAATAATCCCAATGTAATAAAAGTCAACAAGTGTCCTACTTCATCTAGCGGTAATATTCCAAAATCAAAAACATTTGGATAGCTGCTATCAACGAGTAAAGCTGATTCTGCACCAATAAAAGTAGTAAATGCAACTGCACTTAGTAAGAGACGTTTTGTTCTTAATCTAAAATATGCAGATATTGCAAGTGTGGAAATAAACACAGCAAGTGTAATTCCTCCAATATGCAAAAAGATATGGGCTAAATGATACCCATGAAACAGGTGTGGGATAATTATTGGAATTGCTAAAATTGCGATTACTCCAGTAACAACAACAGAAAACAAAGTAGATTTTCTTTCAAGTATGTTTTCAGGCTTAAACAATGTGATCACATTATTGAATTATCTAAATTTAAACACAACTGGTTCAAACTTCGAATGGACTATGAATGAATTGGAATTATTTGTTTTTGAGTCAAAAATTCAAGAATTTCAAAAAAAGTTTTATCATTAATTTCGCCATTGATCCACCAACCAGCAATAATTTGTATCCAAGAAGGTATTTTTTCTACTTCAGAAATTTCAGATGAATTATCATAAATTGTGATAATTTTATTTTCAATTAAATAATTAATGGTATCAATTAACTTACCATCATTAATTTTTCCTTCTGACCACAACTGTATGTCATTTGTAACCCAATCAGGAATTAAATTAGAATCAATATTTTTATTTTCATGAATTGCAATAGGAATACTAGTTGTTGCAAATTCATTACCATCTAAATTTTTAAAATTAAGGTTCACAATTCCTGAAATATTTTCAGGAATAAAAAAATCTGCAACATTGTGCTCAGTCTTGGAATCAGTACTAATTCCATTTTGCTTGAAAATTAATTGATTGTTTTGTGTTATAGAAAATTCATAATTTGTGGAAACGGGTTTGTTTTTCAAGAAAATATCAGTTATATCAAAAATAATTTTAGCATTTGAATTAGATTCAAGGTATTCTGGTTCCCAAGAAACAAGAATTCTAAACTGTCCATTGTCTGTAACTGAACTAATATGAGTATAATCACGGTCTGGCGTAATTTCAAAATTCATTCCATTTAGATTTGCACTGTTTTCAAAAATATTTACCAATTCCTTTTGATATATTATGAAATGAACAACACGGCCTTCAGTAAAAAAATCATCAACATTAACAATATCATCTGATAACTTTATGTCATTTACAGACATTGAAAATCCAGACAAAAGTAGTGCACCAAATTCTTTTGGAATTATAATTTCTTCATGAACAACTGAAGTTTGATTAATATTTTTTAATGACCATTCAAAAGGCATTGAATAACTAATTTTTTTTAATTTTGGGTCATATTGAAAATTTGAAATCTCATCATAATATGTCACTACTTTGATATTTTGATTTCCAAAATCTGGATCAATAAAATCATGAGTAGTTGTTTGTGCAATTGAAATTCCTGCATTAAAAACAAGAGGGGTTTCTAGTTTTTGAGAATAACCATCAGCTGTAATGATACTAATATCTAATTTGTATAGTCCGCCTTCACTAAGTTTTGGACCTTTTACATCAATTAATCTACTTTCTAAACCTAGTAATGAACCAAAAAAATCTTCACCACTGTCTTTTTCTTCAACAATAATTGAATCAGTATCTTCAGATACAAAATTGAAAACTAAAAAACCATTATCAGCTTTGAATTCTTTTTCAAAAAGAAATTGTTCTCCACGTTCGGATTTTACTAAAAATGTTACATCACGTAATGTGATTTTAGAATCAAAATCAATTAAAGCGATTGAAATTTGTTGATCATCATTTTCTATATCATCTTTTGTTGAAGATGAAACTTCTACACTTACAAGTTTACCATTTAATTCAACTGGTGGAAATATTTCACTTCCGACACCATGACCATATGCGTCATAAAAATTAATGATTAAACCAGAAGAAAATATTAAAAATAAAATTAATAATAAATTTTTCAATCTATGTCCACTTGTTTGGATCTTTCTTTAGAATTTCCTTTCCATCAATTGTAATTGAATTTTTTTCTTCAAATACAGTATGCCATTTACCATTATCTGGAAAAATTTTATTCATTTCCTCAAACTTTTTGTTGGTTGGAGGTTTGTTCATTAACGCTCCCCATCTCATATTTGGTACTTTTGGCATGATATCATTGATGTCTTTCATGTTTATCTATCTCAAATTTTATTTAAAAATCTACTATTCTACCCTCAAAATTCCTTCTTTGATCAAGAATTGAATTCCTTGAACAAATGAATCGTCATCAATTGTTCCGTCAGCCCACCATCCTGCATTGTTTTTTACCCAGGATGGAACATCATTTCCAGAATTAGTTCCTTGTGTGGTATCTGGGATTTTTAAAATATTTTCTTTAACTAAAAATTGAATTCCTTGAATGAAAGAATTATCATCAATTGTTCCGTCAGCCCACCATCCAGCATTATTTTTAATCCAAGATGGGATTGATGAAGTTTCTAAAATTACTGATTCTTTAGGAATAGTAGATTTTGTTGTGCCTGGACCTAGTTCAATTATGGTAGAACCAATGCCAGAATATGTTGGATCATAATCTAATCCAGTTCCATAAACTAGAATATCAAATCTAATTGGACCATCAGTTGGAATGTAAATATTTTGGATGTCAATTCCTTCTGTTGAAACTATTCCTGGATTTACTGAGTCATCGCCATTATATCTTGCAATTTCATTATCAAATTCATCAATAATTACGTAAGTATATCTTACATCTTTGATGAGGTCTCTATTTTCATTGAAAAATGTAAACTCAAAAGGTACATCCTGATTTGCACCATAATTTCCGTCCCATGAAATATTTACTGTTGTAGGAGTTTGTTCATAATTTTGAGTATCTACAAGATAAAATTCAGTTGAACTTCTTTCAGCTTCATCTAGTGGAACTAATTTGAAATCCATTTGAGGGTTATCAAAATTATTTGGACCTAATTTATTATTGATATTTACTAATTCATTTTTAGAAATTAAGAAGTGTACAATGTTTGTATCATCAGAGGTATAAGGATCATTGAGTATTGCTCTTTGATCAATTTCTATACCATTAACATAGCCTTTGAATTGCTTACCTTCCCCATATGGTGCAAATGTTTTTGGAACTCTAATTTCTTCATGTACAACTTGCACTAAATCAACATAGTCTGGACTCCAATCAAATGGCATGTCAAATGAGATTGAATTGTCAGATGTATCAAATGCAAAGTTATCTACCTCATCATAGTAAGTTTTTACAACAACTGGTATTTCTTCAGCATTTGCTGTTTTGAAAAAGAAATCTTGTTCTTGTGCAATACTAACAAAAGTTTCATAAGTTAATCTCTCAGCTAATACACTTCGAGGACTAGTAGCTGCTTCAATGTCTACAGTAATCTTGTAAAGTCCACCTTGAATAAATATAGGACCAGTCATTGATGGTCTTCCACATATGTCTAAATTTTCATCATTACATTCTGCTCCTTGAACAAACAGAGCACCTGGAGCACTAGCGTGCTCAGAACCACCATAAATTGTACAAGTTTCAATTGGATCTTTGTCACATCCAAGTTGTGGTTTGATTTTTACATCTAGTCTTCCATCATTATCATAAAACAAATTTCTTGCTAAAAGCTCTCCACTTTGCCAAAGTTCAACTCTATATGTTACCTTATCAAGATTCGTGTCAGTTAATGTATCAAAGAAACGAATTTGCATATTTGTTGGATCAAGATATCCAACAGTGATATCAGATGGATCTAGTTGTGTTCTTACAGTTACTTCCATATCACCAAAAGTTATTGGTTCAGCTTGATCCCCACCAAGCCCATGTGCAAATACATCTGGAATAATCGCAGGAATAGTAAAAATTCCAACTACAATAATCAACAATCCAATCTGCTTAAACAATACAAAAATTCGGCTAATTCCATATTTAAAGATGGTATCAAACTTCTATGCGTGGTAATCTTTTTGGATAAAATTTGAGTATAATTTTTATTTGTTAGATTAAAACTCCTGGTATGAAATTTTTATTAGTTTTATTATTAATTCCACTTTTCACAATTCCTGCATTTGCTGAATCTCAAACTTTACCAACAGATCAAGGAACATTAGATGTCAAAATATCTTATGATGATGTTAAAACTGGTCAATTAACTAAGTTACCAATAGAATTCATTAATCCAATGACACAAAAAACTCAAGTTCATATAGATTATAGAATTACAATTGCAGAATCTGGTGAAACATTATTTCAAACTCCAAATTTAATTCATACATCTGAAGGAATCATAAATGGATTCAAATTTGAATTTCCAAAAGATGGATTATATAATATTCAGATAGATGCTGAAGGAATTTTATTCACTCCAATTCCAAAAGAATCTGTAACGTTTGATATCTTAGTAGGTGAAGCTGCTGCTCAACCATCAGTTCCATCTAATGAAGAAGGTGGCGGCTGTCTAATTGCAACAGCATCTTACGGCTCAGAACTTGCACCACAAGTCCAAATGCTTAGAGAAATTCGTGACAACCAATTGATGAACACAGAATCTGGATCAGCATTTATGTCTGGATTTAACGAATTGTATTATTCTTTTAGTCCAACAATTGCAGACATGGAACGTGAACATCCAATGTTTAAAGAGATTGTAAAAGCTGGCTTGACTCCAATGCTTAGCACTTTGGCAATTATGGAAAGTGCTGAAACTGAAAGCGAAGTCTTGGGACTTGGATTATCAGTTATTGCATTGAATCTTGGAATGTACATCGGACTTCCAGCATTTGGAATCGTTAAAGTCATTCAATTAAGAAAAAATTAGAAAAAGTTTTTGATAATCCTAGAGACATTTTTATGGATCACAAACCCCTAAGGGATTAATGAAGACTAAAGCAATAAGCTCAATCTTTGTACTATTTGCTATCGCAGCAGGTATGGCCTCAATGGCACCAGCTGCTTTTGCAGACCACGCCGAAGTTGCAATTGGTGCAGTAGAAGAATCTGGATTCTCACAAGCTTGTGTTGAAACAGGTTGTTACACACCTATGGTTGCAACAGTTGACGTTGGTGGTGTTGTTACCATGACAAACACTGATCCAACAGGAGTTCACACATTTACATCAGGAACTGTTGACGGATTTACTCCATCCCCAGATGGTGCATTTGATACAGGTGTACTAATGTCTGGAGATGCATTTGAATGGAGTCCAACTGAAGCAGGTACATACCCATACTATTGTATGTTACATACCTGGATGATTGGAGAAATCATAGTACAAGAAGTAGCTGCTGAAGAAGTCGCAGAAGAAGTAGAGTTAATGGTAATGATTTCCGACTCACAAGTAATGGGTGGAACTCAAATTGAACTTGAATTCAATGTATTACATCTTAACTATGATTTGACTGCAACTCAAAACGGTGAAGTAGTTTTTGAAGAAAAAGGACTACACTCTATGGAACTCATTGCAACGCATCAAATTGATGCATTAGGTTCTGATGAAAATCCAATAGATGTTGAAGTTGTATCTTTAGGAATTGGTGCACCTGGTGATGAAGATTCATGGACTGGACCAGTAGGTCAAGTTACAACAGCAAAAGTTGTTCCAGAATTTGGTACAATTGCCATGATGGTATTAGCTGTAGCAATCATCAGCATCGTAGCAGTAACTGCAAAATCTAGAGTCGTTCCAAGATTTTAGGAATTCCTCTTTTTCTATTTTCTTTTTACTAAAGCAATTATCGCTAAGATAATTGCTGCTGCTGCAATTGACAATCCAAAAATTGCAAAGTCATATGCTGCACCACCATTAGATGAAGTAGTTGTTTCACCAGATTTTAATTTAGAAATATCTTGTTGAAGAGAAGAAATTGCATTTTTCAAAGCAGAGACATCAGCAGAACCTTCACTTGCTTTTGGAGGAAAATCAAGTACGGATGTACTTTCAACATCTTCAACAGGAATTTGTATGTCAATTACTACACCACGAATTTCGCCTTGTAAATCTACAAGATAACTTCCAGTTTTAGTTGGAATTATTGGTGAAAAATAATATCCAGGCTTTGGATCAGAATTAATTTCAATATTTTTACTTGCACCACCATACATTACAGTAGCATCTAAATTTTGAAATGCACTAGTGATACCTGTATAGGTACCTTCCCTTTCTCCAGGTTCTATAATTTTGAAAACAATAGAATTACGAATTCCTACAACAGGTGGTTCTATACTCCATCCTGCTTCAATTTTGTATGGTTCAACTTCAACTGTAGTGTGAGCATAAGATTGTGTGACCATGCCAAAAGAAATCAATAATGCAAATAGACCTAAAATTACTATCTTCACGACTATCATATAGCAAATAGCCATTATTATCTTTACGTGGATTGGTACAAATTTCGAATACTTTAAAACTGTTTAAATTATCAATTAAGAGTAAATTAGTAAATGAAAAAAATCCTCATAGTCTTACTAGTATTATCAGTTTCATCAATTCCATTTGTATCAGCACATCCATTTACAGATGAAACCATTCCTAATTTATCATCAAATGCACCAACCGGAGTTTCAGAAGTAATTGTATTTTTTTCAGAACCTGTTGAAATAGAATTTAGTGTAATCAAAGTTTTAGATAGCAATGGAAATCAAATTGATAACAAGGACACAAATTATTATGAAGATGAAAAATCATTAATTGTTACAACTGAACCTTTAGAAGATGGAGTATACACAGTTACTACTAAAGTATTATCAAAAGTTGATGGCCATCTAGTTCCTGGTGCATTTTTGTTTGCAGTTGGAGATGTTGTTATTGATCCAAAATTATTAGAAAATCAAAGTTCAATTGATCTAATATTTTATCCAGAAGCTGGTGCAAGATTTCCAGGAATTGTAGGCCAAACAATTGTTTTAGGTGTTGTTATTGCATCATTAATTATTTGGGGAACTCAAAATAAACAATCAATCAAAGAAGAATTAGAACAAGTTCAAATTAAACATCATCGAAAATTCATGACCATTACCGGCATAGGACTGATGCTAGTTTTTATTTCTAATATCTTAATGATTGCTGTCCAAACTGTTAGATTAGAATCATCACCAATAGAAGCAATTCAAACTTACTTTGGAACTATTTGGTTAGCTCGAATGATAATTACTATTGGTTTACTTGGATTATGGTTTGTATTAGATAGAAAAACAAATGTTACCAAGAAAATTCAAATTCCAATGCTTGGTGCCATGTTGGCATTAATTTCAACTTCAAGTCTAATTGGTCATGGTGCTGCAACTGGTGAAGCACTACCATTAATTCTAGATTATATCCACAATTTAGTTGCAGCAGTTTGGATAGGTGGAATATTTTATTTTGTTTTTACATTATTGCCTTCATTATCAAACTTAAAAGAAGAGAGCAGGGAAAAAATGAGTCTTGCACTAATTCCAAGATTTTCAATTGCATTTATCATATCAATTGGAATTGTAATAATTACAGGTCCATTGTTAATGTGGTTCCTAGAAAGTGATGTAGGATTAATCACTGAATCAGTTTATGGGCAATTGATAATACTAAAAATTGCAATTGCCAGTGTAATGGTAGCCTTAGGAGGATTTTTCCAATTTAGAGTACAAAAAACTGCAGAAAAAAATTACCATTCTGGAAAAATTAATGTCCATAGAAAATTAAAGAGATCACTCAAAGTTGATGCAGCATTAGGAGTCATTCTATTAGGAGTAGTAGCATTATTGACAAACGGCACTTTGCCTGAAGGGGAATTCAAAGATGCCAGTGCCCAAGAAATTATCTATGGATTTAAAACAATTGAATTTACTGATAATGCAAAATTTGAGATTCAAATTACACCATTTTCAAGTGGAGTAAACACAATTTTAGTACAAGTAACTGACTTTGATAATAATCCAATATACGATGCAAATGCCATTAAAGTAAAAATGGCAAATCCATCAAAAAATATTTCTCCAATTGAAATTCCAATGGAAATAACTAAAGAAAAAAATGACATTCCAACAGAATTTCAAGGTGAGTTAACGTTTGGATTTTCTGGAGAATGGCAAATGGAAATTGAATCTCAAAGAACCGAAAATGCAAATGAATCAAAAATTGTGAATGTACTAGTTAAGCCAAGATTAGAAAATATTCAAGCTCAAGTGGTTGAATATGAATTTCCAGAAGATGCAAAGCCTCTTTATCCATTATATGATGGGGATAATTCTATTTGGGTAAGTGATCCATCTGCACCGAGATTGTGGGAATTTTCACTTGATACACAAGAATTTTCTTCTTATTCATTTGATGGTTCAGCTACAACATTTCTAACTATGGATAATTCTGGAAATATTTGGTTTACTGATACTCCAGGAAATCAAATTGGGTATATTGATTTATCAACAAAAGAAATTACAACAAAAACAATTCCAAATCTTGCTCCAGTAACGGTATCAAATACACCAATATTCATTCAAGCAGATTTTGATGGAAATATTTGGATTACAATTGTGAACAAAAATAAAATTATGAAGTATATACCAGATGAGGATGTTTTCCAAAATGTATCATTGCCTGAAAAAGATTCATTGCCATTTGCATTATCAATAGACAGTGATGGAAATATTTGGTATACAGCAACAGGTACAGGTAAATTTGGAAAAATTGATCCACAAGAAGGAAAGCTAACTCAATATTCAAAAGAAATTCCTCTTGAAGGCCCAGAATACTTCCTCTTTGACAAAAATGGAGATGTATGGATTGCTGAGCATACAGGCACGGCAATAACCAAATTCAATCCGGTTTTAGAGACTTTTGAGAGTATATCAGTATTAGATAAAGAGGCACTTCCATTTGGAATGACGTTTGATAGATATGGAAATATTTGGTTTGCACAACACGTAGTTGATAGTATCGGAATTTATGATCCAGATAATAATGATTTGAAAGAAATTCCAATTCCAACTGAAGGATCTTTTATTCAATTTGTGACATCAGACAAAAATGGGAAAATATGGTTTGTTGAACAAGAAGGAAATAAAATTGGTACAATAAACACAATAGAACTCCCAGTAGATCTTTCACAAGTTAAGACAATTGATAATATTGAAAATAATATTGAAATGAAATATACGGAAATAGCATCCCCACTAATTGCTTTAGGAATTATTGCAACTTCCTTATTTTTTATAAAGAGTATTTACGATAAACGTAGATTGAATTCTTTAATTAACTCTTAGATAATAATCCAGCAGACTTTATTCCCATAGTTATTGCAAGTATTGCAACTGAAAGTAAAACAATTGTTCCAGCTGGAGTAATATCAAATACATATGAAATTAAAATTCCAGCAACAACAGAAAATACTGATAAGCTCATAGAAATAAGCATAGTTTGTTTAAAGCTTCTGCCATACATTATTGCTGTAACGTTTGGAATTACAAATAATGCTGAAATTAACAATACACCAACAAGTTGAATAGATGTAACGACAGTTAGTCCTGCCAAAATTATAAGTAAATAATTTATTTTTTCTACTGGAATTCCACTAACTTTAGCTTGTTTTTCATTAAATGTAGAATAAAGAATTTGTCTAAACAATAACAAAATTATCATTAAAATCACTCCAGCTAATGCTACAATTGCAACTGTATCATCTACACTAACAAGAAGTATACTGCCAAATAGAAAACTAAAGATATCAAGTGTAAATCCACCTGAAAAACTAATAATTACAAGCCCAGCTGCTATGCCTGATGATAAAAGAACCGCAATTGAGGCATCACCAGAGATGTTGTATCTATCCTTAATTTTTGTAATAATTAATGCACTAACTATCGATACCCCATAAGCAGTCCATAATGGATAAATTCCAGCAAATAGACCCAGAGCAATTCCACCAAATGAGGAATGTGCAAGTGCATCACCAAATAACGAATAACGCCTTAAAACTAAAAACAATCCTATTACAGAACATAAAATTGCTATTACAGCTCCAGCAATTAATGCTCTATGCATAAATCCATACGTTAGAATTTCAAAAGACATGATTAATGATGATGCATGTGTTCCTGCATTGATGCTTCAGAATACTGTTTCACAAGTTCATCATCAGAAAAGAATTTTTCAGATTCACCATGAAAAAATAATGTTCGATTTAAGCATGCAACATGGTTTGCCAATTTGTTTACAGCATCTAAATCNTGAGATGACCAAATGATTGTAATTCCTTGTTTAGAATTTAATTCCTTTAGAATACTAAAAAATAAATTTATGTTTTGTTGATCAACTCCCGTATTGGGTTCATCTAAAATCAAAATTTTTGGATCATGAACTAATGCTTTTGCAATAAATACACGTTGTAGTTGTCCACCAGATAATGCACCTATTCTTCTATCACGAAGTTCATGTAACATTAGTTGTTGTAAAATTTCATCTACTTTTTTATCATCAGATTTTTTTCTCAAACCCATTCTTACAACATCACTAACTGTTGCAGGAAAGTTATTTTCAAATTCAGGTTTTTGTGGAACATAGCCAATTTCTTTTTGATAAGTTTTTGATTTTTTGATATCCTGATCAAAAAATTTGATTGTTCCAGTATATGTCGTATTTAGACCCAACATTGAATCAAAAAGGGTGGATTTACCTGCACCGTTNGGTCCAATAATTCCTAAAAAATCACCTTGTTTAATTACAAAACTAACATCATCTAATGCNACTACTTCTGGATATTTGACTGTGAGATTTGAAATTTCAACTGCATTTAGCATAACCCTTCTCCATTTGTTAAATCGCCAACTTTCTTAATCTTTGGATTTTTAGCTATCTGTCTTGCTTCGAGAGCTCGTTTCATAGCTATCTTTGATAATTCTTCTGGATTTATTTCGCATTTACCATCTGTGATTCTTACTGAAATATTGTGATTGTATGCATCTGAATTATCATTAATCAAAATTTGCACTTCATTGGGAACTTGATAATCCTCATTTTTCAAATCATCATTTTTCTTGGGTGCTAATTTCATTTTCAACTTAACATTTATTTTATTATTAATAAATCTATAAAAAGTTAATAATATTTGTGCTAAACTTATATGATATTTAATAAGATGTACTATATGACAATTGTTTCAATATCATTAAATGAAGAAATTTTATCAGAATTAGACAAATTACAATCTACAATGGGATTTTCAGGAAGATCAGAAGCAATTAGAGCTGGAATCAGAAGTTTTGTTTCTGAAGAAAAACAAAATTCAAATTTATCAGGAAATATTCACGCTATTCTTTTAGTTGTTCACAATGATGAATTTGATCAACTTGTATCAGGGATTACTCATAATTTTGAAGACCTAATCACAACACATCTTCACAGTAAAATTGACAAAGAAAAGTGTATGGAATTATTTGTCATTGATGGAGATGCAGAACAAGTTACAACAATGACACAAGATTTTCATAGAAATAAAAATATGGATACAGTAAAACTAGTAGCACTTTAAATTAAAAATTAATTTTTTCTTAATTGAATGACTTTAACGATTCCAAATGCTGGAAGTCCGATGTACATTCCAAGATTCAATGCAATTACTGATAATCCAAGTCCCAAGACTTCGCTTTCAGTTTCTGCACTTTCCATGATTGCCAAAGTACTAAGCATTGGTGTCAAGCCAGCTTTTACAATTTCTTTGAAGACTGGGCTTTCACGTTCCATGTCTGCAATTGTTGGACTAAAGGAATAGTACAATTCGTTAAATCCAGACATAAATGCTGTTCCAGATTCTGTGTTCATCAATTGGTTGTCACGAATTTCTCTAAGCATTTGGACTTGTGGAGCTAATTCTGAGCCGTAAGCTGCTGTTGCAATTAGACAACCACCACCTTCTTCATTAGATGGAACTGATGGTTGAGCAGCAGCTTCACCTACTAAGATATCAAACGTTACAGATTCTTTTGGAATTG
>JGI20151J14362_10001729_pt1 | contig 15706 bp, 11 predicted proteins | sample COG_01_FD_14362 | JGI IMG/M metagenome (IMG submission 14362)
TATCTTGGTCACGTTCGCGGGTTTTAACCCCAGCCACGAAGGTATTAAGGTAGCCCGAGGCCGATTGCAGTATCCTGCCGCCACCGGCCGGCAGGTCATGGGTCACTTGCAGCGCGCCCAGGCTCAAATGCTCTAAATCAATCACATTTAAATCAGCCCGTTGGCCGGGACGGATCCGACCACGGTCACTCAGACCAAATAAATCGGCATTGCGAGCGGTTTGTTTGGCGACGATCAGCTCAATCGGCAACCGAGGACCCCGGCTGCGATCGCGAACCCAGTGCATGAGCTGATAGGTTGGCCCGACAGCATCAAAAATGAGATTCACATGCGCGCCCGCATCAGACAACCCAATGGTCGTGTTTGGATGCTCAATCATCTCGCTAATAACATTGAAATTACCCTCAACGAAATTAGCCCCGAGAGAGATCGCAAAATTATTACCGTTGTTGCCCAAAAGGAAATCGTACACAAAGCTGTCGATGGCCTGGCCCGCTTTAGCCGCCAGCGCGCCTAGGTTACCGCTGGCTTCTGGCTCATAGTTCATGGGCACCTCGAGCGGGAACATGCTGGCCGCCGCCATCCCTAACAAACCATAGATGTTCTCCATCGAGCCGGACAGATCAGGCTTAATATCTTCATCAGAAAGTATCTTTGCTTTGACTTCCGGCTTTCTCATCGCCGCAAGCCGATCCTCAAAGGAAAGAGCTGCTAGCTCCAAGTAGGTGCGACGCCGCTGGAACATATGATAGGACTTTAAACTGGTGACAAACCCAATCGGGCGGGTCGCAATTTGCGGCACAACGTTGAGTCCTTGACCAGACGCGGTTGCAACCAGATCAAGGCAAGCGCGCCACTGATCTGGCCGATTGAAATTCTGCGCCAAGGTGAACGTCACCGGGCAACCACTCGCCTTTGCAATCTCGACGAACAGCGCCACTTCTTCCTCCGTCGTTTGATGCTCTGGACCCGCCAGGTCTCCCACAACGCCAGCCGGCACGGCTTGGAACACCCCCCGCCCTGCGGCTTTCATGGCATTCGCCAGCGCCATCAACTCATCACGCTCGGCAAAGGTGCCCGGAATGGTTTCGCCCAGTACACTCCGGTGCCCAACGGTTCGAGAAGTTGAAAAACCAAGGGCACCGGCTTCAACAGCCTGTTGAACAATCAAGGCCATCGCCCGCAAATCATCCGCAGTTGCATTTTCATGTCGAAGGGCGCGATCCCCCATCACATAATTCCGCAGCGCACTGTGCGGGACCTGGGTGCCAACATCTAAGGTGTACTGCCGCGAGGCAATATAATCCAAATACTCCGGGAAGGTCTCCCAACGCCCCCACTCAATCCCCTCATACAGCGCGGTACCCGGAATATCTTCAACGCCTTCCATCAACTCAATCAATCGTTGTTCACCGCCAGGAGGCGCTGGTGCAAAGCCCACGCCGCAATTACCCATCACCACACTGGTCACCCCATGACTAAAGGAGGGGTCAAGCGTATCGTCCCAGCTCACCTGCCCATCATAATGAGTATGCACATCAACCCAACCTGGGGTTGCGACCGCGCCATCGGCTTGAATTTCTTCCCGGCCGCGCCCTGCAACCGTGCCTACGGCCTGAATCAAACCATCTTGGATCGCAATATCGCCCGAGAACGGGGCGGCCCCATTGCCGTCAACAATCTGTGCACCTCGAATAACCGTGTCAAACATGTGGTTTTCCTTTTTACTTATGAACGAATAAAACGAGGGTGCGTCAGCGCATCCAAAACGCCCTGTGTGAACCTTCGCTTACGGGGGTTAAACAATTTTCGAGCGACCCTCGCCCCAATACCGATCTCTCAACAAGCGCTTATACAGCTTGCCCGTTGGCAGTCTCGGCAACGCAGCGTCATAATCAATCGAGCGCGGGATTTTTTGGCGAGACAAGTGCTCAGCCAGGTATCTTAAAAGTTCTTCGGTTAGCGCCTCGTCCCCCATGAGCCCGTCAATGGGTTGCACCACGGCCTTCACCGCCTCACCTAAATCCTCATTTGGCACCCCAAAGACTGCGGCATCCTCTACTTTCGGATGACTGATCAATAGGTCTTCGCACTCTTGGGGGTAGATGTTCACGCCCCCAGAGATAATCATGAAGGTTGCTCGATCTGTCAGATATAAAAACCCGGAATCATCAACATAACCAACATCCCCCACCGTCGTCATGCTGCCGTCTTTTGAGGTCGACTCTGCCGTTTTTTCAGCATCATTGTGGTACTGAAACTCCGTTGCCGTTTTAAACCACAGGGTGCCCGCCTCACCAGAAGGCAAGGGCGCGCCCTCGTCATCCAACACGTGTAAATCACCCAAAACAATTTTCCCGACCGTCCCGGGATGCGCTAACCACTCTTCGGTGTTACAGGCTGCAAACCCAAGGCCTTCGGTTGCACCATAATACTCATGGATGATTGGACCCCACCATTCGATCATTTGCCGCTTGACCATCTGAGGACACGGCGCCGCCGCGTGGATAGCGACTTCCAGTGTCGACAAATCGAAGGACCGGCGAGTTGCTTCGTCAAGCTTTAGCATCCGAGAGAACATCGTGGGCACCAGTTGCGAGTGGCTCACCTGGTACTGGGCGATATGTCCCAAGTACGCCAGTGGTTCGAACTTCTCCATCACCACGACCGTGCCGCCTTGCCGCAGGGTTAAATTCACCGCGGCTTGTGGTGCGGAGTGATACAAGGGGGCTGGTGACAGATACACCATGTCCTCCCGGTAAAGCCAAAGCTTTGATAAAAAGCTATAGAGCGGGAGCGGCTCATCCGGCGCCTGCTCTGGCAGCGGCCGAATAATCCCTTTAGGACGACCCGTTGTGCCCGAGGAATACAGCATCGANGTGCCTAGNGACTCATCCTGAATTGGCGCGCCCGAATATTGTGAAATGACCGCGTCGTAATCGCTAAAGGCGGGCCCATCCACGGCCTCAACCGCAAGCCCCTNGCTGTCCACCACCAGGATCTGCTCAAGTGCTGGACAGTCCTTTACTGCCGCCTGAACCAATGCCAGCTTTGAGGAGGAGGTAATGAGCACCTTTGACTCGGAGTTGGTCACGATATAGGCCATCTCCTCAGACGTAAGATAGGAATTAATACAGGTATAAAACAATCCTGCTCGCTCGCCCGCCGCGCAGGTCTCGATGTAGGCTGCATTGTTTTCCATAAAGATCGCGTAGTGATCGAGCCGCATTAATCCGAACGCCCTCAGCGCATGGGCCAGCTGGTTCGCACGCGCCTCCAACTCAGCATAGGTTTGAACCGCGCCGGTTGCGGCCATAATGACCGCGGGGCGTTGCGGGTGCTTTTGGGCATAGGATCCAGGATACATAGGCGCTCTTTTTTTAAACTAAGACTCAGTTTGTATCACGCTGCTAGGGGCCTGACAAACCCAAGCTGACGGCCTTAAAACCTGGACCTTAAGCTAGCTAAGGCACTAAATCATCTTTGCAGCCAGCCAGCCAAACTGATCAAACCACCAGGTTCGAAATGCCCGCCAGGTGCTCGATTCATTGTCCAGGTCCTGCTGTTTGTGCGCTGTTTGAATGAGGTACTGCCGAATCATCTCCGATCTCCCGGGGTGAGCACATCCTTAAACCCAATCATTCCGACGGGCGCTAAAACACCCTCAAGGACAATGGCGTCAAAAATATCATGGGTCGTTCGGGTCATTGCCCGCAGGTCTGGCACTAAGCCTTGACTCACTGCGCCCACGCCATGGCAACGCATGCAATGCTGGTTATACAAGCCGAGACCCGCGCTGATCTCGGCGTCGCCCGCAACCAAGTCTGGCGGATCGATTACCAAAGGCGGTGGCGACGAATCAGGCAACTTAGCCTGCCCCCCTAACTTGAACACGAGCACCCGTCCCGGTGCACTGTGCTGAACCTCCGGTTGCGACAGCACAAGCCCGACAGCGCCGCCCCATCCCGCCATAATCGCAATGTATTGCTCGCCAGCCACCTCATAGGCAATCGGGGGCGCGATCAGTCCAGATCCCGTCGGGAAGGACCAGATTGGCTCACCCGTTTTGCTTTGATACGCAACCAGATCCCCTGTGCCCCGCCCCTGAAAGACAAGACCTGTGCGGGTGGTGAGCACACCCCCATTCCACATACTCGGTAGTGCGACCTGCCAGGCCGGCTGCTGCAGGACCGGGTCCCAGGCGATCAACTGTCCTCGCATCAAATGCTTTAAAACCGGCGCAAGATAATTCGGGTCAAGACTCGCCAGCGGATTATCCTGGACCGCTTGGTCATTTTGCCCGGTATTCCAATGCGGCCCCGCTTGATGCTCATACGTCTCGGGATGGTTGTAAACCGACAGATTTTGCATCGCAGGTATGTACACCAAACCTGCATCCGCGTTAAACGCCATGGGCTGCCAGTTATGGCCACCAAACGGCGCTGGCCGGACGATTTGTTCGGTTTTAAGGTAGCTTGCAATCTCTGTTTCAACCGGGCGGCCGGTCTCGAGATCAATATGACTCGCCCAATTCACGGGCACATACGGCTCAGCCGAGATCAGTTCTCCCGATACGCGATCCAAGACATAAAAGAACCCATTTTTTGGCGCTTGCATGATGACCTGCCGGTCTTCACCCTCAATTTTTAAATCAGCCAAAATCATGTGCTGGGTCGCGGTGTAATCCCAATTATCGGCCGGCGTTGTTTGATAGTGCCAGCGATAGGCGCCGGTCGTGCCGTCGAGCGCGACAATCGACGATAAAAACAGATTGTCGCCACCGCCTGGGCTGCGAATCTCCCGATTCCAAGGCGAGCCATTCCCGACGCCGATGAATAATAAATCCAAATCCGGGTCGTACACCATCGAATCCCAAACCGTACCGCCGCCGCCATATCGCCAATAATCATCGCCGCTCCAGGTTACTTTGGCGGTCTCCAACTCGGGCTGAGCCTGAGGCTGGCTCGGGTCGCCCGGCACCGTGAAAAACCGCCAATTCAGCGCGCCGGTTTGTGAATCATAGGCCGAGATGTAGCCGCGAACGCCATATTCAGCACCGCCATTACCAATGACCACTTGATCCCCCACCAATCTTGGCGCCCCGGTAATCGTGTACGGTTTGGACTGATCGATGGTCAAGACAGACCAGATCACTTCCCCGGTATGCCGATCCAGCGCAATCAAGCGGCCGTCGAGGGTGCCGACAAAGAGCCGATCCCCCAAGACCGCAACCCCTCGGTTAACGACATCACAGCAGGCATTGGCGCCCCAAGCCTTGGGCACTTCTGGATCAAAAAACCAGCGCTGCGCGCCGGTTACGGCATCCAGTGCATAGACCTTGCTCCAGGAGCCGGTCGTGTAAAGGGTGCCCTGAATGACAATCGGTGAGGCTTCAAGCCCTCGACGCGTACCCGTGTCGAAAGACCAGGCGAGGCCGAGGTCTTGGATATTATCGGGATGAATTTGGGTCAGCGGCGACTGCCGCTGCTCAAACGTATCCGCGCCATGCAAGGGCCAATCGGCGACGACGAGCGGCGCCCCGATGAGCGTCAACAAACTCAAAACGGCTTTCAGGACTACCCGTAACGGATAAACCGAAAGGGCTCGCGGTGAGCCGTCTGGGTAACCTGCTTGTTTCGTTTTGCCTACCGCGACTAATGCCATTGTTTGACTTCCTTTCATTGCGCTTTGTCGTCTCTTACTTTGAGCTACCGAATGCTGCGGCCCTGGATGTGCCCGCTGGCTAGATCGAATCCTTCACAGCGGCGTCAGGCCGAGGCCCAGCCCGCCGTCAACATCCAGTAACGCGCCCGTTGTCCATTTTGACTGCAGCAGAAACACAATGGCCTCNGCCACTTCCATCGGCTGGCCAATTCGGCCTAGGGCATGCAGCGGCGCGAGCGCCGTCATCCTTGTCGTTACGTCTTCAGGGGAACCTAATCCTGCCCGCTCATTGATTTCCGTCATCACGGCACCTGGTATCACGCAGTTTACCCGAACTTTCTGGGCGCCAAGTTCCGCCGCCATCACCTGGGTCAACGTTTGCAGCGCCGCTTTGGTTGCAGCATAAGGTGCCGCCCCCGGAAAAGCCCGACGAGTATGAATCGAACCCAAGAAAATAATCGCGCCTTGCCGAGCCGCCAGCGCAGGCGCTGCAAGTTGCGAGAGCATCATGCCGGAGATGACATTTTGATTAAAGATGTCGAGCAGTCGTTCTTGGTCAAACTCGGCGATTGACGCGCGGTACATGTTCCCAGCGTTACTTACCAACCCGTCTAGTCCCCCGCCATGGGCCAACGCTTGACGAAGCAATTCCGCTCGGTCTGCCGCTTGGGTGACGTCTGCCGCGACAGCCAGACACCGATCGCCAAGCCGAGCCGCAACCGCATTAATTTTCTCGGCACGCCGGCCGCAGATCGTGACCTGTGCACCAAGCGCAACCAACTGTTCCGCCGTCGCTTCACCAATACCCGAGCCGCCGCCCGTGACGAGATAGGACTGACCTTTCACGATGTAACCTCCAAGTCTTTTCTCATCGGGCCGCAAAAACCCAGCCGCCCCAGTCGGGCAACGTCAAGCCTTGCCGCTGCCGAGTTTATAACGGTCTTCTCACGCCAATGGGGTCCGTTTGCGTGCAAGCCTGTTTTGGACACGCAGGTCACGATCTCGGCAGATGCGCGAGCACGCTTTGGATGACGCCACCGTCAACAACCAACTCATGACCATGAATATAACCACTCGCATCGGATGCCAAAAACAAAACCGCCTGAACGACATCCTCCGCCGTACCAAGACGCTTGAGCGGCACGCCACCACTGCGCTTTGCCCGCACTTTGTCATCTAAAAATATCGGTGCTGACATGCCCGCATCGATAAATCCGGGCGCCACCGCATTGACCCGGATACCCAAAGGCCCCCACTCAAGCGCCTGCAGTTGCGTCAGACTGGTGATTGCTGCTTTGGTCGCAGCATAGATTCCAACGTTCGGCGCGGGGTGGACCGCATTGACCGAACTCATGTTGATAATAACGCCACCACTTTGCGCGGCCATCGCTTGCGCCGCAGATTGCGCGCAGTTGATCGTCCCGATCAAATTAACCCCAATGACCGATGCAATATCATCAGCGGACTGATCCAGTAGCGGACCAAAGCGCACAATCCCCGCATTGTTTACCAAGAGATCCAATGCGCCAAAGCGCTGAATGGCATTGGCAACGGCCACCTGATCAGAAACATCAACCGGTAATACCTCACTCGCACCCAGCTCCGCCACTAAACTTTCCGCCGCAGCCGCATTTTGATCCAAAACGCCAACCCAGTAGCCTGCTGTCACAAGTCCTCTNACGATCTCGGCGCCAATNCCTTGGCCGCCGCCGGTCACGATTGCTCGTAGNGTCATAGGGGTCTCCAATGGGTTATNTTTTAGCGAATGCCACACAAAGTTACCGGATCATTTACCCAGATGCTACGCCTAGGATTATGCCTTGCTTTGGCCACCTTAAAATCCCCTGGAAGAGCGCCCTAGGCTTATCAACCAATTGAGCCTTCCTTTAAAATTTATCGCATCCGCCGACACAGAGGTGCAGCGAAAATCCAAGGATTGGTGCTTGATCCAACCGTGATACTGCTGCTAGTGTTTTTGCTAGGACCTGAACCCATCAAAGAGGCCGCCCATGGTGACAATAATTGTTAATGATGAAGCGCGGACCGTGTCAGCGAGCCCTGACACGCCGCTCCTGTGGGTTTTGCGGGACCATCTTCACCTAACCGGCACGAAATATGGCTGCGGGATTAGCCTGTGTGGGGCCTGTACGGTCCATCTCAACGGTGAGGCTGTGAGATCCTGCACCCTGCCACTGGCAGCAGTAGCAGACCAGCGCGTCGAAACCATTGAGCATCTTGCAGTGGGCGGTGATTACAACGCGGTTCAAAGCGCCTGGCTGGACGAAGACGTGGCCCAGTGCGGTTATTGTCAGTCCGGCCAAATTATGGCGGCGACTGCGCTATTGAACAACAATCCATCTCCGAGCGATGCAGAAATCGACGCTGCCATGGCGGGCCACATTTGTCGTTGTGGAACCTACCAAAAAATTCGAGCCGCGATTCATCGCGCTGCAAACGTAACCGAGAGCGGAGGGTCCCAAGCATGAGCCGTTTGCCTGCAGATCCCAGCCGCAGAACTTTTTTAAAATCCTCCAGCATGCTCGCAACCGGTAGCTTACTGGTCGGGTTCGAGCTGCCTTATAGTTTGGCTTCAGCCCCCAAAGCAAGCAGCGCCGCCTCGCTGATGACCGATGCCTTTATCCGTATTGATCGCGATAACACCATTACCGTCCTTATGAATCATGCTGAATTTGGTAATGGGGTCTATACGAGTCTTGCCATGATGGTGGCGGAAGAGCTGGATATCGATTGGCAGCGACTGCGCTGGGAGGCGGCGCCGACCGAACCCCGTTATTACAGTCCAATTTTCGGAGAATATTTGACCGCTGGCAGCGTATCAACCGCCGGGGCTTTTATACCCATGCGCACGGCCGGTGCGAAAACCAAGGCCCTGCTACTTCAGGCTGCCAGCCTACTCTGGCAGACTGATGCAAACCAATTATCCACCGATGCCGGCTGGATTGCGCACGCGGACGGGCGACGCGTGTCCTACGGGGGGCTGATTAACGTCATCCAAGACCATAACCTTGAGCCCCCTAAAACCGTTGACTTGAAACCCGCATCCGCCTTTCGCGTGCTGGGTTTCCCCAAAAAACGTATTGAAGCGCCGGAGAAAGTAACCGGCCGCGCCCTCTTTGGCATCGACATCAAACGACCCGGCATGATTTATGGCGCCGTCGCAAGACCACCAGTCTACGGCAGCCGAGTGATCGCCTTTGATGACAAAGCGGCTCGCGCCATACCGGGGGTCTTGAAGGTTAAGGCCATCGATGCTGGCGTTGTGGTCCTGGCCAAAGACTACTGGACGGCAAGCAAAGGCGCCAAAGCACTCACAGTCCAATGGGATGATCTGGGGCTCGGTCAATCTCTCGACGGCATCCTTTACCGAAGAATATCGAGCATTGAGCAAAACCGATGGTCTACTCGCTGAGGACATCGGCGATGCCAAGGCGGTTCACGAAGCCGCAAGCGCCGTTCATGAAGCGGTCTACGAGATGCCCTATTTAGCCCACGCCACCATGGAGCCCATGAATTGTACAGCGCAGGTCTTTGACGACCGCTGCGAAATTTGGGTCGGCACCCAAAACCAGGGTAATGACCGGACGGTTGTTGCCAAGATGCTGGGATTACCGGAAACAAGCGTTGTCATCAATCGCACCTTGATGGGCGGCACCTTCGGTCGCCGAGCGAGCAAAACCGCCGACTTTATTACCGATGCCGTACAAGCGGCTCAGGGAGAAACGGTCCCCGTGCAAATTATTTGGTCCCGTGAGGAAGATATTCGCGGCGGGCACTATCGACCGTTATTTGTACATCGCCTACGTGGCACTGTCGATGCCGAGGGTTACCCCGCCTCTTGGCATCAAACCCTGGTGGGCCAATCCATCATGCAGCACACCAAACATGACCCAACGTATATGGTTCGAGGCATCGATATTTATTCTGTCGATGGCTGCTTGCAGGAACCCTTCGGCGTCTTCCCCTATGGCACCGCCTACCAAATACCCAATCACCGTGTCGAAAGTCACAACCCGCCAAAGATCGGCGTACGGCCCCATGAATGGCGAGCCGTGGGACACACGCACACGGGGGTCGCCTATGAATGCTTTTTAGACGAGCTAGCCCACCTCGGTGATAAAGACCCGTTAGCGCTTCGACTGCATTTGACCCGAGATAACGACCGAATGCATCAATTGCTCTTACGACTCAAAGAAGCCGCGGACTGGGATCAACCCTTGGCAGCCGGACGGGGGCGCGGCATGGCAGCTAGGGTCTATTCTGTGTCCCCCATCGCACAGGCGGTCGAAGTGACGGTCGCCCTTGATGGCACCTTCACCGTTGATCGCGTGGTCTGCGTGGTCGATTGCGGCTTTGCCGTCAATCCCCTAGGGATCGAGGCTCAAATTCAAGGCGGCGTCATGCTGGGACTCAACGCGGTGGCTTACGGCGGGATCGATTTGGTAGATGGCCAGGTTCAGCAAAGCAACTTTCATGACGTTCGGGCATTACGATTTAATCAGATGCCCGCCGTGGAAGTTCACATTATGCAAAGTGATGCGCCGCCCACCGGGGTGGGTGAGCAAGCAACGACGCCGATCGCACCCGCGGTGGCAAATGCCCTATTTCACGCGACCGGCAAAAGAATTCGACAGTTTCCTCTGGACCGCCACGGCTTTACCCTTAAGGCCTAAGCGCCCCCAGGTGACCGACCAAGGCCGATCACGCACCGGCGCAATCAAAGTAATCTAAGCAGCTGGTCAATCCGACCGTTCATTAGACGGCGGGCAACCAGCGACAGAACGGCCTCGAACATCAGCACCGACAAGAAGAGCAATAAAATACCGTCTGAGGAGGGGGTCAGAGGCGTCGCGGCACTAAGCCAGCGCTGCAACCGGTCTGCGCCCTTAAGTGGCCGCATCTGACCTATGGCGCCCACGAGCGGACTCATTACCACATAGACCAGGATCCGGGTATCGATCTCCAGCCCCTCCTACAAGGCATGAATCGGCACCATGTTGTTGTTCTGTCACGATCTATAAACTTGTCCGAACCACCGGCTCAGTCATGTAAATAAGGCCTTTAGATTGATCAAACAGATTACAGGCTTCAAAGAGCCTATCGAACACCGCGCCNTTATNGGCTTCATCNGCAATAATCGTAATGATTGCCGCTTCGCCGTACTCACCAAATTGACGATCCGAAAACAGATCGTTAGAACGACCGGTTTCNATCATCGCTACCGCCACGCCTTCGGTCTCTCGCATGGCTTCCAGCACGTCTGGCCCGCAATCTTTATGGACTAATGCACCAATTTCTACTTGCATAAGGCCCCCTTTTTATTTGGCTGCGTTTAAAATCGCGTCCGGCACATAGGTCGCCACCCGATCCAGCTTGACCATGTACATGATCCCCATGCCGGGTGTGTCTAACTTGCCAGCAAGATACATGGCCTCAAAAACCAGNTTNGCTTGTTCTTCAGANACAATAATCCGGATGACTTCTTTCTGCTCATCAATGGTCACACCCAGCAGTCCCATCCGTTCTCGAATACCGGTCCCACGCGCATAACTAATGGTTGCGCCTTGTGCGCCAATATTTTTAGCCGCCGCTAATACGTCTTCGGCTAACTCTTTCTGCAAGACACAGGTAATCAAAAATGCATCCGATAAATAAGTAATGCTTCGTTCGTTCATAGCAACGCCTCCGTTACGGTATGCTTTTCAGACGACTTCGTTCGATTTAAATATTGAATGCCCAATCCCATCGTGAGCACCGCCAAGATCGGGCAAATACTGGCCAGGGATAAAATGCCGAAGCCTTCAACCGCGGAGACGGCCGAGCCCAGCCCTAAGCCCATGGCCAAGACCAACGGCACAGTTACCGGACCCGTCGTAACGCCAGCACTGTCCCAGGCCACATTGACGAACTCTTCGGTTGAAAATATGGTTAGAAAGACGCCTAGTAAATACAGCGGGATCAAGACCGTCATCAGGTCAAAGCCAATCACCAATTTCGCAATGCCCAAGGCGATTCCGACGGCAACACCGGTTGCGACGCTGTACATCAGCATTGATTTCTTGAAGGCACCATTGGTTAAATTCTGCACCGTTAAGCCGAGCGCATTGAGCGCGGGCTCAGCCAGGGTCGCACCAAACCCCATGAGAAACGCAAAAATAATCACAATACAAATGCCAACAAGTTCAGGGTAAATCGGTGAGAACTGGCTAATCGGGAGTTCCATAAAAGCCGCGGGTAGGACACTGCCCGTCTGCGAACCAATCGCGCCCAGGCCGTACGTCAAGCCCACGTTAAAGATGCACATGCCGACAATGCTGAGGGTGAGTCCATAAAACGTCACCATTCGATTGGGTAGCTTAGACCGCAACACAATGAACAAGACGAACATTAAGAACAACACCAGCGGTAAGATGGCCCGAACCCCAGTGACGATCTCAATCAAAGGCGTTTGATCCCACACTGTGGGGACCACAGCGACCGCATCCGAGGCCAATTGCGCAGCCTCACGAATCTCATCAGGCGTGACGGTCAGAGACATGAAAATCGCGAGGATCAGTACCGCTAAAATTGGAAATAAGGAGGCAAGGGTTACGACCCCAAAACCAGAGAGCGAGGATTGCCCCTTGCCCGCTGCATTGGCGATCCCAATCCCTAAGGACAAAACCAAAGGCACCGTCACCGGCCCCGTGGTCACCGCGCCGCAATCCCACGCAAGCCCGAGGACCGAGCGCAGGTTTGGATCAAGCCAGGCGTACCCCGTTAGAATCATAACCGGCACCAATGCGCAGTAAATCATGGGTTTGAGCGACCAACCGCGAACAAAGCGAACGGTTCCGAGGATCGCCGCCAAACCAACGCCTGCACCCACCATGAGCACCAAAGGCAGGGTCCAATTATTGAGCAGTTCATAGAGATACGGCGCCGAATTGACATCAACAGAGGATCCAAAGGCCTGCAGCGCACCAATTGCGGGCTCCGCGAACGTGACGCCGACCCCCAACATCCCAATAATGATCAGCACCACGGTCATAGAGGCTTTTTTAGGCAGGTTATCACCAATGATGGTGCCGAATGGCATGAGACCTGTATTAAGGCCTTCCATGAAAATCGCCAAACCCACAATCACGGCCACCAAACCGCCCCCCAACATCAGCGCCGAATCAATGGGATGCCTCAAAATCAGAATCTGAAATAGGATCAAGTAAGCCGCGAGCGGCACCACGGCTTTGACTTGATCCATAATACGGGTGTAGCAATAAGGGCCAATCAAGGCCAAGGATTGCTGCAATGTGATATCGAGGCGTTTGTCGACCTTGGGCGCACTCGGATCAATTTTTGGCGCAAGCACATTGTAGCTGACGGTTTTGTGATGGAAGGACACCGCATTCAGATAGTCCGAATAGCGCATATTTTGGTTCCCCTAGTACGTCAAAGACAGCTGTTCTTACCAGAAGCTACTACATTTGAAACGAAATGCTAGGCTTAAATGAATAATTTNATTTNGAAATCAATCGCCTCAAAGCCTTAAAACACAGAAACCCGACATCTTATCAGACCGATTGACGGACACTGAAGGTGATCAAGTCGACCCGCTCATCAACAACCTAGTCCGACACCATCGCTGAGTCGATGGCGGCGGGCTGTTTTCTCGACTCGAATCGAGCTGAACATGGTAGGCTTTGCCAAATTACGCCCTCTAATACTCAGCCCAACAAACCGACACTCAGGTCGGGCTTTGAGCCGCCANTCCAGTGGCGCCAATTAAAAAGGACCGCGCATGCAACCGATTTCATTTTTGTTACTGCTGACCGGCTTTGGGCTGACGGCGTGCGACGCGCCTAGCAAGATCCAAGACCCCATTTCCGCGCCCCCTGTTGCTGAGCAAGTGCCGACCTGGATCGGCGCCGGCGATCAGCGACGTCTGGATGAATATTATTGGATTCGGGACGATGAGCGATCCGACCCAAAGGTCTTGGCCCTGCTCGCGGCTGAGAACGCGTATGGCCAACAACTGATGGCTCACACCGAAAGACTCCAAACGACCCTCTTCCAAGAAATTACCAATCGATTACCCAAGAAGGATGCGACGGTTCCGATTGCGCTTGGAGGCTATCAATACTACCGCGTCTTCGAACCGGGGCTGGAACACCCTATCTATAAACGCTTTCAAGAACGATAACCCAGACACCTCGGAAGTGGTCCTGGACGTCAATCAACTTGCCCAGAGCTTTGACTATTTTGCGGTGGGCAACTGGGTCGTCAATCCGGCGCAGGACCTCATTGCGTATGCCGAAGACACCCTTAGCAGGCGGATCTACACGCTCAGAATCAAAGCCGTCGGATCTGACATCTCGCAACCAGATGTGATCACCGGCGCCGCCCCGTCGATGGCCTGGAGTCAGGATGGTCAAAGCCTGTTTTACATCAAGAAACATCCGCAGACGCTTCTCGAACATGAAGTCTATCGGCATCAACTCGGCACGGATCAAAGCCAGGATCAGTTGGTGTATCGGGAGACGGACCCAACCTTCTCACTTTGGCTGGAAGAAAGTCGGAGCAAAGCCTTCATCTTTATCAGGGCGAGCAGCACCGAAAGCACCGAGATTTTAATCATTCCTCGCAAGACCCCTCTGGCTGCGCCCTACCCGCTGCTTGCACGCACAGATCAGCATGAATACCGAGCACGGCATCTCAAGGACCATTTCTACTTATTAACCAACGATGCGGCGCCGAACTACCGGTTGATGCGCGTTGAGGCAAAGCATGCGGGCGATCAATCCGCATGGGAGCCCGTAATCACCCCTGATCCCGGAACCTTTATCGAGGACTTTGAAGTTTTTGATACCTTTATCGTGACCAAGGAAATCGAAGCCGGGATTGCCCGGCTGCGAATTTATGATCAAAGCGGTCAACCGACCCGGGATATTCCAATCCAAGATATTCCCGCAACCCTCAATCTATCTGCTAATCCGGATGCGACCTCAACGGTCATTCGATATGAGCTGAGCAGTTTGAAGACACCTGACAGCACGCTGGCTTTCAATACCGAAACGGGCGACACACAACTGCTCAAGCAGGCTCAAGTAGACGGCAGCTTTAACCCAGATCACTACACGACGGAATATCACACCTTCAGCGCCTCCGACGGCGCAGAGGTACCCATTTCCCTGGTCTATAACCACACGTTAAAACGCCAACCCAGACCAGCCTATCTGTACGCCTATGGATCGTACGGATATTCCACCGAGCCTTATTTTCGATCTTCTAGCCTGTCGTTGTTAGACCGCGGGTTCGTTTTTGCCATCATCCATGTTCGCGGTGGCCAAGAACTTGGCAGGCAATGGTACGAACAAGGCCGTCTACAGCAGAAGAAAAATACCTTTACCGATTTTATAGAAGGGTCTCGATATCTAGCGCTACCGGCTTGGCCGATCCCAATAACCTATTCGCCGCGGGCGGCTCTGCTGGCGGTCTGTTGATGGGCGTCATTGCCAATGAAGCGCCCGAAGTCTATCAAGGCATCATTGCCAAGGTACCCTTCGTTGACGTTGTGACGACCATGCTTGATGACAGCATTCCGCTTACCACTTCTGAGTACCGCGAGTGGGGAGATCCCAGGATTGCCGCGGACTACGACTACATGTTGTCTTACTCGCCCTATGATCAAGTCAAGGCGCAAGGCTATCCCAACATGCTGGTCACGACCGGGCTCCATGATTCTCAGGTTCAGTATTTTGAGCCCGCAAAATGGGTCGCGCGACTTCGTCGCTTGAAGACCGATGACAACCATTTGATATTGGATACGGATATGGCCTCGGGCCACAGTGGCCCCTCGGGCCGGTATGAGCGGTACCGAAAGACGGCGCTAGAATATGCTTTCATTTTAGATCATTTAAAAACCGCGCCGTGATGCGCTCAGGCTTAGCGCAGCATTAGGACTTAGCGCCGATGATGCAATCGCACCGGTAAGGATTTAATCCCCCGAATAAAATTATTCGGGTTCCGCTCTGCCGCACCAACCACT
>JGI20151J14362_10001730_pt1 | contig 15701 bp, 16 predicted proteins | sample COG_01_FD_14362 | JGI IMG/M metagenome (IMG submission 14362)
CGTTATGCACATACCGTGTGCACTGCACACGGCGTTGCGCGGCTCTTCGCGGGAAGGCGCGGCGCTGGGGAGCAACTGAACGCGCGCCAAGTCGAGCAAAAAAACGTGTTCGGCGAAGCATATGCAAATAACCTCGGATTAAAAACGAATTATGATTAACTCTTCGTGTAGAATAATGTGGGCGTAGCCACAGGCACTACCCTTGTATTGACTAAAGCTAGATGGGATGTTGGACTTATGCGCCATTGCCTAACTGAAGAGCCATGAAACGTTAATGTTTACTGGCTGTTTGTTGATTGCTTGTTTGTTAAACGTATTATTCATGCCAAGGCGGCTGGATGTTGACTTGCTGTCAGTGACACTACCTCGCTCTGGAATAGCAACCATAGCATCCATTGGAGGGAAAAACATGCACGATGAGGATTGATCTATTTAAGCGTGGACAATGTTGTGCTGCTGTGAAAAGGCAGCGAAATTGTCCGCGACTCTTCAGCAAACTGAGTGAATACGCAGCTTACAAATCAGCCAGTATATTGTCCTTTGCTTTCTTATCGCATTCTGTCAACGGCAGGAGCGCATATCAGGGGTGAGGCAGGTGGACGCTAGGAGCACGTATCAGGTGGAGTGATGATGACTGTAAGCAGCGTTGTAATAAATTAGGAAAGGACTCATCATAATGTTGATGTATTCAGTAGCAAAATCCAGATGTTCCTTTAGATGAGATACAATAAATCTCATAAATCCGCACCAGTTATAGTGAGAACAGTTTGCCATGCTCCAAGCTCCTGCAAAATGAAAGTGAAAATGACTGTTCGACTCATTGTGACAGCACCTCCAAAGCTTGTTGCTTTTGTCCGAGGATAGAAAGTGCAGTCGATGCAATGTGAGATGAGGAGAGGCCAGCGTCTACGAGCTGGTCTGCTAGTGACCCATGCTCGATGGGTCGGTCAGGTAAGGTTAGGGGTCTGACTTTGAGATCGCCATCTAAAAGACCATCCAATGCAAGAAATTGCAGGACGTGAGAAGCAAACCCCCCGACAGATCCATCCTCAACTGTGATGAGGGCAGCGTGACTTGTTGCGAGCTGGCGGATCAGGTTAGTATCCAGTGGCTTGCAAAAGCGAGCATCAGCCACGGTGGCATTGATGCCAAGTTCGCGAAGTAGATCTGCAGCTTCCATGCAACGATTTGTACAGGTCCCAAAGCCGAGCAAGCACACATCTGATCCTTCCCGTACAATTCTCCCTTTTCCTACCTCAAGTACTCCGCCTTTGTATCCCGGTTGTAAGCTTTCGACCCCTTCTGTGTCCAAGTCAAGGCCTACACCTGCACCGCGTGGATACCTGAAACAGGAGGGACGATCATCGATTGAAATTGAGGTCGCGACCATATGGCAGAGCTCTGCTTCATTCATGGGAGCCATCACGACCATATCGGGCAAACATGCCATAAACGTTACGTCGTATGCACCGGCGTGAGTAGGCCCATCCTCGCCGACCAGACCTGCACGATCCATGGCAAACCGCACAGGTAACTTTTGCAAAGCAACATCATGCACAACTTGATCAAACCCCCGCTGCAAAAAAGTTGAATAAATTGTGCACACAGGCTTGAGCCCTTCGACTGCAAGCCCCGCAGAGAATGTAACAGCATGCTGTTCTGCAATGCCAACATCAAATGTTCGGTCTGCAAAAAACTTTTCAAAATGATTAAGACCTGTTCCGCCACCCATGGCAGCATGTACAGCAACAACGTTCTCATTAAGGCCGGCTTCTCCTATAAGAGCATCAGCGAACATTTGAGTGTATGTCGGAATGACGCTTACAGATTTTTTCTGCTTTCCAGATGCCACGTCAAATGTTGATACTCCGTGGTATTTATCTTGAGCGGCCTCTGCGTACGAGTATCCCCTACCCTTCTCTGTAACAATGTGTATGAGGACCGGTCCAACACTTCTCGTTGACTTCACTTCCTCTAGAATGGCTATGAGGTCTTGAAGGTTATGTCCGTCGACGGTTCCAATGTAGTAGAGACCTAACTCTTCGAAGAGCGTTGAACCAGATCCACTGATCATTCCACGAGCATATTCATCAACTTTTGCCGTCACTTCTTGTACAGGAACCGGCATTTGTTTCGTGATCGCTTTAGCAGATTCACGCAACTCGCGAAGCGGCTTAGAAGATTGCAGACGAGCAAACGTAGATGACAATGCACCAACGGGGTCCTGGTTCAAGCTATTGTACTGTGTTGGCAGCGAGACCTGCAACGATAGCACGAACTAAAATGAAGATCAAGATTTTTGCCAAAAGTGAACGGTTCAAACCTGCTGATTGTCGTTCAAAATAATTATCATATTTGTGTCCAAATATCCTGCGTTGTTCATCGCCTCGTAGGCCATTCCACCTGTGATTGCGCCGTCGCCAATAACGGCAATAACGTGATTCGATCTACCCTGCATATCTCGAGCCACAGCCATGCCAAGTCCAGCGGATATCGAAGTGCTGCTGTGACCAGCTCCGAAGCAGTCAAACGGGCTCTCGCTTCTCTTTGTGAACGGGGATAAGCCTGGAAGAGGCCCCGTCTGATGTACATATCTTAAACGAATGCACAAAAATAAAACCGACCGTTTGTTTGGCGCATGGTATTCATTCTATCACGCCGACCGGTCAACATCTTATGCGGGTAAGCCTGCGATGCAAAGCTCTATGTCACGAGAGGGCACTGTATTAGGTATTGAAATCATCGCACCTGGTGTCCAACGTCCCAAATGATTCGATCCTGCGGCAGTGGTGTTGAAATGGATTCATAAGCTTAACGCATATCAAATTTTCAAATATTGACGTTGCAAATAAAGTAGAAAGGACCCTCACATTTGGTTGGTCGAAAACATAGTTTAGTGCAACTGTCAGCTCAACGACACCCAAACTGTGGAAAGAGAGGTCGACAATTAAATTATTGATGCTCTCGAAAAAAAGATGCTCGGCATTTCACAAGGCTTGTGACAATCATAAGGACATACCTTGAGCCAAGATGTCCACCGGTCTGGGACACGTTATAGATCAAATCTGCGCGAAGCTCTTTTGCAACCTGCAGGGAGTAGTGAATCAAAATTGCCCTGGGCGCGACTCAGAATCCAATATGCTACCTGTTGGAGCTGTTCGACTGCAAGGTTTTTCAGATGCACTGGGAAATTGACGGTGTCAAGTAACGGAGTTGCCTGATGAAGTACAAAAGTGAAATACAAAAGTGTTCAGAAGAAAAAGCTATAGATCTGTGGACGAATGAATGCTTTCAGTCTTTACCGGCTTAGTCGATATTGCTCCGTATCCCTCAATCTGAATCCAACCGGACGATTGCTCAAATTAGTGATTGTCGATTGACTGCACGCGTGGGCGAAGCGAGAAAATGCACACAACGGCATACGGGCACACAGACGCATAGACACGAACACGCACAAATGAAAGAGTGCGGGGAGGAAGAGACACTGGGCACGGGACAAGGTAGAGAGGGAGAGGCAGCCAGAAAAAGAAATCGACTAATCTAAGTGCGCACCCCTTCTATTTGGCCATCTTCCAATTCGGAGGAAGAGTTGGCGCGGATAGCGCAACACCTTCTGCCCGGGGGCCTTCGAGGAAATCCCGAGCTGATTCCTACGTTCGACAGCGGACGCAGACCGTTTTGCCGCAAGCGATTACCTCTTCCCAGAAACACATCGTCCCTGACGCAAGCCGACAGACTTGGCAAGCCACGTGATGTGAACATTTGTCGCTTTGCAAGCACAAGCCCGAACACGTGACGCCGTTAATTGGATGTGCAAGGTGTTTATCCTGGTATCTTCACGGCGACCGTATCTTGATCTATCTCTGTTGCGAGATCCCGAATGATTTTAGTTTTCCAAATAAAATGACTAAAACAAGCAAGCAAGGGGTAGTGCCTGCTAGCTTGCTAATATATAGTTAATTAGTCAATCAAGCAAGATATTAAATATAATATATTTTAACACGAGTTTCATAGCGATTAATATGATCTGAATCTTATCTTGCTTTATTTATTTGGAATCAACTAATAATTATTTTCCACATAAAATATCATAATCTTAATCTTATCTATCTTTATTTATTTCGAGTAAATATATAAAGGATAATGATAAGCCGCTTTACACATCTTGGCTGGAGTGATTGTGTGGATCGCAATGATAATAAGGTATTTTAATAATTTATTTGTTATGGTTAATAACGTCATGTTTTATTGAAAGTTATCGATAAAAAAATGTCCCACTCTTGTGAAATCAGCACCTCAAAGTTACAACCGACCAAAATAGGGACCGACCGAAGGTCAACGATACAGCAGGGAGGTCCATTGGTTATGATAAAGAACGTTTGAAAGCGAAACTGTCTGTTGATATGAGCGTTTTTTACACGAGCAAGTGTATTATGTTACCTTCGCGTATTCGTATGATAGTAGACTACACACGCTCGTTCTGCATGAATTTTAATGTTACTACGTTAACCAGACGTTTTTGTTGTGAATGCCATGATAGACAAATTATTTATTAGACAGTCAAACTCTTTTATATTCTTTTATGATAACTCTTATTATTACATCTATCTTATTTAATATATATATTATATTATATTATCTTATTATTACTATCTATCTTTTCATATTTCTATGACACCTCGTATATATGATACTCGAGCAATTTTCCATGCATGACAAAGACAAGTAGATTATATTATTTCCGGTCTCGGTCTCATAATCATACCATATATATAATACCGTGCTGGCTAGGGTTTCAGGGTTTTCTCCAACACAACCGCCTGTTTCGCTGGGCGGGGGGGTTAAGGATGATGACATCTTCTCAATCGATTCCCACGGCAAGTGAATGTACAGAGCGCTCGTCCATATGCATGAAACTTTTTGCGCCGAGAGGTCTTTTCAAGAGCACCGTCGCCCGTGCAGTGTACTCGCGACCAGCCAACCTTTCCAAGGCATCACTGACTCCTCGTCGGACAGTCCTATCATCGAAACCAACCTCAACTAACTGTCCAAGATTTCCTCGGCATGACCATGCATCGGTCTCTCGTGGGATGACCGTCATGACACATTCATATTCGCCCGCGAGTGCCAGCCCTGGTGCTTCGTACAGCGAACACAAGCCAAAAACACCTCCACCCGACCTCCCCTCCCTCCTGCTTGACAGCCGGATCGTTTACATCGGGATGCCGCTCGTCCCTGCCGTGACGGAACTTATCGTCTCTGAACTGTTATATATGCAGTACACGGACCCAGCGAGACCATGCTACATCTACATCAACTCGACTGGCTGTCAGAGAGCAGATGGGGAAGTTGTAGGCTTTGAAACTGAGGCGACATCCATTTACGATACTATGAAGTACATTGGTAACGAAATATTCACAGTCGGGACAGGTGTTGCTATAGGTCAAGCTTGTATGATTTTATCGGCCGGGGACAAGGGCAAACGGTTTATGACAAAGAACGCAACCGCAATGCTGCACCAGCCAAGGGTGCCCTCAACTGGTCAGCGGCAGGCTATTGAATTACACATAAAGTGGAAGGAGGTCTTGGAGCAAAAGAAAACCATGGTTGATATATTGAGCCAAACGACTGGACACTCGAAGGAGAAAATTGACAAAGACATCCAACGTCCCATGTATATGACGGCGAAGGACGCGATTGCATATGGTATCATTGACAAAGTTGTCGATAAGGATTCTCAGGCAATCGATGCTGTTTTGTCTACCGACCAATGGGATTCAGCTGCTGGACTTGTTAGAACTACGCGCCCTGCTAACACAGAATGAGGACGACCGACCGATGACTAGCTTGCAACATGAGATATGGTGATTACTACTAGATTATCTAACATGCAGAATGTGTTCCTGTCGAAAATCAGATCCCTACTGAACTACTCTTTCCTCATCGTGCATTCAAGAAGGTGCTGCGAGCCAAGCTTATATTTTGGTAAAGATATTGAGATATTGCCAGTAGATCGAAATGTGTCGTGGCGAAAGCGTAGCCTATTTGTGCATTCATTCCTCTGAATCATACCCAAAGACACTTGAGAAAACCTCCAAAACTTTTGTGCCTTCATCAATAGTTGCCATAGGGTCCTTCCGGAGTCTGTGGCGGAGGCAGAGGGTGATGATAGAATAGACGTCTTCATCGGTGACCTCGGTGGATTCCCGGTAAGCGGCGGCGGCGCGGGCGGCGCGAGTGGTGACAAGGTCACCGCGCAGGCCGTCGACGTCGAGCTCTGCGCACACTTGTGAAATTTTAAGACGAATATCCATCGGAACCTCAACTGATGGTAGAAGTGTGCGTGCTGCAGAGAGTTTTCCAATAACTTGATCTTGCTCTTCCTTGTACTTGTCGCGAAACTCCTTGGGGGATGTGTCGAAGGCCGTCCTTTCTTCCACGACCCTTACGCGTTCTTCTGGCAACTTGACGGTTTTGATTTGTGCGTGCATACCAAACCTGTCAAGAAGCTGCGGTCGAAGCTCACCCTCCTCCGGGTTGCCAGAGCCGATCAAAATGAAGCGCGCAGGGTGGCAGATGCTGATACCTTCCCGTTCAACAGTGTTCCATCCTGATGCGGCAGAATCCAGAAGGACGTCGACCAGATGATCATCAAGAAGGTTGACCTCGTCAACGTAAAGGATGCCACGATTCGCTTTTGCGAGAAGGCCAGGCTCAAAGGCCTTAGTTCCTTCCGTCAACGCTTTCTCGATATCTATCGTGCCGCAGACACGATCCTCGGTTGCTCCAAGTGGTAAGTCGACCATGTTAATAGGAATGTTGACGGTCTCAAAGTTTTCACCAGCACGGAAGGCTGCAAGAACATCGGGAGACATCAAGTTCGGATCAGTTGGGCTACTCATGAAGGGGTCATCCTTGACCACATCAATCAAGGGGAGCAAGTCAACTAACGAGCGGACGGTGGTGGACTTTCCAGTGCCACGATCACCCATGACCATGATTCCTCCAATGTTCGGGTCGATGATGTTCATGATGGCAGCGAATTTCATCTCTTCCTGACCGATGATAGCGCTGAAAGGGTAGACTGGACGAGCGGTATCCTCCTTTGTTTTGCTCTCAGCAGCTGCGAGGAGATAAAACAGTGTGAAGAACATTTGTGTGAAACGGACTTGGAATAATGTCATGAAAACCTACCATTGGCAACGGCCTTTGAAATAAATGTTCGCTTGCCATCGCTGATGGACCTCCTCGTCACCCTGCATAAACAAGTTGAGCAGGCGGTACCGAAAAACATGACGGATCGGATAGCAGAAGCGCACGGTTACTACCTGCTCGAGGCGAAAGTCGCTGCAAAACTTGAAACATTTGATGGAACTGAGAAATGAGCGCGGACAAGGTGATCAGCCTCATGAGCAACTTAGAAATGGGAGAGTATCGCTGACATTTTCAGTCAATGCTCCGCTTGGAGGGGGTGGTCTATCCTTGGGAGCAACGGAGTTGGCGAGCTTCCGAAAAGCGCCACACGCTTGTACTACTAATGGTCTTACCCGTCAACGTGGATGCGAAAGTCATTAGAACTGTTGATTGTGGTCCTGGAAAGGAAAAAACGAAAAACGAAGGATTATTGATGACGCGGTCGTTCGGGTACGCGACGAACGCATCCCAATGGACGATTTTCATCACATATATAAGATCATGAGATCAAATAAGATCTCCGATCTTCGTTCATTTTTACGAGTACACATACGGAAATAATGAAAAGTGTGATTATTTCATATTTGATCGTGCACAAAAAAAAAAAAGAATTGTGACACAGATAATTAATAAAAAACAACGAAATAACGTAATAATAATACGGTAATAATAAGATGAGAAGAGAAATTGAGTTGATTTATCATGATTTATCGATATCATCCCTGTCTGTCTGTGTTACGGTTTTTTTTTTGGCACCGGGCGGGACCAGTCATCCTTGAGTCAATTCTTCCCATACATATCCTGAATCAGGCCCGTTTATTCGGCAAAGCCGATCTTACGGGATTTTCACGAAAAAAAATAGTTCGCACCTGGTATCATTAATCAAGGTCGAAGGTTTATTTTCCCCATACATTGTAACAAATTTTGACATCGTTAACTCAGAATCGTTGGTTTAGCGTTACATACAGTTGGTCCCTTCATTGGACGGAATAAACCAATTTTCTTGAGTCACGTATGAAAAATTTGTCCGATTGTGTTTGCCACACGTGAGGGCGTTTATATATTATACCATTAATTTCACATTTGTTAAATTACACACATACATAAAATACCAACCGACCAAATAAACAACCAATAATCAACATATGACATGTAAACGTGTACGTAATACGTACGTATCCGCAATACACCATTCCCCCTATATCGTTGACTTTCGGTCGGCAGGGTGTTACCATACGATGATTTAATAACCATATGCGCATGCGGGGGGCTATGCCGACACACCTGGGAACGAACCCACACAATCACTTTAATTAAACACTACTCCTGTGCTCCCTGGAAAATTTTTATTTATTACCTTCGAAGGTACCGTACCTTCGAAGGTAAGGTTTCGTTCGAGAGACCTTCGAAGGTGGTGTTTTTTTTGTTCATTGGGTCTGTTTCCATACCAGCCAGCCAGTGCAATCGGCAATACTCGGTCCTGAGCTGATTATTGGTCGGAAAAAGCCCGAGCGCGAGAACTATCACTTGCATACTTCGAGAGATAGAGTCGAGCGTAGCATGATAACTAAAACTCGTGGAAGGGATTTGAAAAGGTGAAGCCTTAACTGCATGAGCCGCAATGCACGGTACCTCTTGAACAGATCAAACGGGAGCTCTTCTTGCAAGCCCAACATTAAGATATGTTGCCATTTGTCCTGCCCATGTTTTTATGAACTCGGACAACTGATGCGTGCGTGCACATGGGCAACGTGCTTGCGAACTGTAGCGCGCAGAATCAACAGCTACAGTCTGCTTTGCCATGAAGCCAAACTGTGTACATATGAAGTCGTTTGTGATTAAATGCACCGAGCGTGACGTTCTTCTCCCTTCAGTGACAACAATGGACTGACTAGAAATTGAACAAGCCTTTTGCCCAGTTTTGTGCCGCACCTTTTCCCAGAATGTCAGCACATCATAAGACCCCGGCCACTTCGGAGTCACGGTATGTCCTTTACCGTTCCAATCAGCTACTACGGCGTGATTGAATGTCGGACCAGCTGTTGAACATCTATGAGATTCCGCCGTCGATCGACAACTCAAGTGATATCTTATTCTATTATTTGAGGCAAGTCCTTCACCGACAAACAGCAAGGTGTCTCCTTGGAAGTTAGTTAGTGAGTTGAGCGCAAGGTTTGTAAGCTCCGGGGAGGAAGAAAATAAATCTCGTTCTCTCGGAGGCCAGCAAAGAAAAAGGTTGCGAAAACCAACTAGTCTTCTGAGAAAGTCAGGGCGGCCTTGGAGCACTCGGCAAAAAGGTGGGACGTTGCCACTGTCCAGAGTATGAAACCCATTGGAACTTGAAATATGGCATGGATTAGCATCGATCGGAATTATGTACATGTTTCGTTGTCTCAACAGAAAGCCCCAGTATCCTGTGCCGGCCCCAACTTCTACAAACTGGCTTATGTTGTATTGAGTATCCACTAGCTGTATGAACTCCAGTGTGTCCGATGTTGGCACTCCCCATGAAAATAACCGCCGGAGTGGCGCGATCATGGAGCGTAAATATACCACCGACATTTCATTTAGACGCGCTTGAAGTTTGGGAGTCGAAGATCTAAAGTTTTGACTATTTGAAAGCATCTTCGTCGCGGGAAAGTATGCGAAACGTGTCAAGGAGAAAAGATCTTTAAAGCGAGTTCGGAAGAGCTCCAAGACATCAATCCTGCGGAATTGATTACCGAAAAGAGGCTTCATTTTCTCCGAGGACGCCGTCCATTGCCTATTTCATAAGCCGGCATATTTTACGCCGCTGTCCAAGTGCGCCTTTTTGCGGTCCAGAGGGTGTTTTCCCGGTGCCGAACAGTAAATCGCCTAACCGTAAAATGACCCAGTTCTCGTATTGGCATTCAACTTGGTGATAATTCACAGTTGACGGGCTACTTCTGCGTGCCCCGGGCCAAAAAGGCCGTTCCGGGATAGGAATTACCCATTTCCCGGCGCACTGGATATTACAACTCTTATCTTATTCGGCATAGCCGGTTCTACACGACTCCGAAATTTTTTGGCTGTAAAAAATGTCCGGTTCACCTGGGATCGATAACCAAACACCAGATAATATAGTCTATTTGTCTCATACATTTTTGTCTCCAATTTCGACATCGTTTACTCATAAACGTGGTTTAGCGTTACACATATTTGAAGCCTTCTTGGACGAAATAAACCAATTTTCTTGAGTCACGTGTTGAACTTTTTTCCAATTATGTTTACTCATACGAGAGGGCATTTATATGTTATATAACTCAATTAATTCACATTTGATAATTATACATGTCAATATATCAGATCATACCGTCCGACCAAGCAACCGATAAATAAACGTACGTACGTAGTACGCACCCTCATCAGTCTCATCATACATGTTTTAATTAATAAGTCCGTACATGCACGGCGGCTGAGCAAAGACACCTTGGAACGGACCCACGCAATCACGTTTAACAATGTTTGCTCGGTCCTGAATAAAGGGCATATATGTACGGTAGAATTTAAACCATTGTTCACGAGTAAACTATTTATAATAATACTTGAAAACAACTTGAAAACAACTTGAAAACAACTTGAAAACAACTTGAAAACAACTTGAAAACAACTTGGGAAAGTACTACCTTCGAAACTTACCTTCGAAGGTACTTTATTTCATTTCCGTTAGATAGCTAGCGTTGTCATCATAATGATAATATCACCTGAAGTTTCAATTAAATATGACATCACTGAAGTGTCATCATAATATATATATTAAATATTCTGGATTTCACCACGCACGCACCCGCGCACACTTTAAGGATTTTTGCGATATCGGTACAGTATGATATTAAATAATCAAGCAATCAAGTAAGTAAAAATAATTTTAATAAAACAATATTAAAATAATCATGATATATATATTATAAGAATTTGGCGCCGACCGGTCCTCTCGACCAATCAGAATGACGCCTTCAGCGTCTCTCAATAAGAAATAATATCCAACCAGCTGCCAGCAGGAGAGCTCCAGCAGCAGGTTATTAGGTTATTACCTTAAATTAATGAGGTTTGGTCATCGCTTGATTGAGAAGCTCATTCCAATATGAATTCTTTTCCCGCCTGAAGGCTCACCACTTTGCCATCCACGTGTATACTTAAGAAACCATCATTCTCACGGCAGTCACAAGCAACAGATATGTATTCACGGGATAGCATGACAGAGGAAACAGCGGCAGCGAGTTCTTCAGAGTCATTGCAAGCCATCTGGAGAGCCGTCTTGATGATTGAAACGCAGGGTCGTGTTAATGTTACTTTAATTTCTGCGCCTGTGCTCAATGTGCACCAGTCACTGGCGAGGGTGACTGCATATGATGGTTTTGAAGAAACATGACGAGGCTCCCTGCCGAGCATAGATTTTAGATAGCTTTCTTCGGCTTTCAACAAGCGATGTAAGTCATCGTTTGATGTCCTGTCTGTGAGCAGTTTTGGCTCAAAGAACACCCAGACCTCGTCCGACGCATGAAGTCCAGCTGACTTGCGCAACTTCTGAATACGATTGACAAGCTCGCGTGCAGTGCCAGAGTCAAGCAGCTGCTGGTCTATTGTAAGATCAACAATGACCATGACATCTTCCTCCCCTGAAGCAGCGTCAACGTCACTCCTCTTGAAACCAGCCGGTGTAAGAAACTCATATTTAATTGTAATGTCATCCTGGGAAAGTGTATAGCTATCAATTACACAAGTACCTGTCTTCTGAAATAAAAGCAGATCATCCTGAGGCATCTGTTTTACAGCCTTTGCGACTTTGCCCATCGCCTTTCCAAGACGCTTCCCTAACACAGGGAAATTTGGTTCAGCCTTTATCATTGCAAATTTCATCGGATCTGGGCTGACATCAAGTCGCTGAATGTTAAGCTCTTCGATCACAAAATCTCTAAGTTCTCCTTGCAAATCTGATAGAAAATGTTCTGCGCAGAGGGGTTCGTAATCGCACTGGATAGGTTAAAGAAAGATCCAACAACGCAAAAGTGAGGTTTGGGTTTTGGAGAAAAACTGAAAGCATCGTGTCCTTACCATCAGAATGCACCACGGTCACCCTTTTGAGTGGTGTCTTCAAAGATTTATTATTGCGCTCTCGAATCTGGCGGCCTGTTTCGATGACTACTTGCATGCGTGCGACGGATTTCTCAACTCGACGGTCAAGAACAGCGACAGACGCTTCCGGGAAAGGGCAGAAATGAACAGAGGGCTCAGATTTGCCTTTGTCAGGGAGGCATCGCCGAAGGTTTTGGTACATCTTTTCAGCAAAAAAAGGTGTAAAAGGAGCCATCATCTTGCAGAGAGTAAACAAAACGTTGTATAGAGCGGATAGTGCACAGCGCGTGTCGTCTAATCCGTTCTTTCCTTTGAGCCGCGAGCGATTGTACCGTACATAGATGTTTGTTAGTTGACCGATGAAGGTCACTAAATGAGGGACGACTGTGTAAAGGCGGTAATTCTCCATCTCGGTTTTCACAAATGTAACCAGAGACGCTGTTGCTGATGCGATCCACCGATCGAGCACGTTTATGGCACTTTGCTCGACAGCGAACGGATTGAAAGGTAACGCTGTCTCTAATTCAACTCTGCGTACGTTTTGTACCAAGAATCGATATGCATTGTACCAAGGCAAGAAAACGTCCTTGAGGACAGCAAAAACTCCTTCTTCTTTGAAGCGCAATGGTTCTGCCCGAACAACTGGAGAGTTGATTAGATACAGGCGAAGCGCATCGGCGCCGTATTTATTAAGGATTTCGTTAGGATCAGGGTAATTCTTCAGACTTTTTGACATTTTTTTCCCGTCGGAGGCCAACACAAGTCCATTGCAAACGAGATTTTGAAATGCAGGGCGGTCAAAAAGTGCAGTTGACAACACCATCAGGGTGTAAAACCAACCACGGGTTTGATCAAGGCCTTCTGCGACAAAATTCGCAGGAAATATTTTTGTTTCAAAGAATTCCTTGTTTTCAAATGGATAATGCTGTTGAGCATATGGCATAGATCCAGACTCGAACCAACAATCAAATACATCCTCAATGCGTTTTAGAGGAGGAAAGTTGGGCCCTCTGCCTGATGGAACTTCGAGATGATCGATGAAGTGTCGATGGATGTCATTTATGTTCTTCCCAGTGGCGCTCTCGAGCTCATCAATTGAACCAAAAACTCTTATTTCTTCACCATCATCTGAGCACCATACCGGGATTGGGGTACCCCAGTATCGATTTCTACTGATCGCCCAGTCGTGCGCATTCTCAAGCCAGTTGTGAAAACGTTTTTCCTGCACGTGAGGGGGGACCCAGCGTGTTTTTTTATTATTTTCAAGGAGTCGGATCTTGATATCTTCTACTTTGACGAAGTATGAAGCCACTGCCTTGTAAATTAACGGTGTGTGAGAGCGCCAGCAGTATGGATACGAATGGACGATGCGAGAGTTGTCGAGCAGGCGGCCCTTTAAGTAAGGACAGCGCAGATTGTTTGTATTTTGAATCGAGTGAGTTTAAATGCTTGGGTCTGAGTGCAGGAGTACCATGTTTTTAATTGCAGCGATCAAGTCCTTGTCTGCCTCCTTCACATGTTTTCCCCTGTAAGGTTCTGTCACTGGATGACAGAAGCAGCCGTTTGCATCAACGGGATCAGGAAGAACACCTCCTTTGACGACTACGCCATTGGCTAAGCAGACTCGGAAGTCGTCTTCGCCATAGGCAGGAGCTTGATGAACGACTCCGCTACCGCTTTCATCAGTGACATACCTATCACAGCATACTTTGAAGGCCGTACCCTTCATTTCTGCTTCAAAAAATGGGAAAATAGGTTCATAGCGCAAACCTTCAAGTTCCGATCCAAGTACTCTCCGCATGATTTCCCAGCCTTCAGGAAGGCTGTTCGAATCACTAACTCTTCCCTGCTTTCCCATCCCAGGAAGTGTATTGAGCCGTGCCTCTGCAAGCAGAAAAACATCTCCCCCTGGCCCCCTCACATAAACGTAAATGAACGTGGGGTTCACACAAAGCGCAAGATTTGAAGGTAGCGTCCACGGGGTCGTCGTCCATGCCACAAATGATGCATGGAGTTCGCATCCGATGATCGGAAACAGCACCATCACAGCTGGGTCTGAAACATCTCGGTAATCCAAGCCAGCTTCAAAATTCGACAACGGTGTGTTACAAGCAGTGGAATATGGCATCACTTTAAACCCTTTATAGACGAGATTCTTTTCCCAAAGGGTTTTAAAGACCCACCAGACTGATTCCATGAAACTACGATCCAAAGTTTTATAGTCATTGTCAAAATCAATCCAGCGTCCAGTGCGTAACACAGTTTTTTCCCACTCCTTTGAGTAGCGCATCACGATGTTGCGACATTCCTTGATTCAAGGTCCAAGTTGCACAACAGGGTAATGTGAGTACGATGGAGATTTTTTCGTTTTCTTACAATCACGGATCCAGGCGGCGGGACCTTCACTCAAAAGAAAGGGAAGGAGTTTCCTACCTCATTGTATTTTCCAATGCCGAAACGGAGGACATCTTCCTTACCTTTGATACCAAGCTTCTTGTCAATTTCATATTCAACAGGAAGTCCGTGACAATCCCATCCGAAACGTCGGGTCACATGATGCCCAGTAGAGCAGGCAAATCTGGTAACCACGTCTTTGATGGTTCCAGCAAGAATGTGACCGTAGTGGGGAAGGCCTGTTGCAAAAGGGGGGCCATCATAAAACACATATTCCGGGCGACCCTCGCTTCGCCTCAGCTGCTCTTTGAATGCATTGGTCCGTTTCCAATATTCGAGGACCGCCTCTTCCTGTCCATTGGTTAAAAAATTGAGGAGTTAGTAACCTATACGTTCTCACAAAGATCGACAATTTTGAGAAGCTCCCGGTTCGAGACTGAAGGGAGACAAAACCTAGGTTTACAATCGAAATTTTTGTTTGTCGGTGGTCGGCGCGAGCATTCGTGGCTCATGCTTCCGGAGGAAAAGTTGAAATTGGGTGACGTCAATTCGATTTTATACCTCCGCTGGGAAACTGTAGTCCTTGCCTTCGATGACATCTTCGAGTGTCGACATTCCGGGCTGTTGTGGGTCATATGAGAGAAGAGAAAACCAAAAGGGCAAGAAATACATCGCTGTATGTTTTTGGAACCTTATTTTCGATTTGCCGAAGAACCAGAACCAGCAGTAGCAGCAGTACGTAGTTGGAGTAATATATTCTTAATAATATTTAATATTGTATTATCTTCGTATAATAATATTGTGCGATAATAACATATAACGATATGAAGCTGATTTAATATATAATTATAATATTTAATAATATATATATATAAACATGGTTGTAGGATGTTCAAGGCCTGACTATTGCCACGAAAAAAATGTCCACCTCACCCTGGTATCGTTAATCAAGGTCGAAGGTTTATTTTCCCCATACATTGTCACACATTTTCACATCGTTAACTCATAATCGTTGG
>JGI20151J14362_10001734_pt1 | contig 15680 bp, 7 predicted proteins | sample COG_01_FD_14362 | JGI IMG/M metagenome (IMG submission 14362)
GAACTGTATGCGCCGAATGCTTCAACGGGACTTCCGTCTCCCCAATCGATGAGCAAGTTTGTCCATGAAGTGGACGTGGTTATGCTCAAAGACTCAGAGTCGTTGCCACAGTTATTCCAAACGGGTGCTGTCGTTGCAAGTCCCTGCGCATCAAGTACTTGAGCGCATTGTGACCAAGAGGATTGTGGCATTATCATGCCCAAAACCAAAGCAATTGTTATGATATATAAGCGGATCATACCGACTTTTACGGCAGTTTTTCGCTTTGGTTGCAGTTTTTGAAGACTTATTTATCAGTCGGTTACCTCTTGAAGAATGGACTCGACCATCGTGGCAACTGCAGGGCACAGATGAGCATTTTGTTCAGTGATCCCTAAAATCCCACCCATGTTCTTGCGATTGGTATGCGGAAATTCACGGCATGCTTGGGGTCGTTCTGAGTAAACTGAACACCGATTGGACGTGCTGTCCAAAAAAGGACATGGAGCCGTTTGCAGCACCCAATCGCCGTCGTCGTCCCGCCGGAGGTACTGTTTGGAGAAGTCAGATACCCGGAACTTGAGGTGTTTTGCGAGTCGAACAATGTCACGTTCTTTAAAGATGGGACTTGTCGTTTTGCAGCAATTCGCGCAATCAAGGCAATCGATTTGTTCAAAGGCCTCTTCGTGTGCCGCATGAAACCGTTCATCCAAGTCCTTAGGACGTTGCTTTTTCCAGCGGGAAAAGAGGCTGCGAATCTCTTTCCGATTCCGGGCAGATGCGAGCAACTTCTGAGTGAGTTGAGCCTTCAATGGGGATCCAAGAATTGGGGGCTTGATACAAAGGAGGTATCCGTCAACGTGTGAAGGAAGGCGAGCAGTTGATCCTTTTGCACCGTGCTCAAGGCAAGTCCTCCGGTTGTGTATTTCATGAAAGGATCCACGGTGGTTGAGGGCACTCCACCCGAGTTGTAGTGGTCGATGACTTCTTCCAAGGTATTGAACCTTCCGTCATGCATATATGGCCCTGTCAAGGCTATGTTGCGGAGCGTTGGAGTTTTGAATCGTCCAGAATCCAAGGGGTTTCCAGATACGGAGGCATGTCCAGCATCGGCGGCGAATGAAGAGTCTAACCCATTGTTTCTGAACAAATAGTCACTGAATTGCAAGCCGGCCTCTCCGTGGCAATGAAAGCAATCCGCACCAAATTGACCTCCAGGTGTGGTCTCAGGATCACCTCCTTCGCGCAGGAACATTTCGTAGCCCGCAAATTCTTCATCTGTCAGGCTTACTTCACCTCTGCGCCATTGGTCGAATTTGGAATTGGCCGAAACCATGGTTCTCAGAAATTGGGCAATGGCCTTGGTAACGAGTTCTGGGCTGATGCTCCTTTGGGTAAAGGCGACTTCAAATAAATCGGGGTAGTTCGTAATGGCATTGACGTCATTCTCTGTTGCCTGCAATCGATCAACCGCATCAGGCCATGGTAACGCCATTTCATCGGGGTGAGAAACCGGCTCTAGAATTTGCTCCTCCAGCGTGACCGCTCGTCCATCCCAGAAGTAGGAGGGGGCCCATCCGATGTTAATCAGGGCCATCGCATTGCGCACACCCTGGGCTCCTGTGATTCCTGTGCTGTAAGGATTCGGATCAGCAAATCCTGCCTCGGGAAGATGGCAAGACCCGCAGCTCATGGATCCATCGGCGGAAAGTTCTTTTTCCCAGAAAAGCAATCGGCCTAGCGCAATTCCCTCCTCCGTGAGCGGATTGTCTTGGGGGATGTCCATTGGAGGGAAGAACGGCGGGATGTCCAATTCAAAGGGTGTCGCCGCGGGATTGCAATCGGGAGTATCGCACACCGGGTCCGTGCACCGGTCGCATCCGGTCATGACCATGGCCGCGAATGCAGCTAAAATGAAGGGGATTGGATACCGTGCCATCAGAGTATTTCTATGGACCAGGCATTGACCAATAAGTCCATCATGCGACCGCCAAGGCTATCCCCTCCTGCATTGTGTGTGACTGGATCGACTTCGATGTTGATGGTATCCGTTTCGCTTGCAAGCGCCATGGATGCATCAAGATTCAGACGTGCATTGGTGACTTCGTGACGTTGGATTTCGAGGGGGGAAGCCAATTCAAGGGTGACCATCCGGTAGCTGGCGTCTGTTCCACAGTGATAAGAAAAGGGCTCGATCAATTGTTGGCCGCTCTCAAGGGCAAACTTGCCTTCGTATTTGACAAAGATGTATCCCGATGACCAGGTCCAAAACATGCCTGCAGAGCCCAAAACGCTCAACGGATGGTCATTTGGGTATGACGCGGGATCGATGTCGGTATTGATTTCGGACGGGATGCCCATTCCAAAACGCATTGCATCATAAGTGCCTGCAGGCAAAGGAAGAGTCAGGTATTTATCATTCTCGCTGTAGTCAAGGAGAAATACATCATCGGAGCTTGTCCAGGTTCCATCTGTTGAGCGAAATTCGATGGGGGCCAAATACATTTGAAGGTTGTCCAAGCGCAAGGGGTGACCAAACTCATCGGTCGCAATGTTCCCAACGGCATAGGCTTGTCCATCCCAATCAAGCGCAGTCTCAAAACGCACGGTTCCCGGAATCGGCTCAAGGTCTTCCGAACGAAAAATTCCGCAGGAGGCCATCAAGCTCAAAGTGAACAGTGCGAAAACGGATGTTCGGAAATTCATCATCGTGCGTTGTATCTCAAAAGTAAGACACCTAATTTAGGCTGACGTTGCGTGGGAGCCAGAAAAACTTAAAAATGGAGGACGATTCAGAAGAGAAATTTGAAAGGAGCGGATTCTTAATTGTCCGGGCTTCCGCAGGTTCGGGAAAAACATATCGTTTGGTGCGGGATTATCTGGCCTGCTGTCTCTGGGAAAACCAGCCGCATTATTTCCGGCACATTTTGGCGATCACCTTTACCAATAAAGGTGCGCAAGAAATGAAAGATCGCATTTTGGAATACGTTCGATCTGTTGCCGACGGAACCGGCTCGATGCATAAGTCGCTGATGGAAATCATGCCGATTTCGGCCGAGGTGTTGGAATCGCGCGCGCGCGCTTTGTCCGAATCCATGATGCATCATTATCAGGACTTCAGCGTAATGACGATTGACAAGTTCGTCAGCCGATTGGTCCGAGGATTTGCAAAGGATTTGAAATGGGAGGAGGATTTTCAACTTGAGCTTGATGAAACGGCTTTGATTGATGAGGCGGTTTCGCGGCTGCTCAGTCGTGTGCGCCGGCCGGGCGAGGAATCCCTGACGAGCCTGCTCGAAGGGTTTGTTCGCCAACAGGTAGCAGAGGAGAGAAACGCGAATATTCGCACCCAATTGACTTCTTTTGGAAAGCAGGTGACCAAGGAAAGCATGCAGAAAGCATTGGATGCTTTGGACCCAGAGGTATGGAATCCGGATGCCCTCGAAGAATTTCAAAAAGCGCAATACGATTCCCAAAAGGAGCGGAGGAAGGTGCCCGTTGCGCAGGCCAAGGCGGCCATCAAACGAATCGAGGAGTTGGGATTGGGGGACGGTGATTTTTTTCATGCGGACTTGCCAAGGTGGTTGCGGAATGTGAGCGAAGGAAAGGGTCGAAAGGCAGGGATTGGAGTGCGTTTGCAAAGGCAAATCGACGCCTCTTCATTTTGGAGAGATGGAGCCGATCAAGATGTTATTGGGCGCATTACCGACGCCTTTCCAGCCATCGACGATGCTGTTGTTGCGTGGTCTGCGTTGTACACGGGAAAAGAGGGTGAGGACTTCAAATTGCAGGAGCATTTGCAGGAGCGCATTGGTTTGATCGGAACACTAGGGCTCATACGGAGTGAACTGCAAGCGGTAGAACTCGAAAAAAATGTGCGCCTTTTTTCTACGCTCAACCAAAAAATTTCAGCCATTGTCAGGGACAATCCAGCGCCCTTCATTTTTGAGCGCCTTGGAACGCGTTACAAGAACATCTTCATTGATGAATTTCAAGATACGTCCATTACCCAGTGGCATAATTTGGTTCAATTGTTTGAGCATTTGATGTCGCTGAATGAAATGGGCATGGTCGTAGGGGACGGCAAACAGGCGATCTTCCGATGGCGCAATGGCAATTACGAGCAACTGGAGGCACTTCCGGGATTAATCGGTGAGCCAGGGCCTGTACTTTTGGAGGCGGCTGAGTCATTGCGCCGTTCAAGGAAGAAAGCGGAATTAAAAACCAACCGTCGTTCAGGTCGCAAAATCGTGGAGTGGAACAACCGGTGGTTCAAGCAAATTCAATCCCTTCTGCCAAACAATTTGGAATCATTGTACGATGATGTTGAACAGATGTCCGTGAAGGAATTTGACGGCCATGTGCACCTGCAAGTGCTGACGGCATCAAAGGACACAGACCCAGTGACGGAGCGAAACAAGTGGATTTTGGAACGAATTCTTCACCATACAGGTGGCCGAATTCAGGAGGAAAACGGTGTTCGGAAATATGTTGAACCGCAGGAGCAAAACGGCCATTTTGAACTGGGTGACATTGCCGTGTTGTTGAGGAGAAATAAAGACGGTTCTGCTTTAGCGCAGTATTTGCTCGACTTTGGGATTACACCGTGGACCTCTGAAAGTTTGCATTTGGGCCGGCACCCTGCAACACGAGGCGTTATTGCGTTGCTTGAATCGGTATTGGATCCACAAAACCCGATCCATTTCATGACGTTTGTGCAGTGCTACTGTGCCATCCACACGGATGTACTCGAGGCGGATTTACTGCAGGCTCATCACCGTGTGGAAAAATGGAAAGACAGCGAAAACAAGGACCGGGAGAAGGGTGTGCTTGATCGAGAGGCGATATATAAGCAGATTGCACCGGATCTTCATGTTTGGGATCGCGTCACGTCTCCGCTGACGAGCATGATTGGCCATTGCTTTGAGGCGCTCGGTTGGGGGAGCACATTTCCCGCTTATGCAGAAGGAATGCTCGAGTTGGCTCACGAAGTCGCGAACAAGCCCAACGGAACGCTAAAGACTTTTCTAAATCACTGGGATCGGGTCGGTTACCGACAGAGCATTCGCGTAGCGGGAGGAGGGGACTCCGTGCAAATCATGACCCCTCACAAGGCCAAAGGTCTGGCGTTTAAGGTCGTCATAGCCCCCATTCATGCTGAGAAGATTGATAGCTTCAAAGATGTCATTCCGGTTATGCTGGATGCAGAGGTATTTGGATTGCCCGCTGCTATGCTGAGCCATGCGGATATGAAGGATACGCGGCTGGAACCGGAACGGCTGGCAGAAATTGACCGCACCGTGGTGGACGCCTTGAACGTCGCTTATGTTTCCATGACGCGTGCAATAGAGCGTCAGGATATTGCCTTGGAATTTGCCCGTGCCCCGGAGCTGGGCAAGGAAATCAAAACATTGCCTCAGATGCTTTGGGAGGGCTGGCAGGCTGAGTTTGAAAAAATTATAGAAGGAGGCGACGCGTCGAACTTTGGAACGGAGGACCGCGAAAGTGATGCGAAGCAAGAAGAAAATAGCGCACAACGATCTCAGCCATCCTTGGTTTTGGGGCAGCCATTTGACCAGAAAATTGCACGTCCCAAGGCTCATTGGTCCGAACCCTTGCCAACAGGTACGTTGACCGCCCGCCAATATGGAACAGCGGTGCATGGATTGCTGGGCTCAGTGCAACGAGCGCAGGATTGGCCCGCCTTAAAAGTTCGGATTTCTCAGAGTGCGAATTGGCCTTTGATTCAGCAGTCAGAAATCATTCAGGTCATTGAATCAGTCCTTCATGATGAAGCGATCGAGCGGTTTTTTCACACCGCTCCGGAAGCCGTCTATGCTGAGCGCTCACTGCATTTGGGCGGGGGACAAGTAGGGCGCCCTGACCGGGTGGTAAAACTTGAAGATGGATGGCACGTAATTGACTTCAAAACAGGTGTCCCACGCGATGGTCACGAGGCTCAAGTTCGTGGTTACGCGGAAGCCATACACTCGATGCACCCTGCAGAAAAGGTCCATGGTTGGTTGATTTATACCGAGGTGACTGAGCTCAAGCAAGTTCCGATGCTATTTGGCTGAGAGCATTTCATCAGAATTGACCGTGCTTAGCTAACTTGCTCGTTCAAGTTTCAACCATGATCTCGTTCCTCCGCTCTCGATTTGCTTCATGTATTGCTCCATTGGTGATGATTCTTGCGCTGATGTCATCTGCATTTTCCCAGCAGCAAGCTTCCGGAACACCGCTCTTTCAAAAAGGCTTTCCGGTCCCTCAAGTTCACGTGGATGCTTCGATTGAAATTCGTGCAGAAGCTTGCGCACCTGCAACAGCCTTGCGGGATTTGGAGTGGAACAATGTGCGTGCGTTGATTGAAAATGCAGGCGCATTGTGGTACAACCGAGCGATTGACAAGGGCGCATTCATGGTTCCCAAAGAAGAAGGTGTTTCGGTCGTTTATGGAGGTGCGCTGTGGCTCGGAGGTATCAGCCCTGACCAACAGCTTAAACTCGCGGCCGTGCGGTACCGCAATGTTGGAAATGATTTTTGGCCTGGACCACTGACGAATTCTGGAGCAGCAGAAGTTGACCCTGCCACGTGTGAGCAATACGATCGTTTTGCCATATCCCAGCGCGCAGACGCCATGCGCCATCGCCAGTACTTTGATTGCGCTGTGGACCCGGAGTGTGACATGGAGGAGCAATTTCCCAATGGATATACCATCCCGTCCTACTTTTTTGACTACCCCGCCCACGGAAATGTCAGCTTGAATCAGGACTACTACTTGGCTCCTTTCAAGGACTACGACGGAAATGGATTTTATGACCCCGCCTCAGGGGATTATCCGTGGTACGACTTTCTGCAAGAAATTGACTGTGCTGAACGCCGTCGAGAAGATCAAGTTCCGCTGTACGGGGACCAAACCTACTACTGGATTTTCAATGATAAAGGCAACATTCACAGCGAATCTCAAGGAGAGCCGATCGGAATGGAAATCCGCGCCCAAGCATTTGCCTTCTCCACCAATGATGAGGTCAATAACATGCAGTTTTATAACTACGTGTTGATCAACCAAGGCACGCAGACCCTCACGGATACGTATTTCGCTCAATGGGTCGATTGCGACCTCGGTGGGCACGTTGATGATTACGTGGGCGTGGATGTTCGCCGCGGCTTGGGGTACAGTTACAACGGGGATGCATTTGATGAAGCCACGAGCTATTCCATCGGATATGGATCGAATCCGCCGGCGATGGGAGTTGACTTTTTTGAAGGACCGTATCAAGATTCGGACTCCATTGACAATCCGCTCACCAATGTGTTCACAGACGCGATTGACTCGCTTGGGATTCCGTACCGGGGCATTGGCATTGGGTACGGTGATGGAATCGTCGACAATGAGCGTTATGGCATGCGGAAGTTCATTTATTACAATTGGAATTTTGGCATCAACGGTCAGCCGACCTTGGCTGCGCAGTACTACAATTACATGCGTGGATTTTGGAAAAATGGTCAGCGCATGGCCTACGGCGGAGATGGACTTACTGCAGCAACAGGAGCCAATTTGGAAATCCCTGCGGACTATATGTTCCCTGGCGATACAGATCCCAATAAGTGGGGCACATTCGGTATTCCGGTGGATCCGTGGACGGAAGTCGGAGCAGGCAATCCACCGGGCGATCGCTTGTTTTTGCAATCCGCCGGGCCATTCACCCTCGAACCGGGTGATTACAATAACATCACGGTCGGTATGGTCTGGGCACGGGCAACGGGTGGAGAACCGTTTGAAAGTGTAGAGTTGCTCCGGCTGGCAGACGACAAGGCTCAAGCCCTGTTCGATAACTGCTTTGAAATTGTTTCAGGACCGGACGCACCGGACATGACCATTCAAGAATTGGAGAATGAATTGATCCTCTACTTCACCAATGCCAATCCGCTTTCCAATAACTATGGGGAAGAGTACATGGCGATGGACCCTTCAATTCCCACGGAACTGGAGGATGGCACCGTACTCACCGATGAGGAGCGCAGCTATGTTTTTGAAGGTTACAAAATTTACCAACTACGCGACAATGCTGTGAGTCCGGCAGATCTGGCTGACATCAATGCAGCTCGACTCATTGCCCAGTGCGATATCAACAATGGCATAACCCAAGTGATCAACTACGACTTTGATGCATCGCTTGAGTTGCCGGTACCCACACTCATGGCCAACGGCCAGGACGATGGCATCTTCCACAGTTTGCAGGTGACGACGGATGCTTTTGCACAAGGCGATAACCGTTTGGTGAATCACAAGACCTACTACTTCATGGCCTTGGCTTATGGGTACAATAATTATCGCCCGTATGATGCGGTGCTCGGCACGGGCCAAGACGTTCAGTTCAAAGCTTCTCGAAAGGCAGCGGTAGGCTCCATTCGATCGTACAGTGGCGTACCCCACGACCCTTCTCCTGAGGCGGGCGGTACGATTCAGCACGCAGAATACGGCAGCGGCGTCGAGATGACGAAGTACGAGGGCAAAGGCAACGGTATGATGGACCTCGAGCTCACAGCAGCATCCGAGGAGGACATCTTGGAAAACACCATCGCTTCGACAGTGACTTATGCTGCCGGCCACGGTCCTGTGGACGTCCGCGTGGTGGATCCGCTGCGGGTTCCCAATGCCGACTTCGAACTCCGCGTTGCTGGCGATGACGCCGACCTGGAGGACGCTATCGACGCGTACTGGACGCTCACCAACCTGTCGCTCCTCAGCGACACCGATCCCGACAACGACTACCAAGCCGTGTACGAATCGGCTTCGTCCATCGCACTTCTCAACGAAGAGTTGCTATTGAACTGGGGACTTTCGGTCACAGTGCATCAGTATGCGTACCCGCTCGATGGCAAGTTCACCGAGCCTGTGCATTCTTCCATCACCTTTGACGATCCGGCTCGCCCGTGGCTCTTGGGCATTCCTGATGCCGAGGGCTTCAACCAGCTCAACTGGATCCGTGCGGGCAACCAAGAAGGTGCCAGCGATGTGCCTTCGGAAGTCATCTTCAACGATTTGAAGACGGGCAATCCCCTCGACGAGGACGAAGTCTACGAAGGCATCCTCGGCGGTACCTGGGCTCCTTATTGCCTTGTCTCCTATACAGGTGATGTGGAACTGCCTAGCGGTGAAGTGGTGAAGCTTCCGAACATTGCTCCAACCATTGACGGCTTTGAGGGCGACCTCTCACCGTTCTCTGGCATCAGCGGATTGAACAACGTCGACGTGGTCCTGACCAAGGACAAGAGCCTTTGGACGCGCTGCCCCGTCTTGGAGATGCAGTCGGTCGAAGAACTCGCTCAGAACGGAGGAGAGAAACTCGGTTTGCGACGCCATCCTTCGGTCGATAAGAACGGCCGTTATGATGGGCAAGCAGGTTACAACAGCAGCGAGGCCAATCCCAACGGCAATCAACCTGACGGTATGGGCTGGTTCCCAGGCTATGCCATCGACCTCGGCACCGGTGAGCGCCTCAACATGGCGTTTGGTGAAGACTCGTGGCTCGGTGCTGAAAACGGCAAAGACATGCTGTGGAATCCTTCTCCGAACATCTACGGTGGCGTAGGCGGCGGCGGTGGATTTGGTGGAAGTGCTGTCTACGCTGGAGGACAACACTGGATTTACGTCTTCAAGAACTCGCAGTACGAAGAAGGCAGTGAGAACCGCATGCCGGCGTACGATGGCGGCAACTACCTCTGGACCAACCTCGAGGACAACCCTTCAACCACCAATGTGCGCCGTGTATTCCGCGCGTGCACCTGGGTCGGCTCTTCGTTGCTCAACGACGACTTTGAGATGCTGTCGCCTGAAGACGGACTCATTCCGAATGATGTGCGGATTCGCTTGCGCGTGGCCAAAGCGTACGAAAAGTACAGCTCGGCTACCCTCGATGCAGAGAACTACGACGTGGCAGAGAACTTCAACAATCCGTTGTACCGATTCTCCACGTCAGACGTCGCTACACAGACCGACGAAAATCCCGTTCTGATAAGCATCCTCGACGACATCAACATCGTGCCCAATCCGTATTATGCATTTAGCCAGTACGAAACCAGTAAGCTCGATAACCGCGTCAAGGTGACCAACCTGCCCGAAGTGTGCACCGTGCGCATCTACAACCTGCAGGGAACCCTGGTCCGGTCATTCTTCAAAGCCGATCCGCTGACATCACTGGATTGGGACCTCAAGAACGAACGCAACGTCCCCATCGCGGGTGGCGTTTACATCATCCACATCGACGTCCCCAACGTCGGAGAAAAGACACTCAAATGGTTCGGCATCATGCGCCCAACCGATTTGGATAATTTCTGATCAGACTCGAAGATGATAACAGGTTGCAGTGGGAATTAATTCTCCTGGGTTAACTGAATCAGATGCATGTTGGATGAAATTGCCAGTGTAACCTGTTGAACGAAGTATGAATTCATTTTTGAAAGGAACCATTCGATTGGTTTTAGGTCTTGTGATTTTGGGTGCAGGAATCGGGATGATGAACGGCCTAATTTCCTTGAAAGAGGAAATGCCGGTCTCCGATAAACCTTCCGTACCGCGTGCTGTACGAACAGAAGCCATTGAACTGGGATCAATCGCTCCCAAAACCCCCGTTGAAGGACGGGTGGAGGCCTTGTATCGGATGGAAATCATGACGGAAGTCACTGGAAATCTGGTGATGGGATCCAAGGAATTCCGGGAGGGAACCGCTTTTCGGGCAGGCGAAGTGATGTTGGAATTAGACGATACCGAGTCGCGACTCGCTTTGGTTGCTCAACGAAGTCAGTTTTTGCAGCTTCTCTCTGGCCAATTGGCAGACCTTCAATTGGATTTTGAAGGCAGAGGAGAAGTGTGGTCGGAATATGTGAGCTCTGTGCGCATGGACGCCGACTTGCCTGATTTACCAGACCCAGCTTCCAATCGAGAGCGATTATTTCTCGCCAACCGAGGCATCGTTACGAGTTATCACAGCATTCGCTCGGCAGAAGAGCGCTTGAGTAAATTTCAGGTTCGTGCACCTTTTAACGGAATCGTGGTACAGGCCAATGTGCGCCCCGGCGGTCTCGTGCGTGCGGGTCAGGTTTCAGGCATTCTCGTGGGCCAAGGGGATTATGAGATAAAGACGGCGGTTCATGCACGGTATTTGTCCTCCATCGCACGCCGCGATTCGGTGAGGTTTTTTGATGAGAATGGAATCATCGTGGCAGATGGCGTCGTTGATCGAATTGCGGGCAATGTGGATTCATCGACTCAGTCAGCGAGTGTCTTCTGCCGCGTTTCATCAGTTCAAGGCCAAGCCAATGCCATTCGAGACGGTCGGTTTTTGACCGGTGAAATCAGGAGCAGGGCCTTCGAACAGGCATTTGAAATTCCGTTGACCTGGATGCACGATGACCATCAAGTTTATGAGGTGGTGAATGGTGAATTGGAAGAGCGTAAGATCGAGGTATTGTTCCAGTCCCGATCGCACGCCATTGGTCGTGGTTTGGATTCAGGAGTGCGGGTCCTCAGTGAATCGCTGACCAACGCTTTTGACGGCATGGCCGTGCAATCAACCACCGAAGAACTCCAGGATTGATGCGCAGCCTCATTCGTTATTTTGTCCGCTATAACCTGACCGGTGACCTGCTCATGTTGGCCATTTTGGCATCGGGTTATGTGGGGCTTACAAACCTCCGCTCGAATTTTTTCCCGGTCACCGAATCAAAGAGCATCCAAGTCCAAGTCGTTTACCCCGGGGCTTCGGCCGAGGAAATTGAAGAAGGGATTGTGGCGAAGATTGAGGAAAACCTCAAGGGAATTTCAGGTCTGGATCAGGTCAAATCAGTTTGCAGTGAGAATACAGGAATCATTTCCATTGAGACCATTTCCCCCGAATTGACGGACGAGGCGTTGCAAAACGTGAAGAATGCCGTGGACCGCATCGCGAGCTTTCCGGTGGGCATGGAGCCACCGATTGTATTTAAGCAAGAGGCAATCGGGGTGTCCATTTCCTTCGCCGTCGTTGGCATTGATGATTTGCGAATTTTGAAAGCTGAGGCTCGGCGGATCGAGACAGAATTGCGAAGTGCTTCAGTTATTTCACAGGTTCAGCTGAGCGGATTCCCGGACGAAGAAATCGAGATCAGTTTGCGTCAAGCTCAATTGAACGAATTGAATTTGACCGTGGGCGAAATTGCCGAAGCGGTGCGAAACGCCAATTTGGAGTCGACAGGTGGTCGCTTGAAATTGGTCAATGAAGAGATGATCATCCGGGGTCGTTTCCGGAAATACGATGCAGAGTCCATGCGCGACATCATCATCCGTGCTAACCGAGACGGTCGTGTCGTGCGCTTGGGTGATGTCGCCGAGGTGGAGCAGCGATGGGCCGAGAATGACCCTTCTCGCAATTGGTTCAACGGCCAGCCTGCCGCCGTCATCACGGTCAACAACCTCACCACCGAATCCATCCTTGACATCACGGCCTATGTTCGCGAGTACATCGATCAATACAATGCAAAAGGCGGTGCTTCGCGCATTGAGGTCATCCGAGATTCCAGTACCGTTCTCAACCAGCGGATTGATCTCTTGGTCAACAATGGCATAATCGGCTTCTTTTTGGTTATTTTATTTTTGGCCTTGTTCCTGAACATTCGGCTTGCTTTCTGGGTGGCCCTCGCCATTCCTGTTTCCTTTATGGGCATGTTCCTCTTCGCCGGTGCCATGGGGGTAACGATCAATGTGATTTCGCTGTTCGGGATGATTTTGGTCATCGGTATTTTGGTAGATGATGGCATTGTAATCGCGGAAAACATTTACCAGCATTATGAACGGGGGGAATCACGCATGGAGGCGACCATCAACGGTACGCTCGAAGTGTTGCCTGCGGTTTTTGCAGCGATTGTCACCACGGTCGTGGCATTTTCTTCCTTCTTCTACATCGAAGGCCAATTGGGTGACTTTTTTGGAGACATGGCGACGGTCATCATTTTGACTTTGGTCTTTTCCTTGGTCGAAGGGGCGTTGATTTTACCTGCGCACATCGGTCATTCGAAGGCATTGCGCCGTGACTTTAAACCCAACCGTGTGGAGCGTCTGATGCGCGGCATCATGAATGGTATGCGAGATTCCATTTATGCGCCTATTTTGCGTTTTAGCTTGAAGCAACCCTGGGTCATGTTTTGCATCATCGTTGCGATTTTCCTGGTGTCGGTACCTGGATTGATTGGCAGTGGCTTGGTGAAAACAACGTTTTTCCCTTTCATTGAGGGCGATAACTTGACGGTCAATTTGACCATGCAAGCTGGCACCCGTGAGCAAATCACCAAGTCAGAATTGGACCGAATTGAGGCCATTGTGTGGGAAGTCAATGAGGAGTTGTCTGCCCAACGCGACGACAGTTTGCAATTGATTCTGGCCGTAGACAAGCGCATCGGCCCTTCGATGTACAATGGGCTGATCAATGTTCAGCTGCTGGACGGAGAGCGTAGGAACATGCAATCCACCGATATCTCAGGAATGATTCGTGAGCGAGTGGGGACGGTGCTCGGTGCAGAGAATTTGAGCTTTGCCGCCTTTTCTCCATTTGGTCGGCCGGTATCGGTTTCCTTGCTTGGTAACAACCTGGGTGAATTGGAGGCCGCGACCGAGGAGCTCAAGGCTGCCATGCTCCAGCGGGAGGACCTGAAAGACGTCATTGACAACAACCAAAAGGGAATGCAAGAGGTTTCCATCCAGTTAAAACCCCGGGCTTTTCAATTGGGCTTCACCCATCAATCTGTGATGGCGCAGATCCGTCAGAGCTTTTTTGGTGCGGAGGCGCAGCGGCTGCAAAAGGGGCGGGATGAAGTGCGGGTGTGGGTGCGTCTGGATGAACGGGATCGCCAATCCATGGGGGATTTGCAGTCGTTTCGTGTTCAAGACATCGCGGGCGCACAAATTCCGCTAACCGAAATCGCTACGGTGAAGGTTGGGCGAGGCATTAGCGCTATCAACCGATTGTATGGTCAGCGGGAGGTTCAGGTATCTGCTGATTTGGCGGGTCCAGAGGTGAGCGCATCGGATGCGAATGCCGCCATTAAAACGGAAGTGCTGCCACCAATTTTACAGCGCTATCCGAGTATTACGCCGAGTTACGAGGGCCAGAACCGAGAGGTCATTAAGTCCCAAGAAAGCATTCAACGGGTGATGCCGTTGATCTTTGCCTTGATGCTCTTCATCATCATCTTGGCGTTTCGCTCTCCCTTGCAAGGGTTAGCCGTCTTCGGACTGATTCCTTTTGGATTCATCGGGGTAAGTCTCGGGCATTGGATTTTGGGAGCCCAAATCAGTTTATTCTCCATTTTGGGAATGATTGCACTCATTGGAATTTTGGTCAACGACGCGTTGGTATTCGTGGCTGCTTACAACGTGAATCTGAAGCAGGGTATGGAAGTCAAAACGGCAATTTGGGAAGCGGGCATGAGTCGCTTTCGTCCCATTGTTTTGACGTCGATTACCACCGTTGCCGGTTTGGCACCGCTGATGCTCAACAAAAGCTTTCAAGCACAATTCTTAATTCCCATGGCGATTGCGGTGGCCTTTGGCTTGCTGTTCGTCACGGTGATCATCCTTGTTTTGCTCCCTATTTATTTGCAGTGGATCAATCCTTTGCACCGGAGTTGGGTGTGGATCAAGCGAGGCGATTGGCCCTCCGTAGAAGCGGGTGAGCCAGCCAATCGGGAAGAACAATCTTTTGAAGAATGAGATCAAGCAGGCTGAATCAAATTCCCGTCTTACGATGCGGATCGCACGTTGCCTTCACGCTCGCTTTGCTGGCGGTAACAGGTGCTCACGCACAACCAGATTTGAGCATGGAAGACGCGGTTGCGCGGGCATTGCAAAACAACTTGGGCATCCGCATGGCGCGGCAACAGGCTGAAATTTCCGAAGTCGGGAACACCTGGGGTGCGGCTGGCGCCCTCCCACAAGTTGGCTTGTCAGCATCGGCTGCTGACGCCGTGAGCGACCAATCCGAGAATCCAACCTCCTTCATCCAGGAGCGATTGGAAAGTCAGTCGGTGAATGTCGGGGCGCAATTGAGCTGGGTGCTTTTTGACGGCATGGGCATGTTTGCGAATAAGCGTGAACTGGAACAATTGGAATTGCAGTCGGAAGGGCAATCGACTTTGGTCATTGAGCAGACGGTTACCGCGACAATTCAGGCGTACAATGGTGTCTTGGTTCAGCGTGCGTTGAGCCAAGTGCTGACCTCTGCCATCGAAGTGTCTCGGGCGCGTTTGGATTGGATGAATGCCCGGACGCAAACCGGAGCAGCTTCTGCGTTCGATCGGTTGCAATTTGAAAACGCATTGCTATCCGATAGCCTGTCGCTGCTGGAGCAACGCGCCAATGAGTACCAAGCTGTTTTGGGGTTGAATCGGCTCATGGGCGAGGATGCGGATGATGAATGGGACTTCATTTCACCGCTTATGCCGCCCCGCGCAGAGCAGGATTTTGATCAATTGGTTGAACGTGCCATGGGCAATGCGACCGCCATTGAAAATGCATTGATTGCTAAAGAATTGGCTGAAATTGGAGTGCAGCAAGCCCAAGCGAGACTCAGCCCTTCACTCTTGCTCACTGCCAATCAAGGAGATCAGCAGAGTCGATTCAATGCCGGCGAACTCTCAGCCGATGGCCGAACGAAGAGTTTGGCAGC
>JGI20151J14362_10001752_pt1 | contig 15562 bp, 14 predicted proteins | sample COG_01_FD_14362 | JGI IMG/M metagenome (IMG submission 14362)
TACNTCCATTAGTTTTTTTAGGTAAACAAATACAAAAATATAATAAAAAATATTCTTTGAGCTATATTAATAAACCTTGGCCAAATATTTATTCATTAGATGATAATGTGATTCATAACAAAAAATTAAAAATAAAATTTGAGGATTTATATATTTATGAAAGTCTGGGTGAATGCGCTTATTCAAAAGCTATTTGTACAAATTATAAGGTTAACAAAAATATTAATATAAATAAAAAATTTACTTATTACATAATCTCTGAAATTTAATTAGCACTAAAAATTAATCTTTAAAAGTAAATTTTAAACTATATAAATTATTTAACAAATCTCCAAAAGCAAAAGGCAAAGATTTTAAAATTATGTCGTTATTTTCATCGATATAATTTGGAAACTTTACTAAGTATAGTTCTAAATAAAAACTAGAAAAAATTATAAATAAACCTACTGAGATTAAATAAAATATCAATAAATAAGATAATGAAAATTCACTTATTCTTTTATTTAGAAAACTCATTGGTTAATCCATTCTTTATTAAATTTTATTCAAGTAAAATTTTTATTTATTTTAAGACTTTATTAAGTTCTTTAACATTTAATCTTTTATTAAGTATATTTTTTATTTTCAATAGTTTGTAGTTTAAATTTTCTTTTTTTATCTCTTCATCACACAACATGATTTTTTGATTTTTGGTTTTCTTTAAATTATTTCCTAAAACTAATTCCTCCGATAATTTCTCTCCTTTTTTTAACCCTATTATTTTTATTTTAATGTCTCCATTAGGATTAGATTTTTTTCTTAATGTGTAGCCACTAAGGTAAATTAATCTTTTTGCTAAATCATAAATATTCAATTGCTCACCCATATCTAAAGCAAAAATTTTAATTCCTTTAGTATTGTAATATGAAGCATTAATTATCAACTGAACAGCTTCAGAAATCGACATAAAATATCTCTTTACTTTTTTATTTGTTACAGTCAAAGATTGTTTTTTTTCTATTTGATTTAAAAAAATTGGTATAACTGACCCACTAGAGCCAATTACATTTCCAAATCTTACAATTGTAAAATTTATTTTTTTTTGTAATTTACTAAACTTTATGTTTTGAATTAATTTTTCTCCAAGTTTTTTTGAATATCCTAAAATACTTTTTGGATTTACCGCTTTATCAGAACTTATAAAGGTGAAATTTTTAATATTTTTTTGTACTGAAAAATCAATAATATTTTTAGTACCAAAAACATTATTTTTTATCATAGAGTAAGGGTTTTCTTCTCCAAAATTAACATGTTTATAAGCAGCAGCATGATAGATTTCATTAATTTTAATATTCTTAAAAATATTAAATAAAAAATTAAGGTCACCACAATCTCCTAAAATTATTTTTAAATTTTTACGATTATATTTTTTTTCATTTTTAAGTCTTTTTATTAAATTAAATAAATTTAATTCTGAAATATCTACTATATAAAGCCTTTTTGGTTTGTGTTTTAATATCTCTGAAGTTAATTCTGATCCTATAGAGCCTCCACCACCAGTAACTAAAATATTTTTATTTCTTATTTGTTCTGAAAATATTTTTTTATTAATTACTATCTTTGGTCTATTTATCACCTCAAATAAAGAGGGCTTAATCTCTAAAGATTTTTCAATAATATTATTTTGAAATCTTTTTAAATCTATATTTTTAATTCTTATATTTTTATTCTCAAGTTTATTGAAAAGAGTAATTCTTTTTTCTTTTGAAAAATTTTTTGAACCAATGATTATTTCAGTGATGTTAAATTTTTCAATAAGACTATATAAGTTTGAAACTTTGTATATTTTAACTCCATTAAGTTCCCTTTTTTTGAATTTTCCACTTTCGTCTAATAAACATTTAACTAAACCATAATCTAAATTTTGTCTTAAATTATTAACAAGTTTAACTGTTTGATTATTTACTCCAATTATCATTATATTATTATTATTATTTTTAAGTTTTATGTTGATGATAAAACTAATAATTAATCTACTTAGGATAATAAAAATGCATATTAAAATTGGTGCAATAAAGGATACTGATCTTGGAAAATATATATTTTGATAAACTAATAAATTAATTAAAATTAAAAATATTTGAAAATAAATTATTGATATAACTATTTGCTTTATTGAGTGATAATCAAAATATCTCAACAAAATTCTATAAACATTATTAAGATAAAAAACTATAAAAAATATTGAAAAAAAAACTGTGTAAACAAATATATTAATTTCCCAAAATGGATAAAATTTTTCAAGTCTTAATGTGAAAGCTAAATTCACTGAAATGAAAATTACAAAAGCATCAATAAGAAATAATATAATTTTTTTTTCAAAATTTGAGAGAATATAATTTTTCAATGTGATATATCTTTATAAATAATAACTAAAAAAACTGTTTTAAATATGATTTTTATATCTAAAAAAATACCATATTCTTTGTAATACAGGCAATCATAATATAATTTTTTATTCTCAGAAATTGAGTCTCTTCCATTAATTTGCGCTAAACCAGTAATCCCAGGTTTTATTTGGTATATTTTAAATTTTAATCTTTTTTTTATTAAATTTTTTTGGGATTTAATTGCTGGCCTCGGTCCTACAATTGACATCTGTCCAAACAAAACGTTAAATAATTGAGGTAACTCGTCTAAACTTGATCTTCTCAAATAATGACCAATTTTTGTTATTTTCTTATTTAGATTTTTGATTTTTTTAGTTTCTTGTAATTTAGTTCCCTCAGCCATTGTTCTAAATTTTATCATTTTAAATGTCTTACCATGCTGCCCTACTCTCAAAGACTTAAAAAAAATTGGTCCTTTACTGTCAACTTTTATAGCAATTGAAACAATAATCATCAGAGGAAGGCTTATTGTCAAAAATAAAATACTAAATATAATATCAAATAATCTTTTCATAATTTGCTAATTTTTTTTAAAGATTAATAGGAGTGACAAATATAATAAAACAATAAAAATAATGCTAAAAATTTTATTTTGTAAAAAATAATATACTGAAAAATTAACAATCATAACACCTTGTATTATGAAAAATGCTAATGTTAGACCAAGTTTATCTAAAATTAAATGATGAATGTGGTTTCTGTCTGCTTTAAATGGGTGCTCTCCCCTTATAATTCTAAATAAAAAAAGTCTAAACATATCTATGCCTGGAAGAGATAAAATAACAAAAATTTCATCTGGCGTAATGTTGTTGCTAGAATTATGGGATTTAATTAAAATATATGATATTAGGAATGCTAACACTTGTGTACCGGCATCTCCTAAATAAGCTCTATTCATGTAATTAAATATTAAAAATAAAACTAAAGATAAAATTAAAATTAAATTAATAAAAACATAAAATTCTTTTGTCGACAAGAACACAAATAATAGGACACAATATACACCAGACTGAAGATTTATTCCGTCAAACATATTAAGTGCATTAATAAATAACAAAATAGATAAAATTGTAAAAGGATAAGAAAAATTTCTTAATTCAATAGGGTTAGAAAGAAAAGAAAAATGAGATTGTTAATTACTAACGTGTCATCAATTAAAACTAAGAAAAGAATTAAAAAAGAATTTAAAATTAATTTATTTTTTGCAGAAAGATTATATTTATCATCATAAAGACCTATTATAAAAAAACCTAATGTACCAAAGAAAAATACAAAATATTCTCTAGTATCAAAAAAATATTCATAAGGATTTAAATTAAAAAAATAATCTATAAAGAAAAAAATAAAAAAGTTATAGAAAATCAGAATTCCACCAAACAGTGGGACTTTTTTTTTTTGGAATTTTCTAATATTGTCAGGAATATCGTTAATATTTATAAACTTAACTAATTGATTATAAAAAAAAACTATTGGAATATTAATTACTATAAAGAATAGAAGAATTTTTTCATACATAAAATTTATTATTTTTAATAATGTATATTAGAAATCCAAGAGGATAGTAAATTATAATCGAAAGCCAATTATTAAAAAAGTTACCAGATGGTAAGATTGGAAATAAGGTAATAAAATAACTTGATAATAAACACAAGCCTAGATCGCTTATTAATTGTTTTTTATATTTAATCTGAAAATAAAAATTTTTTAAAAATAACAATAAAATATAAAGAAAAATTGTTAATAAAAATAGAAAACCAACAAGTCCAGTTTCTGCTAAAATTTGTGCATAAAAATTATGCGGATGTGTTGTACACGAATTATCTGCTACAAAATTCTCTTCTTTTGAACAATAAAATCTAAACATCTTTGGACCATGTCCAAAGATAGGTTTTTCTTTAAACATATTTAATGCAACAAGATAATGTCCTTCATATGTTCTGCTAAACAAAACTATTCTCTCACTTTTTTCACTAAGACCGAGTTGGTTGATTGTGTCAGTAATCATCCTTGCTTTAATTTTATCACTTTTAGAAATTACCACAGTAAATATAATCAAACTTGCGATGATAGGAAATATTAATAATTTTCTTAGATTAAATGAAGATATAAATAAAAATAATATCAATAAAAAAAATAAAGCTAGTGAGGTTCTTTCACCGCTTATTAAAATAATAACTGAAGAAATAATGAATAAAGATATAAATAAAATTCTTTTCTTAATATTTGATTTATCAAGAGTAAAAATTATTAAAAAAAAAGTTAAAGGAAGCAATCTTACAGAGTAACTGCCTAAAATTTCATCTTTTCCAAAAAAACTTGTAATTCTAAAATTGCTAAGATTAATATATTTAAAGCCTAGTAAATTTTCATTAAATTTATACTGATAAATACTGTCTATAAACAGCATAAAATAAATAAATAACAACAAATACAATGTGTATTTTAATAAATCCTTTTTTACATTTATCAAAATATATCCTGCCAAAGAAAACAATCCAAACCTAAAATAAAATAAACCACTTTGTATCGAACTAGTATTTAAAGAAAAAAATGAAACTATAGTTATCATTAAGCAAAAAAGAAAAAAGAATACTAAAAATTTACTATTAAATATTTCATATTTTTTATTAATAATAGTTAACAAAATAAAATTAATCGTGATTATCACCAATGATAAATCTGGGATAAAGGGTCCTGATATAAGAGATAGTGGGATTAATACAAATAATATACTCGATAAATTTATTAGTTTATTTTGAAATTTAGTTGTCATTATTTAGAAAATATATTGTAATAATTTTATTGGAAACCTTAAAATTACCATCAACCAATTAGTATATAAGTTATTATCCTTAAAAGATTTAACTATTTCATTAGATGAAATAAAATTACTTTTTAATGATGCTGAACTTCTTCCTCCAGACTTCATTAAAATGAAGTTTTTATTTACAATCTTAAATAAGATTTTTTTTTTTAAAAATATTCTCACAAAAAATTCAAAGTCTCCTGCTATTTTATATTTATCATTATACAAACCATACTTTTGATAAATTTTTTTACTAAAAATTGTAGAGGGATGTGGGGGTGAGAAACCTAAATATAGCATCCATTTTTTAAAATAATTTGCTTTATAGCTCCTTATGATTTTTTTTGGACTATATTTTGTGATCATTGTATTGCCTATTAAACAATCAAGTTTTAAATCTGATTTAAAATAAGATATTATTTTTTGTGTAGTTTTATTGTCATAAAAAATATCATCTGAATGCAGTATTGACACGATTGAACCAGTTGATTTTTTTATACCTTTATTAATTGCGTTGTATATGCCCTTATCCGCTTCTGATATAATAACATTAATATGTTTTTTGTACTCATCTATTATCTTAATTGTGTTATCTGTAGAGCCTCCATCAATAATTAAATATTCATAGTTTTTATATTTTTGAGCAATTACCGATTTAATTGTTCTTCTTATTGTTTTTTGACTATTAAAACATACGGTAATTATAGAAATTTTCATAATTATCGACTTATAATATAATTGCCAATAACCAATAAATCCATATCTGTTCTATGGAAACAATTAATTGCTTCTTCTGGGGTATTTACTATGGGTTCATTCTCATTAAAGGAAGTATTTAAAATTATAGGAACGCCAGTCAATTCATAAAATGAGTTAATTAAATTATAATACTTTAAATTATTGCTTTTTTTTACTGTTTGTAATCTGCCAGTACCATCAACATGAGTGATGCCTGGAAGTAATTTAAGTTTATCTTCCTTTATAGGATATACTTCAGACATAAAGGGGACTTCATTTTCAATTTGAAACCACTCTTGTGTTTTTTCAAAAAGAATTGACGGTGCAAATGGTCTAAAGCTTTCTCTTCTTTTTATTTTAGAATTTATGATCTCTTTAATATTTGGATTTCTTGCATCTGCTATAATAGATCTATTGCCTAATGCTCTAGGACCCCATTCTGTTTCATCTTGAAACCAACCAATAACTTTAGACTCACTTAATTTTTCAGAAATTCTTTTGCTTATCTCTTGATCACTAAAAAATTCTACTTTATAGTCTTTAATAGTTGTGTTGCTATCAAGAATATCTTTAATAATTTTAGAATCATATCTGGGTCCTAAATAAGCATAATTTTTTACTTTAATTACTTCCTTCAAATTTTTATGAATATGAACACAAGCAGATCCTATTGCGCCTCCTGCGTCTCCTGGGTTTGGTGATATATAAACTTTATTGAAAGAGGTATTTCTAATAATTTTACCGTTTGCAACAGAGTTCATTGCACATCCTCCAGACAAAGATAGTTTATCATTTTTATATTTTTTATAGAGATTATTCAAAATATGAAAAAAAATGTTTTCATAAACTACTTGTGTAGATTTTGCTAAATCCATGTGTTTAGTTGTTACTTTTTCATTCTTTTTTCTTTCTTCTCCCAATAAATCAATCAATTTTTCTGAATATAAATTATCGTACTCAGCTTGACCCAAGCTATTAATTGACTGAATTTTTTTTTTATGATGTGTGAAGTATTTTAAATTTAATTCAAAGCCATCACTTGTTTTATTTATAAGTTGAAAAATTAAATCTGTATATTTTGGCTCACCATATGAGGATAATCCCATCACTTTATATTCATCACCATAATTTTTAAAACCTAAATATTGTGTCATTGCTTGATAAAATATTCCTAATGAGTGTGGGAAAAAAATCTTTTTATCAATTTTAAGATTTTTATTTTTGGAAAATCCCCAAGCACAGCTAGCAAAGTCTCCGAAACCATCGATTGATAAATTAACACATTCATCAAAATCATTAAAAAATAGAGAAGACGCTATGTGTGATTCGTGGTGGTCTATAAATTTAATTATTCCAGAAAATTTTTTTTGATTATCTATTTTAGAAATATACTGGTGAAGATTGTATTTTTTTGATGAATTATTTATACTGTTAAATGCTATAGGTAATGATTTCAAATTTTTAGATATGAAAGAAAATTTACGCCACAAAGAGCTAATTGGATTTGTATTAACTGTAATAAAATCCACTTTTGAAATATCTAAATTAATTTTTTTTAAACAAAAATCTATAGATTGAAAGGGAAATGTTGTGGTATGCTTAATTCTTGTAAACCGCTCCTCTTCTACTGCAGCAATCAACAGGCCGTTCTCAAAAATACAAGCAGAGGCGTCAGAATGAAGAAAATTTAAACCAAGTGTAAAAGTCATTAATTACTAATTCTTTAAAACATGTGTGTGGTTAGTGCAATCAAGATAAATAGAAGGAAGCTTTTTATTGATTAAATCCATAGAAAAATTTGTTTGTGCATAATGTTGTATTTTCTGAGATAAAAATTTTATTTCATCACGTTTATTATAAAGTTTAATTATCTCCTCATAATACAATTGAGCTAAGGGATCATTAATAATTCTAATAAAATCATGACAACTTTCATCGAAATTTAATTTACACTCTTTTGATATTATCACTGGTTTACCCGAGGCTAAAGATTCTTTTATAGAAATAGAATCTGCCTCATCTTTTGATGGTAAAATAAAAGTATCAATTTCTTCAAATAGAGTGTTCTTTTGCTCAATAGTATTAACGGGATTTCTAATTTCTACAAAACTTTCTAATTTTAATTTTTTAATCTTATCTTTTAGTTGGTTAAAATTTTTTTGGGATGAGAAACCAACAATTATAAATTTAACATCATTAATATGATTTTTTTTAAAAATACTGGCAATGTCAGGTATCATTAAAAAATTTTTTTTATCATCAAGTCGCCCAAAAAATAAAATTTTAAAAAAAGAATTATTATTTCTCGTAATTTTGTATTGAGAAACATCAATGCAATTTTGCTGTATTGTGTATTTTACCTTATTCAAATTTATAAATTTTGCTGCCTCAATTTTTTCAGTCTCATTTAAAAAATGTATTAAAGAAATGGAATTAAAGGTTTTTTTGAAAAATACTAAGAAAAAATACTTTAACATTTTGTTTTTTTTCATAGACCATTTATTAAGATTGCCATGTAAAGTATAAATACATGGAATTGCTAAAGACTGAGCTATTTTAATAATCAGTATATTTTTTAATGAAAATAAATTGTGGTTATGTATTACATCAAATTTGTTTAAAAATTCTTTAATCTTTTTTTTATTAAATATATAATGATAATAAAAATTATTCGATAAAGTTAATAACTTTACATAAAAATGTGATTTGCCTAAAATTTTTTTGTGATCTAATGCAACTTTATATGGTCCACCTGAATTATTATTTTTGTAAGTGAGTGAAAGAATTTTAATCATATTAGTTGTCTTTAAAATAAGTTGTCATACATTTTAAAATATTTTTCCTTCAAATTACCCCAATGAAAAGTTTTACTAAAATTAATTGCTGCAGCAGATTTTTTTTCAAATTCCTCTTTTGGCAAAGAAAAAATTTTATTAATTTTACTTTCTAGTTCTGTCAGGTTTTTATCTATTATCCATCCTGCATTATTTTTTTCTATCATATGCCATGGTGTACCATTCGTTGTTAAAACAGGAAGACCACATTGCATTGCTTCCAACACAACAAATCCAAAATTTTCACTCCTACTTGGTAATATCATAAAATCATATTTCTCAAATAATTCGTGATTTTTTGATAATATTGGTTCAAAAATTAATATTGATTTGTTATTTTTTATTTTTTTTTTAATTAATTTATTATAGCCATCATAATCAAAACCATAGATGTGGAGCTTCCAATCATTGTTTTTTATATTTAGCCAACTTTCCACTAATTCCTCAATCCCCTTTTTTTTGTGAAGTCTTGAGAAAAAAATTGCTTTTTTTTTTGTGCCTTCAAAAAATTTTTTAGGTTTAATGACAACTGGATCTGTACCGTGCGGAATCATTATTATATTTTTATTATTACAAATTTTCTGTAAACTTACTTTTTCCTGATCAGACGTGACATGAATAACATTTGCTCTGTTCAAGAAAAAAACTTGATAAATGTATAAAGCAATTTTTTTTTTATTTTTTCTTTGATTTAAAGACCATTCATCAAAGCACCCCATAGGGGTTATAATAATTTTTTTTTTGAATAAGAGTGATAACAGTATAATCTTAATGTGAAATAAAGTCCAAGCACCAAAAAAATGAATTATATCAAAATTTTTTACGAGAAAGATAGCGTCTATTTTCTTTTTGGATATTCCGTCACTGTTAATTGCTATTCTGGATTTATATTTTTCATTATTGAGTATGATTTTATGTGTATCAGTAACGGCTCTAAATGATCCTCCCATTTCATGGTATAAATTATCTGTAACAACTAAAATTTTCATATTTTAATATATATATTAATTTTCAATTATATAATAACTCATAAATGTTTTATTCAAGATAACTTATGAACAAAAAAATAAACATATTAGCAATAAGTCATTCATTTTTAAAAAAAATAAATACAGAGCTGTATTCTGTTCTTAAAAATAAGTATAATTATGATATCAGATTGATTTGCCCTCAGTCACACATAGATTTTAAAAAAAAAATTAATCCAGATTTTAGTGCAAAGGACGTTGATATTGATATTTCTTTTTACAAGACAATTTTTAATCATTTAAGATTAAAAATCTATAAAAATTTATTAAGCACCATTAAAAAAGAAAAAATTACTCATGTCTTTTTAGACATGGATATAATTTCTCTTCAATCCATAATATTAATTATTTTCTCTTATTTTTTAAATTATAAAATTTGTTATTTTTCAAATGAGAATAATATTATTAATGAAAAAAATTTCTTTAAAAAAATAATTAAAGTTTTTTTCTTTAAGATGATAAAATTTTTTTTTAAGTCACAGATTTTTAAAATATTTTGTTATACTAAACAAATTAAAGAAAATTTAGATTACTGTGGTTTAAAAAAAAAAACGATTATTATTCCATTAGGCTTTGATAATAAAAAATTTAATAGACATTCAAGATTGCCAAAAGATGAAATATTTAGAATTTCCTATTTTGGTAAAATTGAACCCAAAAAAGGAGTTCATACTTTATTAAAAGCATTAAAATTATTAAGTTTTGATAATTGGATTTTTAATTTAGATTTATTTGAAGTTAATGATTTAAATTATTACAGAATTATAAAACCTTATTTAATTAATCTTAAAAAAAATAAAAAATTAAAAGTAATAAAATGTGATCACAACAACATTAATAAATTTATGAAACAAACAGACCTTACTATTGTACCATCAGAATGGAACGAACAATATGGGAGAGTTATACAAGAGTCAGCCGCTTGTGGATCTATTGTAATTGGATCGAGGGTCGGAGCAATTCCTGAAATCCTAATTAGTGAGGATTTTATCTTTGAGCAAGGCAATATTGTTTCATTAAAAAATAAGATTGAAGAAGTATTTTTTAATTATAATGACTTAAGAATAAAATTTAATGAAATTGAAAACACTATTAACTTGACTAGAGCAATAGATACACAAGCAAAAAAAATTAGTGAAATTTTCTATTAGTTCTTAATTTTTTTGTATTAATTCACTGTATATCTTTAACATTCTATCTCCATAATTTTCCCATGATAATTTGTTATTTGCTTTTGCATGAGCACATTTGCTCATTTCTTCAAGTTTGACTCTATCATTATATAAAATTTTTATTTTATCTTTTAAGGTTTCATTATTTCTAATTGGTATAATATATCCACTAATATCATCATCAACGATTTCAGAACCACCTGTATTTGTTGTGCATATTACTGGCAATCCACATGCCATAGCCTGTGCTTGAACCATGGCTAAACCCTCTTCTATTGAGCATAAAACAAAAACATCTGAGTTGTTATAATAATATTTTAATACTTCTTGTTTTTGTTTCTTAACAAATTTTATATTTGTTATATGAGAATATTTTTTTTTAATTTTTTGGAATTCGGGACTGACATCACCTACTAAAATTAATTCTGAATTTGGAAGATTTAAATTGAGAAAAGCTTCAAGTAGATAATGAGATCCCTTTCTAATTGATATTGATCCTGCGCTGATTATTCTAAATTTATTATCTTTTTTTTTTTTATCTTTAATTAAATGAAATTCTTTTAAATCAACTCCATAAGGAACTTTAATAATTTTATCTTCTTTAATTCCATATTTTATAAAGCTTTCCTTTACAAATTGACTTGGAACACAAATAAAATCAGCTAAATCATATTCTTCTATTTCTTTACTTATCATTTTTTCGCTAGGGACATTAGGCCTGATTCCTAAATTGTTATATTCTTGGATTAAAATTTCTTTTTGAAACCTAATATGTGATGAGCCACGTTCTAAAATTTTGATACAGTTATATTTTTTGGCTCTAGTAAAACATATTTTACTAAATCCCGACCATCCTACTAAAATATCTGTATTTTCATAATTTATATTTTTTGAAGCTTTGTAATCAAAATATTGACCTAAGAAGTAATTATAGTCAAAAACATGATTTACAAAACTTAATTTATTAAAGAGTTTTAATAAAATTTCTTTTAAAATAATGCTAGTGATCTTATTTCTATTTATTCCATATTTTTTTAGTTTGTATTTAGGGTATGATGTAATTATCTGATTTAAAAAATAATTTTTATTAATTTGCTGTGCTAAGTTAAAAGCATGGAATTTTCCACCAACTATTATTGATATTTTCATTGGTTCACTTGTCAAATTTATTACCTAGGATATTATAGTAACATTCTAAATGAGTTTGTAAGACTTTATTTTTATTAAATTTTTTAATATTTTTAAAACCATTCTTTATTAACTTTTTTCGTAAAACGTTACTAGATATAATTTTTTTTACTCCAATTTTTATACTTTGCACACTATACGGATTAACATAAAGCGCTCCCTTACCAGCAATATCTGTCATAGGCTCAAAATTGCTAGTTATCACTGGTCTACCAACAGTTTGTGCTTCTATTATTGGCATACCAAAACCTTCATACAAAGATGGAAATAACAACAAATCACTTTCGCAATACTTTTTAAAAACCATTTTATTACTTAGTCCTATAAAGTTTTTATAGCTAATTTTATTTTTTTTTATGATATCAAAATGTTTATTTGATAGATGTCCAATTATTATTAATTCACAGTTAATACTTATTAATGCCTTTAAGATGTTAATAATATTTTTATTATCAGCTGTGCCAATGATTAATATTTTAGGTTTTATCTTTAAAAAATTTTTTAATTTTTTTTTATATATGTTTTGAGTACAAACACCACTTACAATTATTTTATTTTTATTTACATTGGCAAACTTTAAAAGTTCTTTTTTTGTTTTATTCGAATTTACAATAAGGTAGGCACTTTTAAAAAGTGGGATTTTCATCCAAAATAAATAGTAAATATATTTTTTAAAATTTTTTAGTCTTATGAATGAAGCGTTATCATGAATTGTGTTAATAGTTTTTTTTCTATTAAGAAAAAAAGAAATAAAATTTATGTCACCGGTGACATGGTTTACATCTCCCTGATTAAAAAATGCCCAAAAAGTGATAAATACTCGATTTAATATTCCTTTGCTTTCTAGCGGACAAACTTTAACCTTAAACTCTATATCTTTATTACTAAAGTTCTTTATCATTTCTAAATACCAATTTTCTATGCTGAAATTCATGCCGTATCGGGGTTTTCTCAAGAATATGTGTATTTTTTTTTTGCTCATTTATAGGTACCAATTATCAATTACTAATTTTTTGAATCAAAAAATTTAAAAAAAGAATAGAAATAACAATTACTGAAAAAAATAATAATTGATTAATAACTGAACCTAAAATCAGTGACAAATTACTCTCTAGAAAGAAAAAATTTAACATAATTGTTGAAGCTACAGAAAGCAATATTGGTTGATTAGTATTAAAAGATAAAAATATTAAAAGTGTTTTGATTAAAAAACCTAAAAAAAACATTCCAAATATGACACCTTTAACTCCAAAATTTGCATAAAATTCATTTAACACAGGAAAATTCCATGACGTATTAAAATCTTTTTTATTTAAAATATTATATCTGTGACCCCAGAAATTTCCCCACTCTTCTTCTTTTTTATTATGATATAAAAATCTTGGTACAAATTTAAAAATTAAAGAATCATAACTTTTGCCATTATAAAAATCTATGTAGTGGGGTGATTTAGACAGTACTATTTGCAAAGAGGTATTTGAATGGTACAATCGATGTTTTTGACCTGCAATATTATCATTTGAAATGAAAGTATCATAAGTTTGATTGCTATATATCTCTATTGTGGAATTTAGATTGTTTAAAATTTTATTTTGTTCTTTAATTGGTTTATTTTCTTCTGGTAAAATCCATGTGATTTTTCTAATTTCATATTTTAAAGTATGGGTTATAAAAGCAGATAAGAAGATTAACATAACAATTAAAAAATTAACTTCTTTATTTATATAAAAGTTAATAAAAATTGGTGTTAATAATAATAGATATGGGAAAACTGTAGCACCCATTGAAATTTCAATGATAAATAAAGAGAATAACATTAAAATCATAATTAAAAAAATAAAAATATTTTTTGATAATAAATATTTAACTTGAAAATAAGCCAACAAAAAAATTTCAATAGGAAATTTTAATTGGGATATTATTGAAAAGTTAATAATTTTATAATTTAAATTAATATAATAAAAAATGACAAATAATATTAATGCTACAATCAAAAATAGCTCAATTTTATTGTTGATCTCTAATTTTAACCAGTATGCATTTTTTTTAAATATTAAAAAATTTAAGAAAAAATATCCGAATGAAAAAAAGATCAGACCTAAAGATATAGTGAATATTAAAATACTCATTTCAGGATATATATAATTACCAACAAAATTTTCTGATGGAAAATTTAGTCCAAATATAGGAGTTAATTCATAATCAAAATAAAAATAAGAAGTGTAAGTTAACAAATAATAAAAAATTATTAACGGGTATATTGGTATATAATTTAATTCTTTTTTAGATAAAAAATAAATATAAAATAAAGAATAATTAATAATAAATAGCATTATAATTAGAATAAAACTCTGTAAATCTATTTTTCCTCTTAAATAAAGTAAAAAAAAATATATTATTGTTGCAGCTAATAATATTTTAATAACATTTTTTATTTTTTGATAATCAAAACTTATTAATTTTTTTATATTCATTTACAAATTTTATAAGACATTTTAATCTCTCCACATAGTTATGTTTTTTTACAAGTAACAGGCCTTTTCTTCTAATTAATTTAGCTTTTTCTGGATGAGTAAATATATATTCTATTTTTTTATTAAGTTCCTGCATATTACCAAACATAAATGATGCTCTATTTTCTGGAAAAAATTTATTTTGTTCATAACTTCTAGTTGTTAACATTAAACCATTCATTGACGGAATTTCAAAAGTACGCATATTATGAGAACCTAAATTTTGTCTTTTTAGAATATTGAGACAGATACTCGACTTAGAGATTGTTTCACTAAGTTTTTTATTTTTTATATATTTATGAACTTTGTGTTTTTTGAAAGAAGGCCAGTCATTGCCATATATGTCAACTTTTTTTTTTATATTATTTAAGATTGTATATCGATCATAATCAAATGATCCAATAAATGAAATTTTTTTTTTTATTATTTTACTTTTACTTAATCGATGTTTTTCTATTGAGTATCCAAATGGAAGATAAAGAAAAAAATTTTTTTTAAATTTTCTTTCTAATTTTTTTTTTATTTTTTTAGACCATATGCAAAAAATATCATAGTTTTTTATGTTTTTAATTATGTTTTTAGAGGTCGTAGTACTTGAACTAAAATTAAAAGGATCATCGGTGTAAATATTTATTAGAGTAATATTTTTTTCTTTTATTATCTTATAAGCATTTGTGTTTAACTCAATCCCTTTAAAAATAATTAAAGTTTTTAATTCATTTTTGTAAATAAATTTTTTGAATTTTAAATTATGTAAAAAATAGAATATTGCAAATAAATATTTACTATTAATTTTTTGCAAAACACAAAAAATATAAAAATAAAAATTATTTTTAAAAAATTTAATATTTCTG